>TBL_comb47_HYPODRAFT_10003394_pt1 | contig 18873 bp, 11 predicted proteins | sample TroBogypolimnion_40_FD_10682 | JGI IMG/M metagenome (IMG submission 10682)
AGTGCCAACTCCAGAAGAATTGGCTGCTGCGCATGCAGCATTAACTGGTAACTCAGGCAACATTAAATAGTAATAAAATTCATCCCAAAAAATTTAATCTAACAAATAACGAGAATTTCAATGTGCGAACTAAGGAGATTTGACTTTCTTAGGTTGAGTTCTCAATTGAACTAAGTGCACGCTTAGCAAACTAAGAACAAATATTACTCCTGGGGCGATAAGCAAAAAACCGCCGTTATGAAACAAAATATATTCGAACCATAAAACGGACGGCAGCCCTGCTAAGACTCCGGAAGAAATGTTTTGCCAATTTAGTTTAAAGAGAAGTGGTTTTGCTTTTACCCCTTCTCCTTGACCCATTTGATTCGCGGATTTATTCGCGTCACTCTGCTTTTGGGGGTTAGGAATTGCAGTTAGTTGAAGAATATCGAATTGGATTTTTTTCGTAATTGAGAATTCGGTTTCCGGATCTGTCAACAGCTCATCACCATGAATTTTAGTTAATAATTCCACATTAGATTTAATAGTCGAGCGTAATCGACTGCTGTACGGAATTTGAGTTATCGGAATTAGGAATGGAACCAGTCCCGCGAGTATTGTGAAAAGATAAGTTGAAACACCCATTCCCCGAGGTTAAGACTTTAAAGGAAATTTGACAATGCTTTAAGAAATCTTTGCTCGGGAATTTCGGGGAAACCTGCAACATAATTCGTTGTTGTTGCAATTACAAAATATTTTGGTGGTGAGATCCAAGACCGGTAAATTTCTTGCCAATTTCAATCTAAAAAATCCTCAGCACCCAGACGAGTCTCCCGAATGATAGGCAAAGTATTCGATCAAGTGGATAAGCAGCACATTCGCTCACCAATTTGGTAGTGAATCCCTCCACGGGTGGTTGAGTGGTAATCCAACTAGATTGAGTTGAGCCCACTCCCGAAATTCAGACGGAAGCAAAACAGGTGCATCCTTTTGATCCAGCAACAGGAAATCCCAGCGATTCTCATACGCTTCGAAAGTTTTTAAACTGGAACGAGCCCGGTCGACCCCCGCATTCCGCCTACCAACTTCCACGGTTGGGTCGGTTAACCAATGCATATGTTCAATCCAAGCCCCGGCTGCAAGGTGACGCCTGGGAACCACAAAATTTCTCGGAGAAAGCGAAAGATCGTCGGGAATCGCGACCAGTACGAAATATTCCTGTTCAGTGCTTACCGGATCTTGAGCTTTTGATCCTAAGGGCCAACTTATGTCCTCAAACTTTGGACCAGTCGCGGTTTTGACTTGAATTTCAACCAGGCGTCGGTAATCACCTTTAGTCATAACGGCCAAGATGTCCGTGCGCGCTATCCCATCGCGCGTCATGGCAGGAGCCCAACCTCTACGCGCTAACTCCGAGGCGACATGGTGTTCACCAATTGTTTTAGTTTGTTTTGTATCTGTCATGTGCACAATTATCTCAGTATCGGATGAAGAAAAGTGATAAGACCCAACAATTTCCCGTAGAACTACGCAATATCCAAAATCAAATTATCTCCATCAAAATCCCATGTTGGTCTCTATTCCACTTTTTATTGTTTGAATCCAGAAAAGTTATAGAAAGACGAGTTCTTTTGATAATTTCGAGTGCCTCTGGAACTGTCACGCCAGTTCGGTTACCTTGCAAAATGGTTGACCCAGAAAACACACCTGTGGGAATCTCCCAGACGTAGGGTTGCTCTGGAGGAATTAGGTTCGCCTCGTTTTGATGCACATTACGACCATCAAGATACAAAAAAAATGAAACATCATAGACGGGTTGTTTTGAAAGGTTTTGAATTCTTGCAACTAAACCAATGTTGGCGTTCGCCGCCATCGAGTCACGTGAAATTTCAGCCCACCCTGAAATAAGTCGGGCTTGTGATTCGCTGTCCTCGCGGTCCTTATCAACATCTCTGTCATGCTCGATAATATAAATTTTTCTGGCATACCATCCAGCATATATCGCGGCGAGTACTCCAAAGAAAGTTACGATTGCTAGAAATCTGTTTGAGTAATCTCCCCAATTCGAGATTTCAGAGTTCATGGCTCTAGTCTATGAGAGAGGTTTAACAGGATAAAGACATGAGAAAAGAATTCTCACACCGCTTCTTCAAATTGGCCAGGTTCTAGAGTCCCTGTCTACAGTGTTTGCATACGTGGGTAACTTGCAGACCAATAACTGAACCTGAATTTGTTACTAAGTCCGAAACCACCCCTCCGTCTGCTGGCATAGTCTCCCTGAGATGAATCCAAGCTCCTTCTAAGTTGATTTCTCCCCATTTTGAAAAGTCCTGATCATCTCCTTTGTGCAGGCAACCTACTAAATGTGCAACATTCTTAGGTGACACTTGAACGCTTACCCCCGCTAGAGATTTCTTGGATCGTTCCTCAAGGCCATGTTTGCATTGATCGAACTCTAAGTCGCACAGCTCGCATCTTGAACTCATGCCCTATCCTCCCGGGGTGAACTCCGTTTTTTACTAACCAAGCATATTATTGCAAAAACAATCCACCTAAGGAATTTTAGCCTTTTGTTCACGTATTCATATCTGCAAAGAATCGAGCAGCGCAGCTGGGCCACTCGGTTGCTGCCGTCAGAACGATGGAGAAAACTTTACTTACGCATTGGGACCTGCGGTGGGATATGAAATGAAAACAGGTGAGTACCCCGAGTTAACCTTGCTTTGTCCTGTTCTTCGGTCTTGAGTTTTCGATTGCCTTGATTTGGACCAACCCAAGGATTTAAGTACTCAATAGGATAGACAATTTTTGATTGCGGTGGTTTACGACACGTGCTGCATAGAAAACCGTCACGCAGTTCAGGTACTCGAAGAAGGTGGGGTAATTCTCGAGTGCCGCAATGTGGACAAGTCGTGATTCGAATCCTTCTAGGATCACTCGACTTAGCATATTTCTTATGCATCTTTGTGTATTCAACGGGCGTGGAGGAACTTCGTGATATTTGCCTGTACCGATCGACATCTTTACTAAGCAATGAATATATCTGAGTCTCATTTAGGCCTAATAGTTTCCTCGCATCAGTCATCACAACTCCATTTTCGTCCCCGTGGTACCGATGAACCCATCCCACGAATTCTCGAGCCCAAGTCAAATCGCTAGAGGCCCAGGAGCGTTTAATCCAATCCCAATCCCGTGCCATATATATGGCGGCGATTTCTTGAGTCCAGAGAGGATCAAGATCTTTTGGTAATTCCAGGGGCGCATAGTCGGGCTCTTTAAATAATTCGTTGAGCACCACCCGTTGAACGGCTGGTATTGGACAGTCTAAAAATGCGCTGGCTGCGTTAGGGTTTGGAAGCAAATTCTGCATAACCAAAACCATTCTTCTTCGTTCTTGCCTTCCCGATATATCCAAAATCTCGCGAATTGGAGTATTGGGAAGATTTGTCAACAAACTATGAACGAGTCTGATATTTCTTTCACTCGCTTTCTTTCGATCAGGTTTAACCCGCTTCGTTCCTGCAGTGCTCACTATTTTACGTGAGATCGGACCAAGGGTGACTGTCCCGTGGTTAGTTCGCACTACGGCGGTCAAAATAACTTCCGCAACAGGTTCGTGTATCTCGGTAACTATTCGCAAGCTTCCGATTATTCGCTGAAGCGATTTACGAACGATCGGGGGTTCTCCCCCTGAACTACGTGCCAAAATCTCTGAAGTGGCCAGAATTTGATCCGTATCGGCAAGGGAAACTTTTCTCTCTTGCACTCTAAGTAAGTCTGCATGTTCTTGGAGGAGACTTTGGCCCAGACTATGTTGCTCGGAAGCTTGAGCTCGATACGCCAATTGTTCTCCAGGGTCTAATGTGCCCGCGGCAAATTCTCTCAACCGAGTAGCCAGTTGTTTTGCCTTATCAGCACGTTCTAAAAGTTCTGCCAACTCGGCTGGCTCAGGATTTGAGTTGTGAACGCATTCCACGTTGTTTGTTACTTCCAATACAAGATCGCGTAGTAAGGATGCCACTGTCCGATGCAAGCCTGCGACAGAGAAGCGTCCGGCTAAATCGCCTTCACGGGGGCCGAATCCCTTAAATACCCCTGACTTTGTCGCCTCATGGGGTCGTCTGCGAACTTGATACGTCTCATCGTCGGTCATGAGCCGATATTCATAACCGCCGGTAACCCAACTGCCTTGACCGGAAAGTGGTTTGATCAATTCATTCGGATCTTTTTTTCCACCCCCTTTTTGGTGTGGGCTTAGCCGACGCTTGATCGCTTGTTTGATTGTTTCTTCGTCATGCCATCCACCTTCAGGTAAACCAAATGGGATTTTTAGTTGGAAATGCCCAAAGTCATCCTGGTTCGTTCGGTACACGGGAATTCCGAATGTGGAGTTGAGACCTGGGACCGTGTTATTTTGCATAAAAAGGTATTCACCCGAGAGATATGTTGGAAGGTGTTGCCAGACATGCCGCACGGCAGATGTTGGATCTCCTAGTTCTTCGAGAAGCGGCTGCTCAACTCCTTTGCCCCTTGGTTTCCGCGAGCGAACGCCGACTGAGGACATCAACTTCACAGCTTCTTCTTCACTCATCCCCGATGCGGCGGATTCAATAATGGTTCGAACTAATTCCCGCTGACTCTCGTCGGGGGCAATCAGGGAAGGACCCCCTTGAATCTCATCAACACGTTTATACCCGACTACCGGAATGGGGCCTCCGCGAGGCCATTTGCCCTGTTTGGCATGAAAAATAGTTCCCGTTTGTAGTCGAGTTAAAGTGGAGATCCACTCGGAGTGAGCTGCATCAACTAGTGCATGCCAAACCACAGATCCTGTCTCGTTGTTAACAAAGAAACCTTCGCGCGACTCTGAGCAATGCACACGGGTACCGGCTTTGCGAAGTGCAACCTTGAGCTGTGCTGAAACGTCTTTGTTGCGAAGAAGCCTGCTGAATGGTCCGGTGTATAAGTGCTTAGGGACGTTTGCCCGAATTTCATCGCAAAGTATGTTCACCCAAGAGTTTTCCAGCCCAGTTGAGTCAGTTTTGCCAGCGGACGTAAGGGCATATAGCACTCGACAACGGCCCACGTTAATAGCCCACCCGGTTGGTTTGGAATTCCCACCCTCGTTCCCGTAGAGGGGCTCTGCACCAAGGTGCTTTCGAAGGGAGACGCCATCCGCGTTAGGTTTTAGAACTCTTGAACCATGAACCATCAAGGGCTGAAGTTCAGGATATTCAGCGCAAACAGGCTGTAGAACCTGTTCAATCATTCCCTCAAAAAGTCCATAGTCGAACTCCGAGGACTCACGGATGGCAAAGAGCCCTTCCAGCATTTGCATTGGGGCTGCCTCGGGCTCAGGGACCGCTATTGTATTTCTAGCGATTGACTCTTTCCTGGTTACGAAGCGTTCTCCACGTTTAACATAATCATCTAGATTAAAGTCTTGCTCAGGCACTTATTTCTCCTTTGAATTTGGGGTTTTTTGGACTTTGCTGCTCTTGCATCACTACCAACTGATCTGGGTGGAAATGCCCACCCTGTGTTCAGTAGGTACTAAAAAGCGGAGATGTGAGTTGGATTTCTGTCAGGCAGCTGGCGCAAGTGATTAGTTGAGCCTTGGTTGAAGGTTTTCGATGGGTGCGGAGAATCTCCAGAAGTTGATCCTTGGACAGAGCCGCTAGATTTTGAGGCGAGGTATGTTGTGCGGCTAATACGCTCACGGGTCTCAATTTGGAAGATTCTTGCTTAGCTGAGGGTGTCATGACCAGCAATGTCCGTAGAGTGATAAAAAGCGCAATCAGCTTCAACGAGGAACGCTCTCGGGTAGCATGGTCGCTAAGGCTGTCCCCGGCACCAACTAATTTCCTGAAAGTCAGTCCCGTCTCCGAACCTGCGATCAGACTTCATCCGCATTGAACAAGTCCGATGGAGTTCTGATTATTTGTATGCTAAAATTCGCATAATGACATACAAACTTACGAGGAGATTTCAAATGGCCATTATTACCCTGCGAATAGACGATGCTGCTAAAGAAGAACTGGAGGTGATCGCCGCAAAGGCTCGCATAAGCGTTAGTGAACTCGCTAGGCAAGCGATCGACATGGTTCTCAACCGCTCGGATGATGTGGGGGGGTCCAACGCAACACTTCCTATGCCTAATCTGATTGAAAGAGCAACGCTTGGAATGCTCCATGAAATCCTGAGTCGATTTGACGAAGATAAATACGACTCTGAGCATCATGAAAAAATGGCAGAGGTTCTGGCAAGGGGATACACCGGGGAATATAGTCACTTGTTCTACAACTTAGACAGAGGACTCACTCTCAATCAATGCCAATCGGTTTGGGACACACTTGACCTCTTCCGCACCATAAAGGCCAGTATGGGCAAATTAACTGACACCCAGCGCAACCAATTTGAAAAACATGAAACTGAGTTCGGAGGATTCGACGGCAACTCTGTAGAAGAGTCGTTGCTTCTTAGCTATGCAAAATACCTTATTGAGGACGGCCGTTGGCAAGAGCTATCCAAATACTTTGATGAGAAACATGAGGGGGGAAATTCTCATCACACGACCATGCCACGGTACCGTGCAATGACTGCGAAATGGCATCAAATCCGACGGGATAAGAGCCGCGGTAAAATTTCAATCGCGTTCGATGATTTATTTCTCACGCCTGAGGAAATTGAAATGATACTTGAGGCAGGACGCTTGGGTATTCGGTCGAACTAACCATTTCCGATTGCAATTGTGGTCTGCGTGATGCAAGTCAGACTTAGACAAAATTCTTTACCTCTAGAAAAATAGTCGATTCGCTTCCAACCTTTCTAAATCTGGAAATCTAGTTCAACCTCCTGTCCCAAGACCGTAGTTATCGCTGCAGAATTTCTGAGTGATTTGATGAGTTCAACCTCTCTAAATCTCGCTGTGATCTTGTTTGGCCCATCTAGTTGCTTTTCTAAAGCCAATTTGTCCGAGTCCGACCAATCCAAATCCACGCCACAAGCTAAGATCAATTTATCTGCCTGTAATAGGTCAGCAATTTGAACCAAATCAGAGTTCTTTTTATTAAGTTCCCGTTTAGAGTTTATCGGTTTCTTTTTACATTCAGATATGACCAACTTGTCGCGATTACCTACTATCAAATCTATTTCGATTAATTGTTTGTTATTCCGAAATTCAACTTCTGGAATAAAATCAGCGAGTTTTAATTCCTTTTGAATTTTTCTCCCCGCTAGAATTGGGATGTCGCCGTTAGTTTCAAGCATTTGCCTAATAATCGGATGTAGGTCATAGAACCAAACCGGTTCTATTGTGTGGTTTTCCCAAGTGGATACGTTTATCGAAATATAAGCTCCGCATCTCTGACAAGACAGTTCTATTGCGAATTCTCTGAGTTCCAGCCATTGACGCTTTCCACATTGAAGGCATTTGAGGACCAAACCGCGTCTGATCACTCCAAGTTCCAAGAAACGATCCAGATGCAAACGAACTTCACTTTCGGTAATTCCGGTTGGTAGTAAAGTCCGAAGAGCAGCATTTGCAGATAAATAACCATCCTTTCCAATCAATTTCCCATCGAATTTTGGGTAAGCATCTATGGATAAAGTCCCACTTTTCTTACCTACAAATTCCATAAAAAATGGCGCGTATTTGTACAAGTCATCGGCCAAAGACTCGCTGCTTCCCCACAGTCTTGCGGCGGAGGCTGACTTTTGACCGGCGTCAGAAAGGCGACAAGTCCAACCTTGAGATTCTGCCTTTAAACGTACCCAATCGAAAAGAGATGGGACCTTTAACCGAGGACGCGCCAATTTCTGACGAGGAGTTGCTGACACAGAAAGGAACCGACCCGACGAGAAACACTTAACCGAGATTCCATCCTTACTGCTCCTAAGCGACTCCCAATCCTCCGCTTCACGGTGTTCCAGAAAATGACCCGGAAAAGCTCTTCCTGAAACCATATTTGAAAAGCCAACATCGACTTCAAGAATCCAATGCCACTCCCTAGGTTTGGGAACACCTGGAGTATTTGGCAACCAAGCAGGGATTCGATTAATGAATTCAAGAGTCCCACTTTGAGATCGCCTTGCAGGAAGAACATCGTCTGAGTCGTAGTCATCTCGTAAAACCAACTTTGTATTTCGAATTAGGTCAAAATCCAATTTTTCAAAACTTTCAGGTATTAATCCCAAATCAGATTGTGAGGAGGAGTGTAGAAGTGGCAAAGCCAAAATCTGTTGAACCAACGCTGAGGCATCGCTGCCGGTACTTAAAACCTTCAATTTCACACTCACGGAGCGAACGCTTCGTTTGAGAACCTTAATGAATTCACCAACTACTGCGCTAAACATCGATCCTGCCGCTAACCACGTTTCTGGAATCCAAATTGCCACTGCACCAAGTCGATCTAAATTGTGGGCCAAATAGTAATCTTGGCAAGAGTTTCCCACAATAAGAAAGCAATTCAGTCTAGGAGCGGTACGAGTTACGGCTAAGAGATCTTGAAGACTGAGTGACCAACCCGTTTGGGTTGTCCAAGGAAGATACTTGTAATCACCCAAATCTGCCGAGACTCCTAACAAGTCTCTTGCAACCGCAACCAATTTTTCATCATCTAATTCAGAGGACTTGCCTTTTTCGGAAAATCCAAACATTATCCCAGTTCTTGAAGCTCGGATGACAGAAATGTCGCTGGTCTCTGGGTCTCTAGACGACAACCTCACAACTTCAGCTTCATCCGACGTTCCGTCCGACGTCGATGCAGATTGAAGTTCGCTCAGCCTAGTTTTGTGTGATAACACCAAACCCTCATCATCATGATAGTCAATGAATGGAGTGCATGCCTTAGATGCGGCTTCTATCGCCACTGCGTCAAAAATCGAGAGTGGACACTTTGACAAACCTGTATCTCTTGCAACCTCCTCTTCACTCAAGAATTCCGAGGCGGATTTCTTCACACCATGCCGCTCTAAACTAATTCTCATAAGTTCAACTCGAGAAAATTCGATACCAACTATGTAATCGGGGTCATAGGCATTTATTAATCTCAAAAACGGGAGAGTTATTTTGCCCTCATCGTGGGGAATGAGAATGAAACCTGCCCCACCCCATATAGATTTTGCCTCATTTAATGCAGCTGTCGCATAAAATTGCCATGGTTCATACGTGGGCACGACAATCGCTACTCGAGGAGCCCGCAGTGAATAACTAACGGGGACATGCTCAAATTCACCCATTTTTTGATGCGAATCCATGTTTCTCCAACCTATGCAACGCCGCAAAAGTACCCTATCTCTCTAGGGCGTCGTTGAAGTTTTCCCTTTTACGGCCATCCAAACCACTAACCGAACCTGGTTCTCATTGACATGAGGAAGAGCTTTAGCGGGCTCTGGCTTTTGTATCCCAGAAGCATCAATTTCTTCCTTGATCGCAAGGATGCGCTCCTCATCAGTTCCACGAAGTGAAAGAGCAGCCCTAACAGCTCTTTTAACCTTTTCTGGCGGAACAGCATTTAACTTTCCGTAAAGTTCCAGTTGCACTTCGGTTCCCAAGAAATGGCCCGCGGTTAAAACCAATGTTGAGGCATCTCGAAACGCTTTCGGGGAATCCGGCTGCAGATTTATTGGATCTGTCAGCAATGTCCAAGATGAATAAGCACTGTCGCGAGCTACCTTCCAAGCTTCATAAGCCTTGTCATAGACCTCGGGCGTCATCCAACGAGGAGTATCAGGTCTCACCGGATCAGCCGCAACTAAAGAAGCCAACATGTCCTCGTTTACCTCGGGGACCCCATCCCTGAAGATTGGGGACCAATGATTGTCAACAGGAACAAATCTGAACCATGGCTTTGAGTGTTCACCAATCTTTATGCAAAAGACATAACCATTGGTTCGAACACGCGTATTTTCAAATCCGCTTCCTGAGCCAAATGCCAATTGTTCTACATCGTGCTTAATGTAAGGGTCCTTCATCTCTGACGAGAGTCGGCGCCGGTACTCCTCGCCTGAAAGTGCTGCACTGCTTCCTCGTGACTCAAGCAGCTCTGGATTCTCTTTGTAGAGTTGCTCAATTTGCTCGCGAGTGTCGGTGAAAATCACTTGGTCCGTAGCAGCTCGTCCTGGAAGGACTACTCCAGAACCCACGGCTGCCTCTGCCTGGGCTAGCTTTCTCTCCAGAGTTTCTTCTAGGTGCAATAGCCGATCAAGATGGTTAGTTGGGAAGAAAAGTCCCATTTGCACAATATTGTGCTTACTACCGATTCGGTCGATACGTCCATGACGCTGAACAATCCTCATTGGATTCCAAGGTAAGTCGTAATTGATGATTCGACCAGCTTGTTGGAGGTTCACACCTTCTGAGAGAACATCTGTTGTAAGAAGTATGTCAAACAAGTCGTCATAAATAGGAGATCCATCAGATTTAAAAGTTCCTGCTGTCTCAGGTGCAAACTCGGCGACAATTCGTGCGCGACGGGCCTGGTCAACTCCGCCTGAATCTCCGGCACGCTTGGAAGATACCGTTGTGCCCATTATTGGTTCAGCCATTCGATGCTGGTAGTCCCTGATCGGATTATCCCCCGCGGTACCGAGAGCTTTGGCAATCCGAGAATGGAGATCAAAGATTGTGTCGGCAAAGGAAGAAAAGATAATTACCTTTCGACGATCGGCCGAACTTAATCCACGAGGATCTGCTCGACGTGCATCAGCTGCAATCTCCCCTAACTCAGTAATAAGTCGATCTGCTTTTCGATCTCCCGCTGCAGCGGCGGCCTCTGATAGTAATTGAAGTTCACGCAAAAGAAGGAGATCAGAGGAAACATCTTCCAGCAAGGCTTCCGATTCGTAAGACTCAATTTCATCAACTTGTTGCAGAGCTTCTTCATCTAACGCGTCAAGGAATTCTTCTAAATCTGGGGATTCAGAGGATATCCACTCCCGCAACGCTTCACCTTTGAGGACCTTACCCTTCTGCAAAACGGCCAGGAAAGCTTCGTGAGCCTGAATGAGTTTAATTAGAGTCCTATTCAAGGCATGCGGACTACTTTCTAACCGTTTGAGCAAGGAAGAACGAAGCAGTCCAGCATTGGAACGCTGGAAAGCCTCTACGTCGCCGTCTACTAGATACGCACTCGGCGTATATCGAGCCAAAATAAGACGATTGGGGTCCTGCTTACGTTCGTTGTACCGCGCTACTAGTGGGGTATCTTCCGGAAGATCAAGCGCATATACAACCCTATTGATTAATTCCGTACCGATTTCGTCCAACTCGTAATCAATTCTCTCCACTTTTGGAGTTGGAAATTCCACAAGCATCTTCTCCCCACGCGGGCCAACAATTTCTTGGCCGGGGTAATTTTCCTTCACGAATTTGCGAGTTCTGCGGACTGCGACTTGATCCATCAAGGTAAACAAATGCTCTGGAGTTAGCCTCTCCGGATCGAGGTCTTGAGCATGTTTTATGTATTTCTTGATGCTGGGTATGTTTTGTGCTGCGAATTTTGCATCATCGCGTACGAAATAGCGGATCAAAGTTTCCAAGTCGAACAAACTATTGTTTACCGGTGTCGCCGTGAGAAGCACTACCTTCTTAGGAGAGCTGCCAACTAATATAGCTCGATCGATCGCCTCACTTCGTTGCGCTGATGCGTTTCGAAGATTGTGAGCTTCATCAATCACAACAAGCGCGTAGTCATCAATCTGGTCACGGAAAGACTGGTGCTCCGGATGTTCTGGATCCATACGATTTCGAATCTCTTCATATGAAAAAACCTTGACGCGCCTGCTGAAATCCATTTTATCTAAGAAGGGTTCCCACATACCCGATTTCAAAGAAGCCGGGCAGACGATTAAAACTCGTTGGCGATTCTCGAGTGTCGCACGAGCAATAATCTCTCCAGCCAAATATGTCTTTCCTAAGCCAACTTCGTCTGCAATGAGAACCCCGCCTAGGGAATCCAATAGTCGAAGGGCACGTGCTACTCCGTCGCTTTGAAACTGTGTGAGAGCTAATTGAGTACCACGCGGAAGCTCATCATCTAAGTCATTTCCGTACAACTCTTGCAGCATTCGAATAAAGATGGTCCACGGTGAATGTTCTTTCCATTGTTCGGCGTAGATTGAAGCCAAGTCAAATTCTTCGCTCTGATTCCAGTAATGTTCAAACCATTCTCGAACTAAAAGCCCATGCGTCTGATCACCCGCGCCATAACCCAAATTCAATTCTGCGTTCAACATTAAACCTGCGTACGTCATGTTGCTAGAACCCGCCAAAACTGCTGGCAAGGTTAGATCATCTGAAATAAACGCTTTTCCATGAAGAAAACCCTTGGTGTATCTTCGCACCTCGACTTTGCGTTCTCCAGCAGAATCTAGATCTTCGAGCCATTTAACGAGACGTTTCGCTTTAGCCGTCGCCTCTTTGGTAAATCCAAGAGCATCTCTCTCAGCAAGCAACCACGAAGAGTGTCTCTCCAAAGCTATTTTGAGGCGAAAATCTCTATCTGACATTTCATCGGAAATAGCGCGCACAATTTCTTGCTCGGGTTCTGCCCCAAGTAATAATCGGACTTTTGGAGCTTCTTCAAGTTCGCCGGCCAAGAGTTCATATCCAGAAGGATTTAGGTAAGCCGTTGCAATTGCGATGTTTGGAATTTCTCGGTACTTACTCCTCAAAATTCTAAACAGTTTATTAATTTCCCCTGCAACCGTTTCATTTCGATCCATTCGATTGCTTGCGAACATTGGTAGTGTTTCAAACTCGTTCATAGTTTTGCAGCCCAACTGTCAAAGTGCTCGAGTGTTGATGCTAATTTCGGGGAGTAGTCCCATCCTTTATGGAAAGTCTCGAAAAGATGGCATACGTCATCTCTATCCAATTGATAGAGATGGGCCACCACGGCGTCGATTTCACAGATAAATTTTTCGCGGGTTTGCTCATCGGGTACTGAATTTACAGTTACCCCGACTCTTTTCGCCCATTTTGCATACCGCTTATCAACTGCAGCCAATGATCCGGCCAAAAAAACAAGCCTTTCGCACAAAGGCGAGCCATCAAATTCTGGGATAGGAAAACCATTTAAGATGTGGAAATTAACATTGAGTTCAACGAATCTCCTTGCATACCAGTCCAATGGAATACTGGAAAGAATGCCAAGTAAATAAGCCTCACTCTTTTCGTCTCCGGCTCTTCGAACCAAGAATGGCGCTCCATTCCCTAGAACTACTTCAGGCGGAACGAGACATGAAATAATCGTTCTCGTGTTGGTTTGATTTGTAATCAATCGAAATGCAATTCGAGCAGCACTAAATCCAAATGGATAGTTCCCGTCTTTTAATTTCTTGAAACCATAAAAAGCACTCGATTTCATTCGAGATGCATTGTCAATCTTCTTGTTCAAAAAATTCGTCATTGTCTTGAGAGAGGCACTTCCCAACAACTCTCCAGTAGCGGGGTTCCACAAGTTGAACGAGGCACCTTTGTAGGCCAACAATTCCCCCCTCTTTTGGTCATCCAGAAAGATCAATTTTCTATCGGTAGTTTGATTGAAATCACCTTGGACCGGGGCAAACTCGAAATTTGGTTCTTTTATTGAGCCTAAACTCCGAGCCTTTCGAAGAGAAAGAAAGAGTTTTACGCTCGCCGGCGAAGGTAGGAGCGGAAAAGCTGCCGTTTCAGACCATTCAAGGATTGAGGAACTTTCTAGCAAAGCTTCATGATTAGTGCTTCCAAATTCTGTGAATTCAGTTTCCGATGTAAATGGTCCAGCAAGAACAGTTCTACCCGACACTCCTTTTTGAATACCAACGATAGCAATCGAGTATTGGCCATGAACAGAAGGAAATACCCAGCCATTCGAGTTTAGGAGAAAAACTGTCTCAACAAATTTTCCACTCTTAATTACGGCTCGTCTCCACTCAGATGAGCCAGCAGCTGTCAAAGCACCTCGTGGTAAAACTGCACCGATGTAACCACCGTCGCGACAAAGTTGGAGGTATCTCCAGCTAAAAGCTTTATACAGATCGGCATGACCAGAGCCCATGCCCTCGTAAGGGCCTGACATCAAAACTTCCCTATACCGATTTGTTGCTTCCATTTCCGCTTGCATTTCCTCCAATTGGTCAGGATGGGCTGCGTGAAGTTTCTTGACTTCCTTCAATTGATTTGCGATCGACTTTCCTCTCAAACCTGGATTTCGCAGGGTCCAATACTTAATTTCCTCATATACAAGTTCTTCCCATGGCGGATTACCTATTAAAACATCAAATCCAGGTTTGTCTCTAAGAAATACTTCAGGGAATAAATACGGCATATGAGCAGGATTGAGCGGCTTGATGCTCTCAGCAACAATTTCACTTTGAGCAAATGAGATTAAGGTTCTTTCATCAAAAACTGCTCGAGCGTCAAAAAAGCCAAGTCTCGCCCCTACTGCAGCATCGAAAATTAGTCGAGTCGAGGAAGCTGCCTCGCGAGCCCGCTTGGCCCCCTTTGCCGCTTCTCGCACCTCCGATTTCTTTGCTTCATCGGAATTTGCAACTTCTAGCAATAGAACCTTGGCTTGCTCTAAGTTGTCACTAATAATACTTTCGTAAAATGAAACAGGAACTCCATGCCCCTGCGTTAATGGCGTGTTTGAGGAATCTTGGGAAAGTGCCTGTATGGCTTCGTTGATTGTTCCAATTCCGGTAAGGCTATTCGCACATACCAATCCGTGATCGAGACTGGACATGGGTAATCCAGGCACAAAAGTGTGAATCCACAATGCAAGTCGAGAGAGCTCCACGGCTAATGGATTAACGTCCAGTCCATAAATGCATCTTCTGGCGATTTGACGTCTTAGAAGGGCTGCGGGTTCGATTTCACTAAAGGCAGTTTCATCCTTACGTAAAGCCAACTTAGCCGCCTCACCGAGACGATAAAGCTCAGCATCAATGCCCGGAATGCTGGTACTTTTTTCCCCTAAAAAGGTTCGCATCCTTGCTTCAATGCGATCGACAGCGGCGACTAAAAAGTGGCCAGAGCCCATCGCCAAATCAGCAACTCGGAAGTCAAAGAAATCTCGAGCAGCTGCCGCTTGATCATTTCCATCTAGATGCTTTTGAATTCGAGCGAGGTGTTCGTCAAGAGCGGGATCAAGGGTACGTGAAATTATGTGCTCGACTACGAAGCTGGGGGTAAAATATGAGCCAGTGGCTTTACGCTCACCCGAAGAGGAATGAAAATACACTTCCCCGGAAGATGCGTGAACTTCATCCCCTCTTGCGGCAGGAACCCAAGTTCCATCTTCATCAATGGTTAGGTTTAGAGATGCGACGGAAAGACTGGACTCAAGCAAACCCTCATAAATAGTTCCGAATTCCCGAACACTCAATGATCTGAAGTCAACAGGACCACGAACACCATCTTCGGTATCGTCAATTAAAAGATTTTGAAGCACCGGCCCCATAACAGAGTCCGGCAGACTTAACTGTTCTATTAATGAACCTTCGGGATGTAATTCTGGGTCTGTTCCGAATAGCCCCCCGTTGTAAGCAGGCACGTCCCAAGTTTTATTCCCAGCATCAATGGCATTCCAGACTTGAATAAGATCAAGCCACAATGACTGAGCCTCGCCAAAGTCACCTATAGGAGTATCTAAGTGCCTACTCGCGATCGACTTTAAACTGTTCGCATCAAAAGATTCGTTTCTGCCGGAAGGTAATAGGCCTCGATCCTCGGCGTAGGCTTGGAAAAGTAAACGGAAAAGAATGCGCAGCGTCAAACCGTAAGAGAGCGCAAGCCCATCTCCGTCCAAAACGTGACCTAGCGCTTTAAGGCGAGTAGCTACATTTCGAGCTAGATTTGGTACCACATGTTCATAGATGCGCTCCCGAAGGCGTGAACCCAGTTGCAGTGCATACTTATGACTTCCCTCTAGGAGTTCACCTACTGTTCCAGAATCGCCCAGGGCGTCAGCGGAAAATATGAGGGCGATGAGTCCAGCTTTTGATTCATCGATTGCTGCTAGGTCCACTTCAAAATAGGTTTCCACTTGACTTTTTTGACCGACTCCAATTCCATCACGAGCTGGGTAGAGGCGAATCTGATCTTTACGCAGAACAATTAACCACGGAACACCTTGTCGAACTGCCACGTTCAATCCCCAGGCTGCGGGGGAAAGTAAGCCATGTTTTTGACTTGCTGAATCAAATTGTTCTGTCTCATCCAAGAGGACAGCCACCGCTTGTGGAATAGGTGTATCACTCCTCAAGATCAAAGCCGCCCCAGCAGTTTTCTCAAATTTATAACCCATTGCTCTTATAAGATTTTCATCTCTGAGATGAAGCCACTCTCGGGCCCTTTCGGATTGTTGAATCCAATCAGTCCGTTTAGGAACATTTTCCCTAATGTGGTGGCTTGCGAAGAGACCATTATTGATGAACCCAGAAAGAGACGTTGAATCCATTGCTCGCCGGAACTGACCAATTCGCGCATAGGCTGAAATCGCATTCGGCTCATTAAGTGCGGACTGAAGTTGTCTGTGCCCGAGTTTTAACGGGAAAGCTTCAACTACTTCAGCACCCTCATCGGGACCAAAAAGCCAAATCAAGTCCCCTAGTACTGCACCTACCACAAGTTGAACTGTGGACTTTCCTTTACGGGCTGAGTGCAGCGACCTCATGGTTTCTCGAGTGGGAGGTGCGGTCACATATGCAATCGCTACCTGAATAGCTCCAATGCCCGAATCATCACGACCAATATAGATGGCCGTAGGGGTACATCCAAGTGGTGGTTTTGGAACGATCCAGTCAATTCGTTGTTCCGCCTCGAATTCTATGTGGCCAAAGTTCATGCAAGCTCCAATAGAGAATCCCTTTTCAATCTCAAAGCTGACGCCCCCAGATTTGTCATGGTCCACTCTCTCCATTCTCTACTGGATAAAACCTCTAGCCCAAGCCCCCAAAAGGGTGTGATTCGAATTTGAACATCCCCTAAGGCCAGAGGTTAGTCTTTGAAGCCGACAATGTCAGCCATACCAGGACGAATAAGTTCCCGAAATCCCGCCCCCCCGCGACTTTCACCTTTTAACGGCCAATTGATAGCAATTGAGATCATAATTCCTGGCCTTTTATGGAGTTTCGTACCGGGGATTTAATTCGCTAGTTTCAACAAATTTGAAAGAGTTCTTGACTTAACAGAGGAATATCGAAAAGAGAGTTCAGTCATTCTCGGAGTTAATTCGAAAATCGAGGAACCAAGATACGATTAAAACAATTGGTTAAAACATTTCTCTGCAAACTTTCAAAAGATTCACTCTTCGTCGGATTTAAAAATTACTGCCGTTCCAGTCACGAGAACAGCACAACCACGGAATAATAGAAATCCGGGGAAAGCGGTGATACTTGTTCTGACTCCAATAACGCCATCAGCACCTAAATTTGAAGCATTTTGCCTGAGATTACGTAGCGCCTTCTCTTGCGCGACCCTTACTGAAGCCGCCGAGGTAAGCCAAACCCACCGATATCCCACCCCGGAAACCGCCGCCAATACTTCGTCAATAAATTCGTCCAGATTAGATTCAACGGTATACAACTCAATAGATGGTGGACTGCTATAAACATTGACAGAATGATTCCCCTCTGGACTTTCCGCCCTCGCCGACTCGTTGAGGGAGCAACGGGGGCAAGAATCCTGGTAATAATCCAATCCACATTTTCCACATATTCTCTTCAATTGATACCCCCTTCGTTTCAGTATTGAACTTTCCTAGTTTAGGTTCCAGAATGCCGTTTGTGTAGGAGTGATTTTCAGTAATCGCGACTTGGGAAGGTCAAGAATGGAACGAAAGAACTGGCAGAATGACGAACTTTTTTCAACCTCCATGCTGTTGGGCGTAAGCGCCCATGTGATGTACTTGCTATCCACCGGTCGCAACGCTTGGAATAATGTGTGGGTACAACGATACAAAGGTCCAACCTCTCTACATTTCACTCTAGAAGCAGCGAAAAAGAAAGCAGAGCCCGATCGTGTCCAAGGCACGGTTTTCAGCATCGAACAAGTCCCTGTTCTTGCTTTTCGTTGCAGAACTGGGATCGCCTACTGTGCGGAATTTCACTCACAGGAGTCCTTCAAAATGTTGAATTGGGATGATGAAATGAATTATTTGAAAATCGGGACAGGAATGCCAGATGTCATGGATGCATTTTCAAAACCAAATCCCGTAACTTGGACTCGCCCTTGGCCAGCACAGGATTCCTTTGTCACGCGCGTTTTTGATTTGGTGGGGAAAAATGATCCTAAAACGGGAAAAACGATGGCTCGTGATGTTGAGCTGCTGGATCGTGACGCCAAACTCTTGAGGTGGAAGTCGCACCCTATGGGTCCTGGATACCTAGGTTGGGACAGATCTGAATCAGATCGCAAACTGAAGTCAGTTGAAAAGGTAATTGAAAAATTTGAGTCCATCAACACCCTCGAGTTAAAGGTCGCGGCCAACGAACTATTTCTCGCGGCTGATAAATTTGTAAAGCGTCATTTTGAAGAAAATTGGATCGCGCCGGCAACACCATTCCCGATTCTTCTAAGCAATGGAAAGCTCTATCGTAGACCAGAGCCAACTATCGACGACCAAGAATGAGTGAGTCCCCCTCAATGGAGATTTGTCATCGACTAAAATTTGAGTCGTATTTTCGATAGCTAACCCCTAGCCAAGTGAATCTAATTCCAGCTAATATCCCTTTTTATGACCCAATCCTCCAAAGATTGGGGTGCCAACCAGCCTGGTGTGAATAAGTCCCTCACAACGCACTTTGTGATGTGTCGGGACATATGTCTCTCATGTCGCGGGACATATGTCTCTCTTTTTATTTTGGCTTTCTACTTCTCTTGGTTTCTTCGTCAACTAAAAAGTTGGT
>TBL_comb47_HYPODRAFT_10003395_pt1 | contig 18869 bp, 14 predicted proteins | sample TroBogypolimnion_40_FD_10682 | JGI IMG/M metagenome (IMG submission 10682)
GATCTAATGGTGGTAGCGGTAATCTTTTTGGCTCTACTGGCGGTGGGGGTGGCGGTGCGGGACTGTTATCGGGGTTTGCTGGTGGAGGAGGAGATGTCTCCTCAAATTCTCATGCGACTGTTGGCGGTGCCGCTGGAACCCCCTCCTCCGCTGGGGGTAATGGTCAAGACTCTGTAACCTACCCAGGTTACGGTGGTGGTGGAGGAGGTGGAGGTGCTGCAGGAGCGATTGTGTCTGGAGTTGCTTTTAACGCCGCAGTGATTAATGGAAGTAATGGTGGCGCAGGTGGTGCTTATTTATTCAGTCCGTTTGCCGGCGGTGGTGGAGGTGGTGGTGCTGGTGGGATGGGGGTATATGTCAGTTCAAACACCTCATTTACAAATTCGGGATCAATTACAGGTGGAACGGGAGGTGCTGGTGGCCTTACCGTTGGCACTGCTGGCGGTTATGGCGGTAATGGCGGTAGTGGTGGAGTAGGAGCTTATCTTGCCAATGGTAGTAGTCTAATAAATAGCGGGACGATTCAGGGTGCTAATGGTGGGCTTGGTGGAGGATCTCCAACTTTAGCAACAGCTGGGCAGCCTGGGCAGGCTGTTAGCGGGGTTTATTTGGAATCTGGCTCGGTGCAGATAACGAACATTGGAACAATTCTTGGCGGTGGCGGTCAAGGTATAAGTGGGATTCAGAATAATGGCGGAGTGATTTCGGTTTTAAATAATATGCAAGGTGTTGGTAATGTGAATGGCCCATTAAGCTATTCGGGTAGCTTACCAAGCAACTACAACATTATTATTGGTAGCCCCATTCAATATGGTCAATTTATATTAAGCGGTCAAAGTCATTTTTCAATGGCTTTTAATATTTACGGGAATGCCAACACGAGTTTGGTTGGTGGTGTTTCTGCATCAACTGTTGCTGTTGGTACATACAGTGATGTTTTGCAAGGCTTTTCATCGTTGAGCCACGTGACTGGTGCTACAGGCAGCTATGGTGGGTTGAGATATAGTTTGGTAGCCGATCCCCTTCACTCCGGAGATTGGAATCTGGTATTTGTGCCTGGTTCTACAAACATCCTTTCTGGTGCCACCAGTCTCTTAAGTGGGGTAGGTAGTTCTGTTAGTCCAGTATTTGACGGCGGCGTTCTGAAAATAGATTCCGCAGGAACGAGCGCTGCCAACTTTACCATTACCTCGAACAATGGAAAGATTGATCAAAATAGCCTAGTGACTAACTTTAGTGGCAACATTACTAATAGTGGCACTGGTGTGAGCGGTAAGTTAACTATCGTTAATAGTGGGGTTGGGGGTTCTGTCATTCTCTCTGGCAACAACACCTACTCTGGCGGTACCGAAGTTGATGCGGGTGCTAACCTCTCGATTAGCTCAGTAAACAATATTGGGTCTGGTCCCCTCACATTAGTAGGTAGCAGCACAACGCCAGCGACTTTGACAACTACGGCTAATGTCACTCTGGCTAATTCCATTACAGTGACTGCTGATCCCGTTTTTAATGTGGCAGCAGGCACAACGACAACCGTCACAAATCCAATTGCTGATGGTGCCTCGTCTGGGGATGTGGTGGTGCAGGGCGGTGGTACCTTGGCTTTGACTGCTGCTAATACCTATACTGGTCTAACGAATATCAATGCCGGCTCTACCTTAGCTTTGGTTGGTGCTGGTTCTATCACTAACTCCTCGGCCTTAAACAACAGCGGTACCGTTGATTTTAGAGGCGCAAATGGCAATGTGGTCCTTGGTGGCACTTTTACCCAAACATCAACAGGTAATCTATTGATGAACATCTCACCCACCAATAATCAGCAACTCAATGTCACTGGCGCTGCCGCATTGGCTGGTGGATTATCTTTGAATGCCACTGCGGGAACTTATGCTGCAGGTAAGTACACCTTACTCACCGCAAACGGTGTTACTGGAATCTTCGGAACTTTTGCATCGAATCTATCTTCATATACTCGCCTGGGCTACGCCCTTGGATACGATGCCAACGATGTGTATCTCTACCTCACTCCAAACGTAGCTGACTCCCAGCAATCATTAGTCAACAACGCTTCTGCCTTACAAAATATCTACACTTTACAAAACACCGTATTAGCCAATAGCTTCTCCTATGACTGTAATGTGTTTGGTGAGAACGATGTGTGTGTCTCAGCAGGTGGTCGCAATACTGCCGTCTCAGCAGCCAATGGCTTAAATAACACCAGCGCCTTGCTGATTGCTTCTTATCGTTTAGATGAGAGCAACTCCCGTGTCGGTGCTTATGCAGACCAGAACTTGTCGATGAACCAAGCCGGTAATACAGTGAACTTGGGCAATAACACCCCGTTGATGGGACTCTTTGCCGCCTGGAATGAAAATGCTGATGGCACAGGCGCTGAAGTCAAAGCTGGTATCGCCTATGGTCAAAAGAATGCTTCTGTGACTCGTCAAGTAGTGGGTACTTCTGAGCCTGGTACTGGTTCATCCCAGTTAAACAGCCAAGGCGCTCAAATTACAGCGAAATATGGTTTTGCTTTAGATGAGCAAATCATCGTCTCTCCATACATTGGTATGCGCTATACCCAAAATAATATGGGTGGCTACACTGAGGCTACTAGCGCAGCAGTGACTTCGCCATTAACTTATGCAGCCCTTAATGCCAATGCTACAACTGCGCTAGCTGGATTGGGCGCAAGCTACCGCTTTATTCCTGAGGTAACTCTATTTGCTAGTGCTGGTGTAGAAACCGATACCAATACCGCAAACGGCACTTACTCAGCTACAGGCCTTGCTGGACTAACTCCAATCAACTTCAATGCCAATCCAGTCAAAACCAGACCTACAGCCATGTTAGGCGCTTCCTATGATGTTGAAAAGAACCAAAGAATTGGCATTACCGGTATCTATCGTCAAGAAGCCTTCCAAGCAGTTTCAACAACCAGTGTGATGGCTACTTATACAGTAGGCTTTTAAGGGTTTGATATTTTCTAGTGAGTACTTAAGAAGGTTTTTTATGAACAAAGCAGAATTAAACGAGAAGATGGCATCTGGTGCGGATATTTCAAAAACGTCTGCCGAGCGTGTGCTAAATAGTTGTATTGAGCGCATTATTCAATCAGTAGCCAAGAGTGAGTCAGTGCAATTGATTGGTTTTGGAACCTTTAGCCAGAGTAAACGAAGTGCGCGTATAGGTCGGAATCCATCTACGGGAGAACAGATTAAGATTGCCGCATCTAGAACCGTGAAATTTTCTGCTGGCAAAGCATTTAAGGATGCTGTAAATAAACGTAAGTAATCTGTCGGTATCTTTGCAAATAAAAAGACCGCTCAATGGCGGTCTTTTTATTTGTGAGCATTTTTTTGTTGATTGATAGCTTTTACTCAACCGCTTTAACCATCTCCTCAACAACCTTCTTCGCATCACCGAAGACCATCATGGTTTTATCCATGTAGAAGAGTTCGTTATCAAGACCAGCATAACCAGCAGCCATGGAGCGCTTGTTCACAATAATTGTTTTGGCTTTGAATGCCTCCAAAATTGGCATACCAAAAATAGGGCTGCCAGGTGTGCGTGCTGCTGGGTTCACCACGTCGTTTGCACCAAGCACTAACACTACGTCAGCTTGGCCAAAGTCACTGTTAATGTCTTCCATCTCAAACACTTGGTCATAAGGCACTTCAGCTTCTGCCAGCAGTACGTTCATATGTCCAGGCATGCGGCCTGCCACCGGATGAATTGCATATTTCACAGTCACACCATGGTGAGTGAGCTTTTCAGTCAACTCTTTAAGAGCGTGCTGAGCACGGGCAACAGCCAAGCCATAACCAGGCACGATGATGACTGTATCTGCATTTTCCATCAGAAAAGCAGCATCTTCTGGAGAGCCTGTTTTGTAGTTTTTAGGTCCACCATCATCGCCACCACCTGCAGCTGCTTCAGCACCAAAGCCGCCTAGCAATACGGCGAGGATAGAGCGGTTCATCGCCTTACACATGATGTAAGACAGAATTGCGCCTGAAGAACCTACGCAAGCACCAGCAATAATCAATACAGGGTTATTTAAGGTGAAGCCAATACCAGCGGCAGCCCATCCTGAATAACTATTGAGCATCGATACAACCACTGGCATATCGGCGCCACCAATCGGGATGATCAATGTCACACCCAATACCAAGGCAACAGCACACATTGCTAGGAATGCAGCATGGCTACCAGTGATGTAGTACGTGACGCCGGCACCAATCATGGCAATTGCCATGATGAGGTTGAGCAAATGCTGTCCACCAAAGCTGACTGGTTTGCCACTGACTTTGCCGGAGAGTTTGCCGAAAGCAATAACAGAAGCGGTAAATGTAATTGCGCCAATAAATGCACCGATGAACAATTCAATCTTCTGTGCGCCTGTATGGTCGTGAGCAGGATTAAATACCGCTGCCACTGCGATCAACACAGCAGACAATCCAACGAAGGAGTGCATGAGCGCAACGAGCTCTGGCATCTTGGTCATCTGTACACGTTTTGCAGCTAAGGTACCAATGATGGCGCCAGCCACAACCGCTCCAGCAATTAAGGAAAACGCTGGTTTGAAATCAGCCACAAAGAAAGTAGTGATCACAGCGAGCAACATACCAATCATGCCGAAGGTATTGCCTTGGCGTGAAGTGGTTGGTGAAGACAAGCCGCGCAGCGCGAGAATGAACAACACCGAAGAAATGAGATACGAAATAGCGGTAAGGTTTGACATGAGTTTGGTCTCTCGATTGGTCTTTTTCTAGTTTTATTTGGTTCCGGCCGCGTCAGCCTTCGGGGCTTTTTTCTTGAACATTTCAAGCATGCGGCGGGTGACCATAAAGCCACCAAAAATGTTGATGGATGCCAAAAATACGGCAATTGCACCAATGACGCTGGTCAGAGTAATGTCATCGCCTCCAATGACTTCAGTTTGCAATAGCGCACCAACAATGATGATTCCAGAGATGGCGTTGGTTACCGCCATCAAAGGCGTATGCAATGCTGGCGTAACGTTCCAAACCACGTGGTAGCCAACAAAAATAGCCAACACAAAAACAGTGATGTTTTGGACTGTGAGGATGCTTTGAAAAGCAGCGAGATCCATAGTATTTCCTTAGTTTGAATATTCTGTATTAGTTTTTGCGAACAGCCTGACCATCGCGACACATCAAGCAAGCAGTAACGATATCGTCATCACTTGGAATGGCAAGCTTCGCTTCTTTGTCGACAATCAGCTTCATGAAATCGAGCAAGTTGCGTGCATACAGTGCAGAAGCATCCGCAGCCACCATACTCGCTAGATTGGTGTAACCAACAATCTTGACGCCATTGTTTTCTACAATTTTGTCAGCTTGAGTGAGTGGGCAATTGCCTGAACCATTGTCGCCACGGCCCGCAGCCAAGTCGATCACCACGGAACCTGGTTTCATTTGCATCACAGTTTCGCTATGCAACAAGACTGGCGGTTTACGACCCGGAATTAAAGCAGTGGTAATCACGATATCGGCCTGTTGCGCTTTTTCAGCAACCAGTGCAGCTTGACGTTTCATCCATGCTTCTGGCATTGGACGGGCATAACCACCCTACGCCTTGAGCGATTTCGCGCTCTTCATCGGTTTCATAAGGGACATCAACAAACTTGGCGCCCAAAGATTCAATTTGCTCTTTAGCAGCAGGGCGTACATCGGATGCTTCAATCACGGCACCCAAGCGCTTAGCGGTTGCAATCGCTTGCAAACCAGCAACACCTGCACCGAGAATCAGTACGCGCGCCGCTTTAACAGTACCAGCTGCAGTCATCAGCATTGGCATAAAGCGCTGATATTCATTAGCAGCAATCATCACGGCTTTATAGCCAGCAATGTTCGCTTGTGATGAGAGTACATCCATGCTTTGCGCACGAGTCGTTCTTGGAGCGGCCTCCAGCGAGAAGGCGGTGATGCCTTGAGCAGCCATCGCTTCAATATTTTGATTATCAAATGGATCGAGCATGCCAATCAGCACGCTGCCAGATTGAATTTGTGCCAGCTCAGTATTTTCAGGTGCGCGTACTTTCAAGACGATTTCAGCACCCAATGCATCTGCTGCTGAACCAATGGTGGCACCAACGGCTTCATAAGCAGAGTCTGGCTGACTGGCTCTAACACCAGCATCTTTTTGAATGACTACCTGATGGCCTTGGCCAATGAGTTTTTTAACGGTTTCCGGTGTTGCGGCGACTCGCGTCTCTCCGGACCTAATTTCAAGTGGCACTCCTATGCGCATGGCATGTCTCCAAGTACAAATTTTTTAAAGAATCTATTTTAGTTAAATAGGCAAAATATTGCCCATCCACTTACCCTGCTCTCCAATAGCTTGGTCTTTGCCAAAATCTCGGTGAGATCGGGCTAAGACTTCTACAATGGGGTTTTCAGCTTATATTGAATTTTCGCATTTTTTGATGATCCCGCTCAATTCTTCACCAATCCCTGCTGCCAAACCATCCAAAGTCGTCATTGGGATGTCTGGAGGGGTTGATTCGTCGGTAGCTGCTTGGATGCTCAAGCAGCAAGGCTATGAAGTAATTGGCCTTTTTATGAAAAATTGGGAAGATGATGATAACGATGCGTACTGCTCGGCACGCCAAGATTGGCTCGATGTGGTCTCTGTAGCTGATGTCATTGGTATTGATGTGGAGGCTGTGAACTTCGCCGAAGAGTACAAAGAGCGTGTTTTTGCTGATTTCTTGCGCGAATATGCCGCAGGACGCACCCCAAACCCAGATGTTTTATGTAATGCTGAAATCAAATTCAAGGCCTTTTTAGATCATGCAATGAGTTTGGGTGCCGATGCGATTGCTACCGGCCATTACGCCCGTGTGCGCCATTCAGAACAGGGTGTTCAGCTTTTGAAGGCGGTGGATGCCACCAAAGATCAAAGTTATTTCCTGCATCGACTCACCCAAAAGCAATTGGCTAATGTGTTGTTTCCTTTGGGGGAGATCCCAAAAACCGAGGTACGGGCCATTGCCGAGCAAATCGGCTTACANAATGCGCGNAAAAAGGACTCCACTGGCATTTGTTTTATTGGCGAGCGACCTTTCCGAGAATTCCTCAACCGCTATTTGCCGCGTACCCCAGGNCCCATCAAGACCGCNGANGGCAAAACNGTCGGNGAGCACATGGGCTTGGCATTCTTTACCCTAGGGCAAAGAAAGGGTATCGGTCTAGGCGGTAGCCAAGATGGCAATGGNGATGCCTGGTATGTGGCTCGCAAAGATGTTGTTAATAACACCCTCTATGTGGCGCAAGGNCATGAGCANCCTTGGTTGCAAAGCCATACGCTAGCNGCGATGGATGCCAGTTGGATTGCNGGAACTCCGCCAGTCTCAGNGGCCTACTCTGCTAAGACACGTTATCGTCAGGCGGATGCGGCATGCACCTTATCTGAGGGTGNTGACGGACCATTGAGTTTTCGCTTGGATTTCCCAGAAGCTCAATGGGCTGTTACTCCAGGNCAATCAGCNGTACTTTATAGCGGCGANGTTTGCTTAGGCGGTGGGATTATCTCCGCCTAAGCATGATTTTGCTTAATCTTTAAGCAGCAGGTGGGATGCTATCGATAAAAGATGAGCGCTGCATCAATTTTTGATAGAGCTGATCCAAATTAGGGTGTTGAGCCTGCCATGCAATATGAGGGAAGCGGAACAGCAGATATCCCAAGGCGCAACCCACCGCAATATCGGCCAAGGTCATTTGATTGCCATGACACCATGGATTTTCACCCAATTGAGCGGCCATTTGGTTTAAAGCGGCTTGCACTTTGCCCATTTGGCGATCCATCCACATTTGACTTTGTTGTTCTGGTGGCCGCAAAGTGGCTTCTAAACGAGCCAAAATGCCTGCATCCATAATGCCGTCGGCTAAAGCCTCCCAGGTTTTAACGGATGCGCGTTCACGGCCGTTATCAGGAATCAGCTTGCTCACAGGGCTCAAGGTGTCTGCGTACTCAGCAATGACTCTGGAGTCATAAATGACCTCGCCATCGTCTAAAACCAAGCAAGGCACTTTGCCCAGGGGGTTTGTGGCGTTAATTTGCGTATTGGCAGCCCACACATTATCCAAAACAAGGTCTACTTCAACCTTTTTTTCAGAGAAAACAATGCGTACTTTACGTACATAGGGGCTGGTAAGGGATCCGATTAGTTTCATAGGTGCTCAGTATAGCGATCTTAAGTCGCGGGGTTCTCAGTGCGAACGCATTAAAATTGAGCTTTATTGATATTCAATGTAAAGGCACCATCCGTGAGTCAGCCCCTTTCAACCCTTAATGCACTTTCCCCTTTAGATGGCCGCTATGCAGGAAAAGTAGATGCCCTGCGCCCCTGGTTATCAGAAGCAGCATTTATGCGTCAGCGGGTTTTTGTCGAAATTCATTGGTTGCTCGCTTTGGCAGCAGCAGGCTTGCCAGATGTACCAACAATCAGCCCAGCCGATGCTGAGTTCTTGTTATCTTTACCGCAGAACTTTTCCGATGCCGATGCACAGCGCATTAAAGATATCGAAGCGGTTACCAATCATGATGTGAAAGCGGTGGAGTATTTCCTCAAAGAAAAAGTAGCGGGTCGTCCCGATTTGCTTAAGGCGAGCGAATTTATCCACTTTGCTTGTACTTCTGAAGACATTAATAACACTTCACATGGTTTGATGTTGCGCGGTGCGCGTGATGAAGTATTGCTGCCGCAATTGAGAAAAATCCTTTCAGTCCTTACTGATTTGGCCATTGAGAATGCGAAGGTGCCACTCCTCTCTCGCACCCATGGTCAACCTGCTTCCCCAAGCACTTTAGGTAAAGAGATTGCCAATATTGCCAAGCGTTTAGAGCGTGCGATTGCTGCGATTGCTGCAGTACCTTTGCTCGGAAAAATGAATGGCGCTGTTGGTAATTACAACGCCCATATTTCTGCTTACCCTGATTTTGATTGGGAAAATTTTTCCAAGAGCGTAGTGGAGCAACGCTTGGGTTTAACGTTTAACCCTTACACCATTCAAATTGAGCCGCACGATGGTATGGCTGAGTTGTTTGATGCAATTGCTCGTGCCAATACCATCCTGTTGGATATGGACCGCGACTTCTGGGCATACATCTCCGTTGGCTACTTTAAACAGCGCACTAAAGCAGGTGAAATTGGCTCTTCGACAATGCCGCATAAAGTCAATCCAATTGACTTTGAAAACTCAGAAGGCAACCTGGGCGTAGCAAATGCTTTGTTGCGCCACTTGGCTGAGAAGTTGCCTATCTCACGTTGGCAAAGAGACCTTACCGATTCAACTGTATTGCGCAATCTCGGCCCCGCTTTTGGGCATAGCGTGTTGGCCTACGATAGCGCCTTACGGGGCCTTGGAAAATTAGAAGTCAATCACGCTGCCATCGCAGCTGACTTAGATGCCTGCTGGGAAGTGTTAGCAGAGCCAGTACAAACCGTAATGCGTCGTTATGGCATTGAGAACCCGTATGAGCAACTCAAAGAACTCACACGTGGCAAAGGCATTAATCAAGCTGATTTGCAAACATTCGTGCGTGGCCTGGCTATTCCTGAAGATGCGAAAGTGCGCCTCTTAGAGATGACGCCTTCTTCTTATTTAGGTAAGGCGGTTGAGTTAACCGAACGCCTCAAAAAGTGAGTTTGATGCCAAACCAGGGTGGTGCATCAACTTCTGATTTGGAATACGGTGCTTGCCCAACAGTCTGGTTCGCTGCATACCAATTACTTTGGCACCTTTTATTGCCATTGGCATTTGTGCGTCTTGCTTGGCGCGCTCGTCACTCCTTTGCTTATCTACACCACACACCTGAGCGCCTTGGTTTTGGCTATGGCAAGCCCATTACTCAAGGTGCGATTTGGATTCATGCGGTATCGGTAGGTGAGACGCGGGCAGCGCAACCATTGATTGATGCTTACTTAGCGCGTGGCGAATCCATTCTTCTGACCCACATGACCTTAAATGGGCGCCGCACTGGTAAGCAATTATTTGCAAAAGAGATTGCTGCAGGGCGCGTGACGCAAGTCTATTTACCGTATGACCTCTGTTGGTCTGTTGAGCATTTCCTCAAAATATTTAAACCGCGTTTTGGTCTTTTTATGGAAACCGAAGCTTGGCCCACTGTGGTATTTCGTTGTGCGCAGATTGGCTTGCCATTGTTTTTAGTGAACGCGCGTTTATCAGAGCGCAGTGCGCGCCGCGTCAATCGCTTTGGCAAAGCGGGTCGATCATTATTTCAAGCGTTCCGAGGTATTTTGGCTCAGACCCAATTTGATGCTGATCGTTACCGCAGCTTGGGCGTAAAAGATGTGCAGATTGTCGGTAACCTCAAGTTTGATGTACCGCTGGACTCTACTTTGTTAGAACAAGGCGCCATCTGGAAAAAATCGATCCATGCTGGCAATCGTTTGATGGTTTGCGCAGCCAGTACGCGTGATGGTGAAGAGGCCATTATTCTCAAGGCATGGAAAGATTTACTGCTAAGCAATGCATTTAGCGTGCCCCCGCTGCTTTGTTTGGTGCCGCGACATCCAGAGCGCTTCCCCGAAGTTGCCGAGCACATTCGCTCTGCAAAATTCACGTTCCGCGCTCGCAGTGAATGGCCTGGTATACCAAGTGACACTGCAGCTGTTGAAGTGGTCCTTGGCGACTCAATGGGTGAGATGCCCCTGTATTACAGTGCGGCAGATTTGGTTGTTATGGGCGGTAGTCTTTTGCCCTTTGGCGGCCAAAACTTGATTGAAGCTTGTGCGGTAGGTTGCCCCGTTTTATTAGGTGAGCATACCTATAACTTTCAGCAGGCTGCACTCGATGCAATTGCAGCAGGTGCGGCAAAAAGGCTTAGCGGTGAATTGATCTTGGGTGAGCCAACTGCCCTGACAAAAAAGTTGCAGGCGCTGTTATCAAATTCGGCTGAGTTATCGCAGATGGCGCTTGCTGCGAAAAAATATGCCACTGAACATCAAGGTGCGACCCAAAGCATATTGGCCGCCCTAGATGCTAAAACAATTTAATAGCGAAGCCCTTAAACTCGGGCTCCGAAGTTAGGATCCTCGTCACGGTTCTTATCTTCAGGCTTACGTTCACCCTTCACAAGATCCTCTCTAGTAACACCTAGCCACATCGCTAGTGCTGCAGCCACGAAGACGGAGGAATAAATGCCAAACAAAATACCAATGGTCAGTGCCAGTGCAAAGTAAAACAATGTTGGACCACCAAATACCAACATTGCCAACACCATCATCTCGGTACTGCCGTGGGTGATCATGGTACGGCTGATTGTGCTGGTAATCGCATTATCAATAATTTCACGGGTATTCATCTTGCGGTATTTGCGGAAGTTCTCGCGAATACGGTCAAAGATCACAACGGATTCGTTTACCGAGTAACCCAATACTGCTAGCACTGCTGCCAAGACTGAAAGTGAAAATTCCCACTGGAAGAAAGCAAAGAAACCCAAAATGATGACCACGTCATGCAAGTTCGCAATGATGCCGGCCAGCGCAAACTTCCACTCAAAACGGAAGGAGAGGTACAAGACAATGCCAATAATCACAAAGATGAGGGCTTTGAGTCCATCCATCGCTAATTCTTGACCGACTTGAGGCCCTACAAATTCAACGCGCTGTAATTTGGCGCCAGATGTTGAGGGATCGAGTGCCTTCATGACTGCAGCGCTTTGATCAGCCGATGAAATGAGTTTGCCTTGGGCATCTTTTTGCAAAGGCAAGCGAATCATCACATCACGTGAGCTACCAAAGTTCTGAATCTGCGTATCGGCATAACCTAGCTTCTCGACATTGCCACGAATCGCATCTAAAGGTGCCGCCTGTGGATAGCTCACCTCCATCACAGTACCGCCGGTAAATTCAATCGAGAGATGCAGGCCGTTATGCCAGAGGAAGAAGATGGCAGCTAAGAAAGTAATGAAAGAAATCGCATTGAGCACCAATGCATGGCGCATAAATGGAATATCTTTTTTGATTCTAAAAAATTCCATGACTTATTTCTCCTGTGGGCGCCAAACTTGGCCGATAGCGAGTTTGTGAATCTTCTTGTGTCTGCCATACCAAAGATTGACAAGACCACGTGAGAAGAAGACGGCTGAGAACATCGAAGTGAGAATGCCCAAGCAATGCACTACCGCAAAGCCTTTAATCGGGCCAGAACCAAAAGCCAATAAGGCTAGACCAGCGATCAAGGTAGTGACGTTTGAATCCAAGATGGTTGCCCAGGCCTTATCAAAACCAACAGCAATGGCAGTCTGAGGCGCAGCGCCATTACGGAGCTCTTCACGAATACGCTCGTTAATTAAGACATTCGAGTCAATTGCCATACCAAGTGCTAAGGCCATCGCCGCAATACCCGGCAGTGTCAAGGTAGCTTGCAGCATAGAGAGTACGGAAATCAACAGCAGTAAGTTCACAGCTAAGGCGACTACCGAGAATGTGCCAAACAAAAGGTAATACATGATCATGAAGATGGCAATGGCGGTAAAGCCGATGAGTAATGACTTAAAGCCTTTTTCAATATTCTCAGCACCTAAGCTTGGCCCAATCGTACGCTCTTCAATAATTTCCATTGGAGCTGCTAAAGAGCCTGCGCGCAATAGGAGGGCTAAGTCATTAGCACTCTCAGTAGTAGGTTGGCCCGTGATTTGGAACTTGGAGCCAAATTCGCCTTGAATGGTGGCAATCGTCAGCACTTCACCTTTGCCTTTTTCAAACAAAATCATGCCCATTGGCTTGCCCATGTTTTCACGGGTCACTTCTTGCATCGTGCGACCGCTAGAGGCATCTAAGGTGATATTGACAGCAGGGCGTTGATTTTGATCAAAGCCAGCACTGGCATCAGTAATACTTTCACCACTAAAAATCACTGACTTTTTGAATACACCTAAACGATTTTCACCAAAGCGGAAAGTATCCATCCCTGGAGGAGGTATTTCACCAACATTGATGGTTGACATGAGTGGGTCGGCAAGTCGTGATTCCAGTGTAGCGGTACGACCAATAATGTCCTTGGCGCGCGCAGTATCTTGAACACCCGGTAATTGCACCACGATGCGCTCTGCACCTTGCTGCTGGATCACGGGTTCTTTTACAGCAAGTTCATTGACACGCTTATTTAGAGTGATGATGTTTTGCTTTACTGCGTTATCTTGAATTTCTTTTAAGGCAGTTGGCTTGAACTCACCCTGCAGCTTGTATGAGTCACCTGTAGATGTGATTGTCCAAATTAATTGTGGTTGGCTGCTGGTTAGTAAAAAGCGCGCTGCCTCAGCATCTTCGGTGCTACCAAAGTGAATGGTGATCGAGTCTACATTGCGATCAATCCCTTGGTGACGAATGGATTTGTCGCGTAACTGACTGCGAATATCACCAGCCAATGAGGTAATTTTCTTTTGTAATGCGCCCTTCATGTCCACTTGCAATAAAAAGTAGACGCCACCGCGCAAGTCCAGGCCCAAGGGCATAGGCAGGGCATTGATTGAGCTTAGCCAGCCAGGGGTATTGGAGAGCAGGTTCAGTGCAACTGTGTAATTGGGGTCGTTTTGATCGACATTCAATTTCTGCTGCAACAGGTCGCGCGCACGTAATTGGGTATCGGTATTGCTAAAGCGAATCTTAATAGAGCCAACATGACCGGTATTTTCAAAAAAGATACCGGTGCTGCTGATATTTTGATCAGCCAGAATCTTCTCAACCCGAGCCTGAGTCGCCAAATCCACTTTGATCGTTGGTTTGGCGGATGAGACTTGAACCGCTGGGGCCTCGCCATAGAAATTCGGTAAGGAATACAGCGTTCCGATCAGTAATGCAACCAGAATAACTACATATTTCCAAAGAGGGTAGCGGTTCATATTGAGTTATTTCTAAGCAGATGTATTAAGCAGACTTCAGGGTGCCCTTAGGCAATACTGTGGTGATCGCAGCTTTTTGCATTTGCACTTCTGTACCAGCAGCAATTTCAACTGTGACAAATTGATCTTTCAGTGCACTTACTTTGCCAACGATGCCGCCAACGGTAACTACTTCGTCACCAACCGTTAAAGCCTCTAACATCGCTTTAGTTTCTTTTTGGCGACGCATTTGTGGGCGAATCATGATGAAGTAAAGAACTGCAAACATCAAAATGAGGGGCAGGAAGCTCATCAAGTTATTTGAATCTGCGCCCGCAGCTGAAGCTTGGGCAAAAGCGTTACTAATCCACATAAAAACCTCCGTTAATTACCAATAAGAAACTGCGTTTGCTTTAGGGCCTAAAAGGAAAGCCGTAAACCCGCAATTCTAAACTGTATGGGGCTTTGGAGCGGATTTCAGGGGTAAATTGGCTTAATCCTGCCCTGGCTCTACGCCCCGCTGGCGATTACGGTGAAATTCTTCGCGGTAAGCGCTAAATCGACCCAAACTGAGGGCCTCGCGGACTTCAGTCATCAATTGCAGGTAATAGGATAGGTTGTGGATCGTATTGAGCTGCGAACCCAAGATCTCATTGGCCTTTTGCAGATGGTTCAGATAGGAGCGAGTGAAATGTTGGCAGGTGTAGCAGGCGCACGTTGGATCTAGCGGGCGGTCATCCTCTTTGTAGCCTGCATTGCGGAGTTTTAGATCGCCAAAACGGGTAAATAACCAGCCATTGCGGGCATTGCGGGTGGGCATCACGCAATCAAACATATCGATTCCCAGACTCACTCCCAAGATGAGGTCTTCTGGAGTGCCCACACCCATGAGGTAATGCGGCATATGCTCTGGCAACTTTGGCGCAGTGAAATTGAGGATGCGCTCAAATTCTGGTTTAGGTTCGCCAACGGATAGACCGCCTATGGCAATGCCATCAAAACCCTGTTGACTGACGGCATCTAAAGAAAACTCTCGGAGATTTTCAAACATGCCGCCTTGGACAATGCCAAAGAGTCCGTTCCCAGTATTGAGCTCACGAAAACGTTTGAGAGAGCGATCGCCCCAACGCAAAGACATTTCCAATGATTGGCGTGCTGTCTTTTCAGTAGTGGCCTGGCCTTTTACTTCGTATGGTGTGCACTCATCGAATTGCATGGCGATATCGCTATTGAGCACTGCCTGAATTTCCATCGAAACCTCAGGAGACATAAATAATTTATCGCCATTAATAGGCGAGGCAAAGGTGACGCCTTCTTCAGAGATTTTGCGCAGTGCCCCCAAGCTAAATACCTGAAAGCCGCCAGAGTCAGTCAGGATGGGTTTATTCCAGCCCATGAAGCGATGTAAGCCCCCATGTTTTTTAATCACATCCAATCCTGGTCTGAGCCAGAGATGAAAGGTATTGCCAAGAATAATTTGCGCTTTAGCTTCCTCGAGATCGCGGGGGGTCATCGCCTTTACTGTCCCGTAAGTACCTACGGGCATAAAAATTGGTGTTTGGACACTGCCATGCGGGAGATCTAATTGACCTAAGCGGGCTGGGCTTTGTGAATCACGCGCCAGAATGGAAAAGTTTACGGGTTTGCTCATAAATTGGTATTTGGCACTCGGGTAAGGAGCATCGCATCCCCATAACTGAAAAAGCGATAACTCTGATCAATGGCATGTTGATATGCATTGCGGATATTGTCCATGCCGGCAAAGGCGCTGACCAACATTAATAAGGTTGATTTTGGCAGATGGAAATTAGTTAATAGGCAATCCACCGCTTTAAATTCATAACCGGGGGTAATAAAGAGATTGGTCTCACCGCTAGCTTGGCCGGTAGTAGCGTGACTCTCTAGGGCGCGAAGACTGGTGGTGCCAACCGCGATGACGCGTCCACCCTGGAGTTTGGTTTGTACGATGGCATCAATCGTTGCTTGTGGCACGGAGTACCACTCATAGTGCATCTGATGCTTGCTGAGATCTTCTTCGCGTACGGGGGTAAAAGTGCCAGCCCCAACGTGCAGGGTAACGCCTGCCTGATTCACTCCGGCATCGCTGAGCTGCTGCAATATAGCCTGATCAAAGTGTAAGCCAGCAGTAGGCGCTGCAACGGCCCCAGGATTTTTAGCTACTACCGTTTGGTAACGCTGTGCATCTTCTTGGGTGGGTTGATGCTCGATATAAGGGGGCAGGGGTAATTCGCCAAAGCGCTCTAGCAAGCCGAGGACATTTTCCGGAAAGCGGACTTCATAAAAGCGACCATCATATCCAATCATTTCTACAGGAAAGGTTTCGCCGGCCTGATTATGAATGTGCACAATCGATCCAGTCTTGGGAACCTTGGAGGCTCGCACTTGAACCCAGGCTTGCTTGTCGCCGCTAATGCGTTCAATTAAGAGCTCAACAATGCCGCCAGTTTCTTTTTTGCCATGCAAGCGGGCCGGAATGACTTTGGTGTCATTCATCACCAATAAATCCCCTGGCCTAATTAGGTCCACTATTTCCCGAAAGGTTCTGTCTATGAATTGGGCGCTCGAGCCCCCATGAGCCTTGACCTCAAGGAGGCGGCTATCCGTGCGCTTTTCCAGGGGATGCTGGGCGATTAGATGTGGGGGGAGGGTGTAATTGAAGTCGGAGAGTTGCATAGCATTACCATCAGGTATTGGATTTTAACGATGACGACGAAGCGACTACCAACTACACTCCAAAAAATGGGTCTAGATACCCCTTTGGCGCTCGCTTTGCACTTGCCAGCCCGCTATGAGGATGAAACCGAGCTCTACACCGTAAAAGAGGCTTTAGCTCGGGGAAGGTCGATTTCGGTGCAGACCCAGGGGGTGGTGATCCGTAATCAGATCTTATTTCGACCTCGGCGGCAGCTTTTGGTCACGATTGAGGATGAGACTGCCAGCTTGCAGCTGCGTTTTCTCAACTTTTACCCCAGTCAGCAAAAACAAATGGCAGTTGGCGCCCATATTCGTGTGCGTGGCGAGGTGCGTGAGGGCTTTCAGGGTGCTGAGATGGTGCACCCAACGGTGCGCTCGGTGGTTCCTGATGCCGCTTTGCCAACGAGTCTGACACCCGTGTATCCAGCCAGTGCTGGAATTTCGCAAACAGTGATTCGCAAAGCAGTCAAACAGGCCTTGCGTGATCCCGGTATTCAAGAGCATTTGGCTGAGTTTTTGCCAAAACCACTCATGGCAGCACTTTTACCAACCCAAGATTGGCCACCATTGCAAAGCGCTATTGCTTATTTGCATGAGCCGCCAGCAGATGCTGATACGCAAGCTCTATTAGAGCGTACCCATCCGGCTTGGCGCCGGGTGCAATTTGAAGAATTGCTCGCCCAGCAAATTTCACTCAAGCGCGCACATCGTATTCGTCGAGAAAGGCGTGCTCCTTCATTTCAAGCCTTGTCTGCAGCTAAGAGTGGTGTGGGTATTGAGGCCGGCCTGATCAAAGTCTTGCCGTTTAAATTAACTGGTGCGCAGCAGCGGGTGTGGTCTGAAATCAGTGATGATGTATCCCAGGCCTTCCCAATGAATCGCTTGCTCCAAGGGGATGTAGGTAGCGGTAAGACGGTCATTGCAGCCCTTGCAGCTGCGCGCGCCATGGATCATGGTTACCAAGCCGCCATCATGGCACCTACCGAGATTCTGGCAGAACAGCACTACCTCAAAATGAAGGAGTGGTTTGAGCCTTTGGGTGTGAATGTGGCATGGTTATCAGGCAGTCTCAAGGCGAAGGAAAAAAAGCTTACACAAGCGGCGATTGAAAGCGGACAAGCGCAACTCATTATTGGTACGCATGCTTTGATTCAAGAAAGCGTTAGTTTTGCCAAGTTGGGATTGGCAGTGATTGATGAGCAACATCGTTTTGGCGTCAAGCAACGTTTAGAAATCACGCAACGGGTCGGCTCGGAATTATTTTATTGTCACCAGCTGATGATGACGGCTACCCCAATACCGCGTACTTTGGCAATGACTTACTATGCCGACCTCGATGTATCGGTAATTGATGAATTGCCTCCTGGCCGCAAACCCATTGCTACCAAAGTGGTTAAAGCTTCTCGTCGTGATGAGGTAATTAGTGGCTTGCACTCTTGGCTCGGTAAAGGTCTGCAAGCCTATTGGGTTTGCCCCTTGATTGAAGAATCTGAAGCTCTGCAATTGCAAACGGCAATGGAGAGCTTTGAGCAGCTAACCCAAGCTCTGCCAAACTTTAAAGTAGGCTTAGTTCATGGTCGCTTAAAGAGTGAAGAAAAAGCGGCAGTGATGGCCGCATTCAAAGCAAATGAAATCCAATTACTAGTAGCCACGACAGTAATTGAGGTGGGAGTAGATGTACCTAATGCTGCTCTGATGGTCATTGAGCATGCTGAGCGCTTTGGCTACGCACAGATCCATCAATTAAGGGGGCGAGTAGGGCGTGGGTCGGCTGATTCAGTATGTATCTTGATGTATGCCGAACCACTCTCTTTGGCTGCTAAAGAACGTTTGCAGACCTTACGTGAAACTTCAGATGGATTTGTCATTGCAGAGCGTGATTTATCTTTGCGTGGACCTGGCGAATTACTAGGGGCCAAGCAATCGGGCGATGCCATGTTGCGCTTTGTGGATCTACAACGTGATGCTTGGCTTATTGAGCTGGCGCAGCAAGCGGCCGATCGCCTCTTGGTGGATCATCTGGATTTAGTAGGGCGCCATTTAGAGCGCTGGCTAGGATCTCGCGCCGAGTTTCTAAAGGCTTGATAATGAGAATATGCGCGCTCGTTTAATTGCTTACGCTTACCTGATTCGCTTGGATAAACCCATCGGCACTCTGTTGCTATTGTGGCCAACCTTGTGGGCGCTGTGGTTGGCGAGTGGTGGCGCGCCTCCATTGCATATCTTGCTGATATTTGTAGTGGGAACCTTTCTGATGCGCAGTAGTGGTTGTGCGATCAACG
>TBL_comb47_HYPODRAFT_10003396_pt1 | contig 18860 bp, 20 predicted proteins | sample TroBogypolimnion_40_FD_10682 | JGI IMG/M metagenome (IMG submission 10682)
TTAGATTATCTTGAAGATTTCTTACTTGGCTCATATGGTTTAGTGTAATTACTTATGAGGTAATTTTGCCACCAAATGGCCTTAGAACGAAATCCCAGAGGTAACCCTAATTGCTGCAATTGGAACAGATAATGTCAATATTGATTGAATTTTCCCTGGTACCACTATTTTTTTACATAAATATTAGAGAAAATACGCCTTTTGTATAAAATTATTCGCCTACTCCCCGTCTGATTTTTGAACAAAAAGACACCAAAAAATAAGGCTTAACCTTATTTTTGACTTACCGCGGAGAGGGTGGGATGCACTTGGAATGGTACTTTACAATTTACCCTCTTTTATTAGCTCAATTGACGACTTGCCAGTTTGATTCTTATAAACTATCTCCTTTTTCTCTAAAACATCATGTATTCTATCTACCTGTTTTGGGGAGGTATTATGGGGTATATCTTTAATAGCGAAATACTCAATCTTATCCGCTTCTTCATTTAAGGTTAATTGTCCGCCAATTATTTTACAAATAAAAGAAAAAACTAATTCGCTTTTTTCAGGTTTATTATAAATTCCAGCCAACCTAATTATTTCTACATCTAAACCCGTTTCTTCTTTAACCTCTCTTATGACGCACCCCCAAGGCGATTCCCCAACCTCCATGGTGCCGCCTGGCAAATTCCATAAATCATAATCTAGGCGATGACAAAGTAAGATTTTATTTTGTTCGTCAAAAATAAGTCCGAACGAAGCAATAACAAATTGGGGTTTCATAAATTAATCAATTTACTATTTAGCGGGGCTTTTTATTTTCCAGCCATCAATGTTAAATCCGCCCATTCTTTTGAGAATGTGGAGCGTAAGATTTCTATATTCTTTCATCATTTTGGTCTTACTTTTAATATTTATAGCTTTAACATACATTCCAACAAATTTTTTATCGGGGAAATCTTTAACAAAATATTTTTTCTTATCTTTTTCATTTATAAGAAAGCGTTTTAGTTTATTTATCGGCACGGAATCAAATTGTAAAAATTTGGAATAAATTTCAAATAAATCGTTCAAAAAAACATAAAAAACAAAATAAAATTCTGTTTCCCCGGACTCAAAAACTTCTTCTAGATTATCATTCATATCCCAGATATGATACTTCGCTAATTCAGTCTGTATCTTGCTCTGCTTAGGATATTTTTTTATTAAATATTTTTTGGAATCTTGAATTATTTTATGTAATTCTCCTGTTTTATCAAAAAGAACTTTCCCCGTACAAAACATGTGTGCATTTACCCTTCTTCTTGATTTATAATCCTCTTCCGCATATTGAAAATGCTTATTTGCTGGGTTAGCAAAATATTCAATTAAAACACCATTAATAATTTCGTTTCCCCTCTCCCTCCACAAAGTTTTTGAATCTAAAATAATGTGAATATCTATATCTGAATGTTTGCTGGGATTTCCAGTAATATAACTACCACAAACAATTATGCCAATTACATCTTTTCTGTTTTCCCATTTTTTAAGAAATTTTTGCAGAGCAATTTCCCATTTTTTTAGATTATTCATATCGTTCAATTAATTTTTATCTTTCTTTAAATTACCACGAAATACCTAAAAAATCAACAAAACTGACTAATTTGACTATCGCCTTTTTGAGTGCCAAAATAACTCTATGACTACCGATAAAATCAAAGACCAATTAATCGACTTTAACCGTCAATTCAAGAAAAATTCAGGCCATTTCAAGAGCTTTGAGGTAATTTTTGATTATATTAGTTTTCTTAAATCAGAGCCATATCTTAAAGAATTATTAGACCCTCTTTTTGCTTATGTGAATAAACAATTAGAGATAATGAAAGGTACGGCCAAGAGTCCAGAAAAAAGCAAAGAGTTTGATGATATAAGCATGGATATCCTCGACCCCTCAACTCTTTCAGGAATGCCCGTATTTAGCCAAGAATTTGAAACCTGGCAAAAGGCTTTAGAAAATAAACAAGATGTTTCAATCATGGCTCTTCTGCCCGTAAATTTACTTTGTTTATTAATTGTATCTATTGAGATGCAAGAAATAAAAGACAGCCAAAAAGCGGGAGATAGAGAAAGAACTAATGAACTTATAAAAGATGTTAAGGACGATTCTTTTTCTATAATGCCAGCTCATAATATTAAAAACTTTCCCGAAAAAGCTATAACCTCGGCTCAATTTTTAGACTCGTCAATGGAAATAATCAATAAGCACATTATTGATACAATAGATTCTCAAGCGTTCTTAGAGGGCAATAAACCTATATCACCCATTAGCTTTGACTTGGAAAATAGTATTTTATATATCCGAGGCCAAGAAATAAAAATAACTCTCAAAAACGATAAGCCGATAGATCATTATATTCTAGAGGCTATATTCTCTAAAGAAGATTTAAAAGAACAAACTGATTTTGTTGAAATAGCCGAGGACACCATCAAAGAGGACTATAACAGTAATTGGCAAAGATTCCGTAATGCTTGCGATAACTTAAACCAAAAAATAGCTAAAGCGACAGATAATAAAATTCCTGACTTTATAATCTATACCACAGGCAAGACGGGTTGGTGCAAAATCAATCAAAAATACCTGTAAAAATAAATAAACCAAGCAAAGAGTCTTGTACACAAGATAGTACAAGGCTCTTTTTGTAAACTTGAGTCATGACTAAATATGACGACCAACTGATATCTGATGCCCAGGAATATTTTAGCGGACTGTATGGGCGAGCAATAACTTCTGACGAGGCTGATTCTTTTCTTACCTCTTTAGTTAATTTATATAACTCACTATTTGAACAAAAGGAATAACTCTTTTTTTCTTTTCGGCGGTTCCCCCGTAGGGGGAGCCGAAAAGAAAAAAGTTATCCTTGTTAAGAGAACTTCTAATTAGAACTAGATAATAATAAACATATATGAAACAACAAGATAATAAATACTTATCTAACCGTAAACTGGTAAAATCTGGGTCGCTCCTGGAAATATATCAGTTTGGTCGTGATATTCACCTAGAGCGAAGAATCCGACATATCAAAACCGAGGAAGAAATTGAAGAGGCCAAAAAATTCCCCAAGCCCAAGGCTAGCCAAGAGGAAATATTAAAGTCTTCCGCTCGGCGTGCTAAGCGAATGATTAAAAGATTAATTATGGCTAACTGCTTTCTATGGTTTAAGGAAAAGGGCAAGCCCTATTTGCCGATTACTCTGACTCTGACTTTTGCCGAAAATATTACAAACCTTAAAAAAGCTAACTATGAATTTACTAAATTTATCAGACGGCTCAATTATGAAACTAATGGCATTGAGGGCAAAGATTTGAAGCAAAGTAATTTAAAATATTTAGCGGTGTTTGAATTACAAAAACGAGGAGCGATTCACTATCATATGATTTTCTTCAATCTGCCCTATATCAAAAATATCTATAAAAAGATGTTTGATATTTGGGGGCAAGGTCGAATAATGGTCGGCGGAAAGGATAAAAACTTTACTAAGGTAAAAAATCAAGCGCAACTGCAAAAGATTATTTTTTATTTTATTAAATATATCCAGAAATCTGTATTTGAAAATAACTGCCCTCGGCAAAAGAAATATATCGCCAGTAAAGGCCTGCTCAAACCGCAAGAAAATTCTTTTGTGGAAGTTGTGTCGCTCGTGGAATCAAAACTGCCCTCGGAAACTTTGGTTTATAAATATGACGGCGAATCGGAATATAACAATAGCGACATTAACGACACTATTGGCAAGCCTGTAAATTTTATGCGCTGGTTTAATTATCGGCAATATGACCTTTCTAAATTTCCAGAGTTAGACGAAAATATTGCCGAGATACTAACTGGCCATTCTTTGGACGATATTGATTTTTAGCTTGTTCTTTAGTATATTAATAGTATTGACCTCAATTTAATACTAAATACTAGAAAGCCTTTTTTATAGGTTTATATTTGCCGTTCGAAATGGGCAGTTCTGCTTAACGACAAATTAGCTTTCTAGCTAGTTTTAAGTTGAGGTCAATCAGGACTGCCCTTTTTGATTATTAATTTATAATTATATGAACGACAAAAATGAAGCCATAATTAAATACGCCCTCTACTGTCGGAAGTCTACCGAGGACAGCAGTCGGCAAATTCTTTCTCTAGATTCACAAGAGAAAGAAATGTTAAGATTAGCCGATTCTTTAAATTTGAGCATTGACTACAAATTTAGAGAAAGTAAATCAGCTAAGAAACCCGATAATCGTCCGCAATTTTCCGAACTTACCAATTTGATCAAGCGAGGTAAAATTCAGGGCGTTATCTGCTGGAAAATAGACAGGCTAAGTCGCAACCCAATAGACTCGGCGACTATTCAATGGCTGCTCCAACAGAATGAACTCAAAATTATTCAGACTATGGAACGGCAATATCTGCCTGGCGATAATGCCTTACTCTTTAATGTGGAAAGCGGAATGGCTAATCAGTATATTTTGGACTTGAGTAAAAATGTCAAACGAGGCATTAGAGCCAAACTGGAAAAGGGCGGTTGGCCAAATTTGGCACCTTTGGGCTATCTGAATAAAGACAGCAAAATTATTATTGATAAGGCCAGAGGAAAATATATCGTTAAAATATTTGAAATGTACAAAACTGGAAAATATAGCGTTAAGGAAATCTCAGATATTCTTTTTAAAGAGGGATTCAGAAGTCGGGCGCATAATAAATACCATAAGAGCAAAATCCATAAAATGCTATCGGAATCTTTTTATTGCGGAATTATGGAAAGAGATGATGAAAAATATTTAGGCACCCATGAACCGTTAATCTCTAAAAAGTTATTTGATGAGGTGCAAGAAATGCTAACTAAAAAATCCCATATCAAAAAACAAAATATTCCTTTCGCTTTCAGAGGAATGCTCAGATGTGCTAAGTGTGGCTGTCTGCTAACAGCCACCAAGAAAAAAGGACGGCTAACATATTACTACTGTACTAACGGCAAGAATGTCTGCGAGGAGCATAAGGCCTATATCAAAGAGGAGAATCTCTCAACGGAATTAAACGGCGTGTTTAATGAATTAATCTTTGACGAGAAAGTCGTTAATCTCGTCTATCGGGCTAAACTCAAAGAAAGCGGAAATGTCTTGTCATACCTGGAAGAGGCTATCCTCGGTCTTCAAAATAGGCTCAAAACGCTTGAGGAACGCAAGAAAGTTCTGATAGACGGCTACCTGGATAAAGTCGTTTTGGAGGGCGACTATAAGGCGAAAAATCAGGTAATAGAAAACGAAATCGTTTTAATTAATAAGGACTTACAGGAGTTGGAAATCAAAAAATCTAGCCAAGATAATATTACTTTGGAACGGATAAGAAATGCGTTTTTAGAGCCTAAAATAATACAAAAAGCGTTTTTATTGCAAAAACCTGATGAACAGCGAAATACTCTAATTGATGTACTTTGGAACGCTACTATTGATAACAAAAAAATCGCTAATATTTCTTTCAAAGAGCCATATAATGTACTCTCTAAAATTGAAAATAAAAGCGATTTTAACTCAGTGCGGTGTACTCGGGTTAAGTGCCACCATATAGCAATATTATAAGGCTTTTTCAGGTGCTTTGCCAGAAGCCAATTTAAGTAAGTGGGTCGGGGTCTAAGAAATACAAATGAGACAAATGAGACACAAATAGGCCATATTCAATAGGCGTCTCATTTAAAGGCTTTATTGCTAATATTAGACAATATACACGTTTCATGGCGTGTCTTATTTGTTTATGGTGCCTTTATCGTCTTTTAGGCTCACTATTCGGAGATAATCCATAATCTTGTAGCCTTTAAGGTGCTCATAGGGATCACCGAAGCGATACCAGGGTTCTGTGTGATACCAATCCTCGCCGTCCCTAGCCTCTTTAACCATTTGATCTTCAACTAATTTCTTGGGCGGCAAAAAATCTTTATTGTCTTTGATTAAAAATAATTGGACACGAACTCCCTTCCCGTCATTTGTAACCTTCCGTTCTTTTAAGATGCCGGCCTTAATCCATTCTCTTAACATTGGAGCCTTTAAACAAAAACACCTTTCCATATCATACTTGGAATACCAACTTTCCTTATTACTGGCAACCGAGGCTGGAATTTCTTTGCGATTGATTGATCGTTGGCAAACCAAACATTTAATACCATGCTTGTCATACCAAGACTCTTCATTGGATACAGAAGCACCACAAACAAAACAAGTATAGCCAATACCCTCGAGATGAAAACCCTTAGGTTCTGTTTCCAGTCTCCTTTTTCTTTTCTGGTCTTCAAGATAACCGTCCATTAATATTTGCATGAGACCTACCAAATTATAGGCGCCGTCATAGGCCTCTTGATCTGATATATCTTTACCATATTCTTTTTTAAATAGATCTTTATAATCTTGAAGTTGTTTTTCAGTTAATTGCATAGTTTTAATAATTAAATAAATAATTTTTTTGATAAAAATGCTCCCCGGTTAACCAGAGAGCATTTTCGTCTAAATTATTTCATTCGTTTATTATTGATACTAAAAATCAATGTAGACTTCTTTTTAGGATAATCTCTGAATATAACACCACCTTCGAGTAAATCTAGTTTTTCATTTATAACTTTTAACGATTCCAGAATAGGCATAGCCAAATCTTTGAACACCATGTCCTTCAGAAAATTTATATACGGGCTATCAACATCGGCCGTTATCTTATGCCCATGATACTGCGGATGAATATAGGAAGACATTCGCATATACCAGTTTGAATATATATTATCAAGACCTAAATCACTCATAATATCCTTAACCGATCGGCCATCCCAATGACCGGGGTTATTACCAGAAGGAGAATACTTATCAACTCTTTCTTTTACCCTAGGTATTTCTCCCTTTATTCTCTCATCCTCTTCCTTGGATTGTTCCATTCTTTTTAATAAACCTTTTGCGGAAAAGGCTCTATAATTTAAGGCTCGTTTTTCGGAGTCGGCTTTATAAATATATTGTAAGTTAACACTATCCTCTAAAATGAACCGAGCGATCATTATACTGCTTTTTAAATGGTCTTCGCGCAATTTAATAATAGAAGCGAGAGAATCACCTATTTCGTCTAACAAAAAAGCCGTAATCTCGAAAAGATTATCATCAATTCCTTTTCGACGTTTTATCAATTCTCTTAAATGATCTAAAACAACATATCTTATTTGTTTGATATCATTCATTTCATTCCTGACTCTAAGTGAATTTTTTATCTTTTTAATAATATTCATACTTCTTTTTTAGTTTGTAAGCTTTAGTCGATAAATAACAGGTAAATATAACATCATTTAGTCAAGAAATCAACGATATATTAAAATTTCTCCAGTCTTGTCATCCTTGACCACACTTTCAATTTTACTCTTTTCGGTTATTGGCGAATTCTCATCTAATAAAAATGCTTCAAGTGGACGCAAGGCTCTTCCAGAATATTCAAGCGTTCGACGAAGATAAACAATAAACGATCCGGAATAGCGATAACGACGAATACACCTATCAATATTAATTTCCAATAAATCATCGTAACCACGCCAGTGCTGAAAATATATTGTCTCAATCCAGCAATCCACAAGTTGCTTAATAAAAATAAAGGTTTTTTGTTTGGCTAATAGATTTCCTTTCTGAGCAGTACGAACTAATCTAATGCTAATTTCATCACAAACCTTCTTATCTTCTTTATCAATTTGTACTAAAAAAGTATAAAGCTTACTTTTATATTTAGTTAGTATCGCATCTACTTCAAAAATATCTTCATACGGTTCAGTTTTATTGTTGGTTCTAACTCCTTTGAGCCAGAGCTTTTGATTGTCATGATCTAAATGGCGAACAACCTCATCCCAGTCAGGCTCGCCTAATTCGTTTCTTATATTTTCTAAAATAAAGTTATAAGACTTGTGGACACTAAATTTAATCCAGGACTGGTTAAAAGTTAAAGGCTTCTTCTTAATTAGAGAACGATTTAGATTTTTAATGGCTTGATTAAAATTCATACATATTTTCTAAAAAGACAACTATTAATTATGAGGTCAAAATTAACATTAGGGTAATTTGTGGCTCAGACTTGTAGCCTAAAGATTATGGTGCTATAATAATTTTAACAAATAAATATATGTTAGCACTTGGTACATGTGAATAGTGGAATCACATATGAATAACAGAGTCTCACCAAGTGAAAGGAATACATCATTCCTCCGTCGAAAGCGGTTTAAAGCCTTGTGGCTTACCCGCTTTTTTTAATATAAAGAATGTAGGCAGTCATAGGCATGACTGCTTTTTTTGATTGGCGGCCGATACTCTCAAAATAGCTTTCATAGATGCTCTATTAATAAATTAATTAATAAGTATTATGGAAACAAAAAATTTAGATTTAAAGATTGAGCAAGTCTCAATCGATGTGCTCAATAGTGCCGAATACAATCCCCGCAAATGGAGTAAAGATGCCGAGCAGCAACTAACTGAAAGCATTAATCGCTACGGAATCGTGGATCCACTTCTAGTTAACTCCGCTGAGACCAGAAAAAACATTGTGATTGGCGGACATTTTCGCTTATCGGTCATTAGGAAACTGGATATCAAAACCGTCCCCGTAATATACATCGACATTCCAGACATTGAGAAAGAGAAAGAACTAAATATTCGTTTAAACAAAAACACGGGCGAGTTTGACTGGGACTTGCTCGCGAAGTTTGACGAATCGTTTCTGGCGGATGTCGGATTTTCTAGTGAGGAAATAGATAAAATTTTTCCCGAAGAAGAAACAGTAGAAGAATTTGATCTTGAGAAAGAATTAAAGAAACTTCAGATTGATAAAATCAATATCAAAAAAGGTGACATCTATGACTTAAACGGTAGTCGTCTTATGTGCGGTGACAGCACTATCGCAGAGGATATGGAAAAACTGATGGGCAATGAGAAGGCTGATATGTGTATGACTGATCCACCTTATTTATTAGACTACCTCCATGGTAAGAAAAAGAACGGTGAGGCTGTCACTGGCTTCGGCGCTAAGCGCGACCGCCGATATTTGGAAACCGATTCATTACCAGATAACTTTACCGAGCTTTGGATGAAAAATGTGAAAGACCATGCTAAAGATGATTTCCATATTATAGTCTATGAAAACTTTAAGAACATCCGAACTATCTGGAATGAAATGGAAAAGTACTGGAAAGTCAAAAATATGATCGTCTGGCACCTCCCCAACCGCGTGCAAGGATTCGCGGCCAAATATAAGTTCTTTAATAAGCATGATATTGCTATTGTGGGGAGTTCTTATAATCAAGAAACATTAAATACTGAATCTGAAGGAGAATTATTCGACAATGAATATGAAACCGCTCTCTACGCCATATCTGGTAAACCGCATTGGGAAGGTTATGAGAAAGGAAAGAAGATTTGCCCCACTGACTTTATAACTTACAATGCCGCCGATGAAAAATCATCTGGTCAAGGAATAATTTTCGGCACTAAACCAATTGAAATTCTTATTCCATATATTAAAGTGCTAACTAAAAGGAATGATCTTATTGTCGAGCCCTTTGGCGGATCGGGCAGTTCACTTATTGCCTCAACTAAAATGAATCGTCGCTGTTACACAATGGAGAAAGTTCCTACCTATGCCGAAGTTATAAAACGACGCTGGGAAAAATTAACTGGCCTGACCGCCAAAAAAATATATGGAAGATAATCAAACAACAATTGAAGAACGACAGGAAAAAGATAAACAAGCACTAATTGAAGCTCTAAAAGATATGCCGATTGCCCGAGTAGCTTGCAAACGGGCGGGCGTGAGTCGGGCGACTTATTACCGCTGGCGTAATGATGATTCAGAATTTCTGCGGCAATGTTATAAAGCAATTGATATAGGCATAGACGCTATTAACGAGATGAGCGACTCTCAACTTATTTCTCTAATTGGGGAGAAAAGTCTTCAAGCAATCAAGTGGTGGCAACAGCATAATAACGAACGTTACGGTGCTAAAACCAGACCAGCCGTCTTAGCAGAATCAATCGATAACTTAGATTTAGATTCGGACAGCCAGTTACAGCAAAAAATAAAAGAGGCCACCAAGCGATATGAGGATGAGCTAAGAAACGCGCTTATCGAAGAAATTAATGAAAAACCATAATGACAAAATACTACTAGACCGTTCTCGCTTCTCCATCCATGCGTGGATTCTTAAGCATGACATCAAAAATGAAAAGGGTGACCTGATTGAATTCACTAAACATCTTTTCCTCTACGATATCTATCGCGATCCATCGCCGCAAATTGTCTGTATGAAGGCCGCGCAAATTGGCTTTTCTACACTCGCTATTCTAAGAAATATTTACGACGCTTGGAGTATGTGTATGGAAATAATCTACACACTTCCAACCGACCATGATGCAGCGGCTTTTGTAAGTGGAAAAGTAGACCGAATTATTGCCAATAATCCTATTCTTTGTGACTACGTGGCCGACAAAGACTCAATGGAACAAAAAGCCATCGGTAAAAGTCGAATCTATTTTAAAGGAACGCATACGAAAAAGGCCGCGATTACAATCACAGCCGACCGCCTAGTGCACGATGAAAAGGACAGTTCAAAGCTCGATGTTATCGCCGACTATCAATCTCGCTTGCAGCATTCAAAATACAAGCAGACACATATGTTTAGTCACCCCTCATTACCTGAGATGGGAATCCATGCCGACTGGCTAAAAAGCGATCAAAAGAAATGGCTTATTACCTGTCCACACTGCAACTATAATCAATATCTCAGCTGGAATACCGAAGACCCAAGCAAAATGAGTATCGATATAGAACAAAAAGTGTTCGTCTGTAAAAAATGCCAAGGTGTAATTGATGATAAAACACGAGCCACCGGACAATGGAAAGCAAAATATCCCGAGAGACTTATTAGCGGTTATTGGATTCCACTACTCATCGCCCCCTGGGTCAGTGCAGCCGAAATCGTTGATAAATATCAGGACCCGAATACGACCCCGGAATTTTTTTATACCAAAGTCCTTGGTCTGCCGTATGCTGACGGAACTGCGAAACTCCTGCGTGAACATTTTATACAAAATCTCACCGGTAAATTATGGGCACCAGAGACTAATGAACGAATCGTTATTGGCGTCGACACTGGGAAAAAAATTGATTACGTAGTCGGTAATATGAACGGAATTTTTAATTATGGGAATTGTGAAAATTACGACAAGCTCGATGAACTCATGAAACGTTGGCCGCGAGCCATTGCTGTTGTAGATCAGGGTGGTGATTTTATTGGGCGCACTATGTTTTACAAAAGATGGTCAGGTCGGGTATTCCTTTGCGCTCTGACTGGCGACCGAATGACCAAGGAATTAGTCAGCTGGAAAAAAGGTGATGAAAATGGTGCGGTCACTGCCGATCGTAATCGGATGATTCAGTTTGTTATAGATCACTTTCGTGAAAAAAGAATACCTATTCATGGCAATGAAAATGAGTGGTATGAATACTGGCTGGATTGGAATAATCTATCGAAGATGAAAGTGTTGGATCCGGATACGAACCAGGTTAAGGGTTATAAATTTATTCGTAATGGCCGAGATCATCTCGCTCTAGCGACTGTTTTCTGGATGGTTGGCATGCAACGATTTGCAGGAACTGGATCTATTTATTATTCTGAGTCAGATCGTCCAGTACCGAATAGTTATCTGGAAAATCCCGATCAAACTGTGTCATTTAATCCCGAGCAAATGTTTGATAATCTTGATCCTTACGATGCGAACGCTAACCTAGATGCAACGTTAAAAAATCCTGACGAAGAGCCATGGTGGATAGAAGAGGAAGAAGAGAGAGATTAAAATCCCAATAGCATCAGAAATACAACCGGAATTAAAATGATAAAAAGCGCATAATGTTCCCAAATCCCTAGACGCGGCTTCTTATTTGGGAAGTAACTATTAATTTGTTCCCGAGTTACTTCTTGGTCAGGCATTGATGCCAAAAACCATTGGAGTTTGTAAGAGAATCCAAAATCACTCGCAAGAATATAGAAGTATTTGTATCGACAAATAATATAATTCTCTGTGCCAGGTATAGGCCATTTTTTTTCTTTTGTGCCGGACCATGTCGGCATAATTACTAAAGACATAAACAATTAGTTAGTTAAAATTTTGATTAATTTTCCACACCTTAATGTTAAAGGTTGTTTGATTAGTGTTAAACTACCTAAATTATGTAATAAAATATTCGCCTTATCGCCTCAAAAATAAATAAAATTATAAAGTTACTGAGTATTAAAAACTTTGTTAATTGGAAACAGATTTTAAGAGAACACCATCGGTTTCTACTGCGTCAAAATAGCGGTATGAAGGCGCGCTTTGATAGGCGTCAGAATCGGGCATTAAATTGGCCCGTGCTGATATAATGTGGCCGTCATTAACTGAATCACCCTTAATGATCATGGTCATAGTAGTCCCGGCCGGAATAGTAAATAAGTTGCCAGAACCAAAAGTAATAGGGATGGTAATAGAATTACCTACTTGTGATGCAACTACTGCATTCTGAGAAGAACCAACAGTCCCAAAATTTGCATATAAACTAACATTACTGAAACCGTCAGTATCAGACATCGGGGTGCCATCACTATTAAGGACTATATTCACTTTTAACTGTCGGACCTTAACATCTTCGCCTTGAGTCTTTATAGTCCATTGGCCTAAAGTAACCTGGGGCTGATTAGCTATAAACTGAGTAGCGGTAAAGTTAAAGTCTGGGGTCACTGTCAAAGTACCAATTACAGGTGACGGTATTGGAGCGGGAGCGGGAGCAGTAGTTAATTCCAATTTAACTGGTTTGTTTGACGTATAGTCCCAGACCTCCCATTCTTCAATTACTGGATATAATTTGGCATTTAGACCATAAGAACCTGAAGCCGAAAAAGAAACTCCCACACCATGCTGTTGCAAGTTTATCTCGTTACTATAAGACCATTCATTGCTAGATACTTGGCTCATCGGAATATAATTAGCCCCGTTACTGGAAGAATTTATTTGGACTATTTGATCGGCTGTCATATCTTCCGCTCTAACAACAACTTTTTTTATTCTAATATCTCTGCCTGTATTAAAATCAAACTTAACACTCAAATAGCTATTAAGACCACTGGAATAATCAATATAATATTTTAGTACATAGTCAGAATAAATAGTCGAACTTTGGCTATTAGAACCACAAGATTGTGTTTCGTTCGTTTTTCCAGTCATAGTTCCACAAAAGTTTGAATCGCTACAAGTCCTTATTTGTTGGGAATTAGTACAAGTGCTCCAGGTGCTACACTGCCAATTCGGAGTACAAACAGGTACAGGCTTATTTGTTGCTTGGGGTGTATTTTGAATATTTTGTTGAAGAGATGTTTGGCAATAAGCACGCCCTTCCGTTGGACAAATAAAATTCTGCCCGGTGGAACATGTTGTATAATAAGCTCCATTACACAAAGTAGTATCCGGCATTGATGTAGAAATAGGAGCAAGTACGGGCGGAATAATAGATTGGGCAGTGGTATTAATACCAGAAACGTCAGAAGATAGAATTTTGTTTAAATTAGAATTGGATATGCCTAGTCCTAATTTTCTCATTACACTATAAGCTGCATTGCCGTCCTTTAAATAATATAGAGTGCCATCTGAATTAACATAATAAGCTTGACCTTTATCCTTAACTTGTAAAAATATTTTTCCGCTTTGTTTTTTTGCTAAATTTTTATCAGTTTGTATTTTTGTTAAATTATCATTAGTAATGCCAACTCCGAGATTACGCATCACATTATAGGCCGCATTTCCATCGGCCAAATAGTATCTGTTTGTATCAGTTGGATTCACATACCAGGCCTCGCCGTGAGATTCAACTTGCAGAAGAATTTTTCCGCTTAGCTTCTGAGGTAAATTTTCAGCCTTAACAAAGCTCATCGGGATTAAAACAAAAATTAGAAACAGCAATGATTTAAAGAATCCTTTTTTCATAGAGTTGCAATTATTATTTTAATGATCGAGAAATCCTTATTAAACAAAAACGGACACCCGACCTTGTTGCGAAACAACAATCAGTGTCCGTAAAGACGCTTACTTGTATGCGGTCGGAGTGTCCGTTCCTGTATACAAATAAGCCAAGGCTCCCTAATAATAGGGTGCGTACTTTACGAGCTTTGATTATTGTTTCGCACTTAAAATATAACTTAAATAGGCCTAAAAGTAAAGAAAAGTTACCTACAGTTTGTCTACAATTAAAAAAGAGGTGAATTAAATCACCTCTAATAAATAAAAACCGCTAATTATGATTAAATATCTATTGACCCAATTTTTTTTAAAAATTCTTCTGGCTTATCAATTGGATAAACCATCGACAAAAAAGACACCTCTTCATTTAATTGATTTACTTTTTTTATGTCATCAAATCCTCCTATAAAACAGGCTGCCGATTCTCTCTCTTTATCAATTATTGGCTCAAGTGTAGCTCGTAATGATAAGATATACCTATTAAAAATATTATCTTCGTTTGGACTAAGTAGAAAGCCAAAGCCAGGTTTATCTGATTTATAACAAAATTGTGGACCAACGCTCTCTAAACTATTTGATGGAGTAATTTTTTCAAGTTTAAAATTTTCAAAAGACTGCCAAACACCAACAAACTTAATTGAACCAATGAGATTATCTAATAAATTAAAATTTATAATTGATCTTTTTTTTGACCATCCGTGGTTATATTTTTCACCAACTCCTTGATCGAAATCTTGTAAACCTTGAACGGTTAGTGTAAATAAATGACCATTTAACTCTTCTAGGCGAATAGACTGCTTTCTTATTTCCGTTTTTACTTTGCCTGTTAAAGAAAAAAGTGCTTCACCGCTTGTATGATGAGAATACTTTACTAAGTTTGATGTACATTTTCCATGATCCGACAAACTTAGGGAATCATATTGACCGGTAGTCGATGGTGGCATAACAACCTTAGCAACAAGGCCATTAGAGGTTTTATAATATGGGAAGCTGATATAAATACTTCCATCGGTACCAAAATCAATTCTAAACAACCTATAAACGGTTCCTTTATGAGTAACGGTTATGACATGCGAATCAGATTGTAGACTTTTAATAGTTATCATTTTATTTAATAATACCAAAACCCGATAGTGTTCAAAAATGTCCATGTAGCTGGAAAAGATATAGCACCAAATATTGCAAACCAGAGATCATCAATAACCTGAGCACCAAATATCAGGTAGCAAATTAAAAGTTGTATTAAGAAAAATAAAGAATAAGTTAAACTTCCAACCAAACTATTAAATCCTGCTGATAATTTATTATGATGGCCACTTCGTAACATCAAAATTTGAATAACAACACCAGCAATCACAAAAATAAAGAAGCCAATAATATAAGGCCAGTAAGTTAACCATAAAGTTTTTACAATAGGTATGTCGCTGTAAAATTCTGATTTAATTGCCTTGTCTAATATTGATGATGTTGATGTGTCTGACATAAAAATTTTTTAATAACAAGCTATTTATCAATTGGCGTAACAACATGGCCTCTAAATTTTTTATCAATAAAAATAAATAGTCTTAATGATTTAATATAACTTTATACTAATTGGTTCTAAAAGTAAAAAAATGCCAATAAACTTAGCACTTTAAGGCCTAGACTTCCTGTCTATACTGCGTCATTAATTGGTTATAACAAATATAACCATATGAACCAAGTAACTACAATTTTAGGTCCAAATGCGACCATACAGGGCCAAAATGGGGCTAATTTAGGGGTCTTATCGCAAGAAACGCTTAAGTATTGTCTTTATGCCCGTAAATCAACAGAGTCGGAAGAAAGACAAGTGTTATCAATTGATAGCCAAATTAAAGAGATGTTGGATTTGGCAACTAGAGAAAATCTCAATATTACAGAAATAAGGCGAGAATCTCATAGTGCTAAAGAAGTCGGGCAACGACAAATATTTAATGAGCTAGTAGCCGATATTAAATTAGGGAAATTCAATGCGATACTTACCTGGGCACCAGATCGTATATCAAGAAACGCTGGCGACTTAGGAGCCATAGTTGATTTAATCGACCAAGGGATACTAAAAGAGATAAGAACCTTTAGCCAGAGATTTACTAACAACCCTAATGAAAAGTTTTTACTGATGATTTTAGGATCACAGGCCAAACTAGAAAATGATAATAGAGGAGTTAATGTAAAACGAGGACTTAGAACCAGATGTGAAATGGGCTTATGGGTTGGTCCTGCCCCGTTAGGATATTTAAACCAAAATCGAATGGATAAAAAATGTCAGGTTATTGTTGATCCACTGAGATCACCAGCAATTAAACAAATGTTTGAAAAAGTAGCTTATGAAAAATATAGCGGTCGAAAATTATACCACTGGCTTGTTCATGAACTTAATTTCTATACTCGAGGTAATAAGCCACTAACACTTAGCGGTATATATAGGATATTAGATAATACTTTCTACTATGGAGTATTTGAAAGACCAAAAGGTAGCGGTAATTGGTATCAAGGTAAACATAAGCCACTTATTACTCAAGAGCTATTTGAGAAAGCAAAAACCCAATTAAAACGAGATAATATAGTTAGAGAGAATAAAGAGTTCGCTTTTACTAAACTAATTACTTGTGGGTGTTGCGGGTCAGGGATATCAGCGGAAGACAAATATAAACAACTTAGAGATGGCACAACGGCACATTACATTTATTATGGGTGTTCAAGAGCTAGAGATAGATTCTGCAAGAATAAATATATTAGAGAAGAAGAGCTGATTGCAGAACTTCTGAAGATAATAGACAAAGTTGATATGAATGAGCTGGGGATACTAACCAGAATGGAAATGGAAGTTGAGCGCTTAAATAAATTCCAAAATATGGTGCTAGGTGAAAAACAACCACACAAAAAACATAAACCCGCAGTTGATATGCGGGTTTATGCTAGATACGTGCTTAAGGAAGGAAGTTCTATTGAAAAGCGAGAACTATTAGCTAATTTGAGAAGTAAGGTTGTATTGAAGGATAAAAAGTTAAACTTAGTGAATTCTTGATAACTATTTTAATTTAATTTTAAACTTGGTTCAATAATTTTTTGGACTTCATCACATCCATGCACACGACCAGAGCCGTCGTCAAAACCAGAACCGCAAGAACTTGTAAAAAGTAGCCAATCTTTATTAACTAGTTTAGGATAAGCTTCTCCGCCAGCAGAACAAATATCAAAATCTTTTTTAAACTGATCAATAGATGTGTATCCAGCCTTGTTTTGCAAAATAGTAACTTTAAAAACTCCGTCATCTTGTGAACCACCTTTATATTTAAAATTGTAGACAATCTTAGAAGAACCATCAAACTTGGAAATCAATTTTTCAAAATAACTAGAATCATTATTAACTCCACACTCGTCAGCAGATACCTTTAACTGATTTGCCGTAAAATTAAAAGGTACTTCATCTTTTGAAACAGATACAAGACTATTTATAATAGAATAAGAAAATGAATCATTTTTTTCTGTCTTTTCAGTCTCAACATTAGGTTGATTGTTTTTCTCTCTTTCTTGTGATTTGTTGGTTTGCCAAACATAAATACCACCAATAGCAATAATAATAGCTGCAATAATAATTAAATTGATTTTATTTTTTCCTTCTTTCATATTTTTTTAAATATTTTTATTTAGACAAACTTAACCTATATAACAGTCTACCTTGATTTCTTAAAAATAAAAAGAGGGAGATTTTTCTCCCTCTAAATTACAGTTTTTTTTATTTATTATTATTTGCTTACTGGCATATACAATTTACTACCAAGAGTCCAAGATGCTGTAAAAGCTGCTTTAGAATAAGCTCTGTTATAGCCACTACTACTTCCTGGATCATTTGTAATAACATTATATCCATCAAAACCAACAACAAGAGTCCAGTGGTCAACTCCACCAGATCCAACCAAGGTACCGCCGCTTATTCGAACATGCGCAATACAAGGCTTCCCACTATAAGCTTGATTTAAAATGTCATCTACCGTAGATCCAGTTAAAATACTAGAAGTTAATCCATGCTTTTGAAGTAATAAAGCCTGAATCTGAGTAGTAGAAGTATAATAGCCATTAGCATTATTGTATGCTGAATTACCAGTATACCCATAAAGCCAAGTATTTTCTGCTGTTATCTGTGCAGAATTTACAGCAGTCTTATTAAAATAACCAGATAACATCACAGCACAGGTTTGCCCACAATTTTTAGTATTCGCCCAATCACCTGGAGGCACTTGAGGCAACCAAGGAACAGCAAGGCAAAAACTATAACCAGGGAAAGTACTTGCAGCAACTGCACTTTTTTCTTGCACAGCTAACTGTGTCGCACTATTACTAGCCAAAGTAACATCATCTTGATTTTTACTACAACTAGAAAAAATAATCGAAGCAATAAATAATAAAATTATAACCTTTTTCATTACTAAATTTTTTTAAAATTAAACAATAATAATTATTTTTTAATGTACTATACTGATTATTTATTTTTTTACAGTTTTTCCTCCTTTCTTTATTGTAAAATTTTTAACAAATAAACAGCCAAATAAACATAACATAAAATAATTAAAAAACAAAATAATAAAATTTTATTAATAATAAATACCTAAAAATACCAAAAAGCCTCGTTGATACGAGGCTTCGTGGGTCTATCCGATACTAAATTGTCTTGGCGGAGGAGAAGGGATTCGAACCCTTGATACCTTTTGACAGGTATACCGCGTTTCGAATGCGGCGCAATCAACCGGGCTATGCGACTCCTCCAGTTCAGCCGACCTTCGGCTGTAAAT
>TBL_comb47_HYPODRAFT_10003397_pt1 | contig 18858 bp, 24 predicted proteins | sample TroBogypolimnion_40_FD_10682 | JGI IMG/M metagenome (IMG submission 10682)
CAGAGCTATACTGGAAACATCATTGTGGCCCTTAGAAAAGTAGATAAACTTGCTCCTGACCTGGAGTTACCACTAAAGATTGCACAAATAGTTCCAATGCCAGCTTCTCATTTTGAGATTGAAGAAGTTGATTCCTTGGAAGTTACAAATAGGGGGACCGGGGGATTCGGCAGCACCGGAAACTAAATTTTGAATCCTTATATGTAATGCTTTAGATTTTAGACTCCAAAATAGGAATGCGACTCCAGAGGCGCGTAAACTTGAATTTTGTCATGAATGCAGAAGCGATTATTACTCCAAAACTGGTGAACTTCTCTTAGATAGAGATTTTTAGGGATCGTATTGCTCAGATGGTATTCGCTCCAATATCTCGTGCAAAATGCAACTCTAGTGATGCAGTTCGCGGCACAGGAGGGTTTGGAAGCACAGGAAAATAAAGTAACTTCAATTAAATCAGTTTATAAAATTTGGCATAAAAATAGCAGTATAAGTAAGTACCTCTACCGGCCTGTGTGCCATTTTAAGGAGAGTCAAAATGAAGAAGTCCCTATTAGTCCTACTACTCGCTGCTGGAACCCTAGCTTTCGCTCAGGCCCCCGCTGCTGTCAAGCCTGCCGCTTCTGTGGCTTCCGTAGCTCCTAAGGCTGTGGTTAAGAAGGCTCCAGTGAAGAAGGCCAAGACTGTCAAGAAGAGCAAGAAGGCCAAGACTGTCAAGTCCGAGAAGAAGGTTGTGGTTGCTCCTGTAAAGAAGTAATCAATTTAAATAATAATATCATTTAGATAATAGTTGCCCCAAGAGTTCAAAAATTCTTGGGGCAACTTTCTTTTTTAGCTAGTATAGTATGGGGGAAGAGGTAATCATGGAACCAAAAGATATGACTACATCCCAACTCAGAACACAGCTTCTGACCACTGATTTTGGTGGTAAAGTATGGAAAGAAGAGTGTCTTAAAGAACTGGTGGAGAGAGAAATTTCTTATGCACTCATGAGTATTGTGACTTGATCAAAAATACTTGTAATGAAATCTTAATCCGTCTAGTATAATGAATGCAGGAGCTACGTCCTAATGAGACTACTTTGTTATTTTAAAGGTCATCAATACCACGTTTTACTTGAAGACTGGTTGCCCCCAAAGGATGCAGATGACCACACATCCCTTCTGCGGTTTATGGAATGCTCTCACTGTAAACAGGTTTTAGCCACTATCACTCACCCAGATGACTATAAAAGTAAGTGGTCTGTTGCTACAAAGTTTGGACATCGAACTATTCCTCCGGAAACGGATAAAAAGGAGCAAGTATGAGTCATTTTTACGGAGTAATGCAGGGTAGCCGAGGCGGGGTTACTCGTTGTGGCACCAAAAATTCGGGGCTTTCCACTACCGCCGCTTCTTGGAATGGGGCCATCAATGTTGCTCTTTACCAGGATGCTGATGGACAGGACTGTTATCGTGTAGTCCAGACCCCCTGGCATGGCAATGGAGTAACTCGTATTCTAGCCGAAGGCGTGGTTGGAAAGTAAATAAAATAAATCAGTAGCCATTCCTCTTTTGTAGGCTTCATTACGGAGGGCGGAATGGCTACGGACGATCAGCGCATGATTAAGGCCCTTGAAGGAATTAAATTAGAGAGGCGCAAACTAATGGCCGCTCATGTACAAGCCCATTTTAGTATATTTCTTGAGCTAGCAGAGCTAGAGGGAAATTACAAAACCATTAAAGCCTTGCATCATTTGAATGACAACTCTAGCATAAAATTTTTAGTAGAATAATCAGTATTAGCCCCTTTAAACTACCTGCCAGTGTGGTGGCAACAAATTAAAAAATAATTAGTATGAAATCTCCCTATGCTCGGTATAATAGGCATAGGGAGATTCACATTATGCTAATCAACGGCAAAGAAATGGACATCCACGAGGGCCTTGAGGCCACCATTAGCTATGGCTCAGATTCTCACCCAGCAAAGGTTTTGGCTATCAAGGAAACCCCCGCCTACCTCTACTTGGAGCTTACTGAGTACGAACACCATGCCGATACCACCAAGAAACTGGGCATGGGCCACCAGGAATGGATCATTGATTGGGACAAGCCTCTCAACGGTGTGGTCAAGGCTAAGATTTCCAAGAAAACCGGGAAATATGTTGGAAGCAAGAGCTTCTCTAGCATTAGCCTGGGTCACGCTCGTTACTATTACTGCTGGGAATTCTGATATGGATTCTCGCATCATGCCTTTCATTGTTCTTCACAGTAAGTTTGGTGGAGATCGTTTTATCACTGGCTACGAAGGTGATTACAACAAATATGGGAAATATGAAATCTTAGGCTTCGCTAATTCTATTCCAGAAGCTCAAAAGATTCTCAATCCAACCAAAGAGGATAGAGATTATACCCTTCGCCGTTGGTATGAGAGGATGGCGGCTGAAATGGCAGCTAAAGGTATTGGGCTCTCCAAAGAGGGTTATGAGATGGGGCTGAATATTCTTTTGAATGCGAGGGGTTAAATGGAAATGAAAAAGGAAGAACTCTTTGCTGCTCTGGATAAGTTCACAGCAGATTACATGCATGGATGTCCCGTGGTTCAGTCCACGCTCCCTGGTTTTATGGACCCCAGAAACGAACTGATCCTTCAGCTTTATAAGTATGCCGTTCTGGAACTGGGGTACAAGCGTGATTAACTCTTTTTCAGGTTACTATCGCTTCCTCTCCAATTTTTGGATCAGTCAGGTGGTCTATGAAGGACTCACCTATCGTAATTCAGAAGCCGCTTATCAGGCTTCCAAGACCTTTGACCCCACTAAAAAATTGTGGTTCTTGGAACTTGAACCCGGTCAGGCCAAGCGTCTGGGAAAGAACCTCCCTCTTCGTGCAGATTGGGAAGAGGTTAAAAATCAGGTCATGTATGAGATTTGCTTGGCAAAATTTACCCAAAATCCTACCCTAGGGAGACTCCTGCTCCAGACTGGAGATGAAGAACTCATCGAAGGTAACACCTGGGGAGACACTCATTTTGGAGTATGTGATGGAATTGGTGAAAATGTATTGGGCAAAGTTCTAATGAAAATAAGAGAAGAGCTTAAAAACAAACTTTAGGGGGTAATATATGGGGAGATACATGCTCGTATATTGCATCACTAATAAAATAACAAATAAAAAATATGTAGGTCAAACCGCTCAGTCGCTTGAAAAAAGGGTTAGAGGTCATCGTTTTTTATCTTCAGCCACCTATAAAAATATGCCCATTGCTTGGGCCATTCAAAAATATGGATGGGACAACTTTTCAGTGGAAATTTTATGTGAGTGTAATTCCAGAGAAGAGCTAAACATAAAAGAAGTTGAGTTTGTAATAAAATTAGATACAATGGTGCCCCAAGGCTATAATCTTAGAGCAGGAGGAGGGGTAGTTTCTCTAGTCTCAGAAGCCTTAAAAGAAAAGATGAGGAGCAGGAATTTAGGCAAAAAAGCTTCAGAAGAGAGCAAAAAGAGAATGTCGGAGGCTCATCAAGGTCAAACCCTGTCAGAAGTAAACAAAGAGAAGTTAAGGCAAATGTACAAAGGGCAAAAATTGTCGGATTTAGCCTACCAAAATGCTTTAAAAGCTACAGTAAAAACTTATCAATTTTTAAACCCAGCAGGGGAACCTCAAACCGTTACTAATCTGCGAGAATTTTGTAGGGTACAAGACCTAAATTACCTCTCTATGCATAAAGTAGCTGCTGGTAGACGAAAATCCCACAAAGGTTGGTCAAAATTTTCTGGTAAGAACTTCGTCTAGCCCCAGTATAATAGCTGTATCCAAGGAGAACCATGAAGACTCAAGGGGAATGCAACAAGCTTGAAATGGGTGGTGTGACTGGTACGTCACATACATTTACCATCCAGGCAACTGCAAAGGCTTTCAAGATCCTCAGTGATGGCCTCTATTCCGACAAGGTGACTGCTGTCATCCGTGAACTTTCCTGTAATGCCTATGATGCTCATGTGGCAAATGGCAATCAGGAAAAGCCTTTCGAGGTCCATCTTCCCAATAATTTCGAACCTTTCTTCAAGGTGGGGGACTTCGGCCCTGGTCTTGAAGAAAAGGACATTTACGACCTCTATACCAGCTACTTCCAGTCCACCAAGATGCAGTCCAATGAGTATATTGGAGCCCTTGGTCTTGGTTCCAAGTCCCCCTTCAGCTACACTGATTCTTTCACCGTCACTTCCTATTTTGCTGGCGTTAAGAAGGTGTACTCTGCCTACCTCACGGAAGAGGGGATGCCCACCATCGTAAAGATGGGAGAAGAGGAATCTGCGGGAGAGCGGACTGGTCTTGAGGTTCAGTTCCCTGTCAAGCAGCACGATTTCTATGACTTTTCCAATAAGGCCATGGTAGCCCTTCGCTACTTCCCGGTCATCCCCAAGATCACTGGTAAGGCCATCAGTATCAGTCAGCCCAAATATGTTCTTAAGGGGGATGGCTGGGCTATTCGTGAAGAGGGTGGCAATGCTAGGGCTGTCCAGGGTGTGGTTGCCTATACGGTTCCGGCTATTAGTGGTCGCCATGAGCATCTGTCCGCTCTTCTTAACGGCTCCGGCGTGGATCTTTTCTTCCCTATCGGTGAGCTTGAAGTCGCAGCTTCTCGTGAAACTCTTTCCATGAATAAGATCACTACTGCCAACATTATCACCAAGCTTGAGAAGGTCAAGGCAGAAATGATGGCTGAAATCAAGAAGGAAATTGATGCCTGCCCGACTAAGTGGGAAGCAATGAAAAAGCTCTATCATTTCAAGCATAATGGGCCTCTTTACCAGATTGTTCGTAATACCAACTTTAATTGGAACTCTGCTCCTCTCACTGATTTCCTGACTATCAAGCAGGCTGATTACCCGGCGATTAAGTTCACCACTCTTCAAATCAGTGGTCATCGTAGGACTATCTCTGAAGATGATCGTTACGATCATTTCACGGTTATCCCCGATGAAGATATCATGATCATCCAGGATGTGGAGACTCGTGGTAGCAGGTCCCTCTACCGCAAGTATTTCAAGGATTGCACTCTTTGCAACACTCCTCCTCGCTATATCGTGTCCTTTAAGAAGATGGGGGGAGCCGCAATTGACGGAACTCCTACTCATTCTGTTGAAGCCTATGAAGCCGCTGTCGCTAAGTTCCTGGAAGTTCTTGGTGGTGCTACTATTAAGCCCTCTTCCGACATTAGGGCTCTGATTCCTAAGAAGGAAAAGATTGCGGGAACCAAAGTCAATCGTGAAACCTTCACCACTCTTCGAACTTCCAACAGCGAATGGCGCTATGCCTGGATGCCTGCCACTGATGAGGCTCTGGACGCTGACACTAAGTATTATATCCCCACACTTCGCAATAAGCCTTTGAATGAGGATAGTGGCTATACTACTGATTTCTTGAACGTTGTGGCTTCCTTGAAGCGTCTTGGTCTTATCGAAGAGGATGCTCTGATTTTCTCTGGCTCTCCCGCTATGCAGAAAGCCATTGCTAAGGATGAGGAAAATCTGGATAGTTGGGTTAATATCAACAAAATCGTGGACAAATTCTATGCCATGATGACCCCTACTCTCCTGGACAAATTGTCTTGTGCAAACGTTTCTTTCTCCAACCTCAATCTTCCCAACATGAATAAGTCTATGCTAGACATGCCTCTTTTCCAGTCTTACAAAGAACATCCTTTCATTCAGTTCTGTGAGAAAGTTAGGATTATGGTTCACGAGTCAGATGCAGTTAAAACTCAGTTCCAGGATGTTTGCCGCATCAATCAATATTTCCGTGGAATTAGTCTTAGTATGGACGGAACCCTTACCAAGCTTCAAAACGAAAAGAACAGGTTTGATAAAAAGTACCCTCTTGCTAGCTTCAATACTTGGAGGGCCGATTATGCCGAACTGCTTTCAATGGTTCGATATATGACCGCTATGGATCTTCTTGAAGAAAAAGAGAATGAAGCAACCGCTAAGGCAGTATAATACAAAAGGAGGAATACATGAGTAATAAGACCGGAGCATTCATCTTGACTGGTGACTCTGTTACCGCAGTAATCGGAGCCGTTAACTACACAATGGACCGCTCCCACTCAATGTTTGCTGAAGTTCTCAACTCTATCCGTGCTGCTCAGAAGAGTGGTGACTGGTCTGATGTTGAGACCCGCTTCAACATCGCCAATAAGCTCTCTACCACAGGCAATGAACTGTGGTTCAATAAGGAAACTGGGGAAGTCTACTGGAACCTGGAACCTCTCAACAATGTCCTGTCTGATCGTATTGCTGATCTCTGGCGTGATGGATTTGATACTGAGCCCCTGTTGGCTTTCTGTCGCAATCTGTTTGCCAATCCCAGCCAGACTGCCATCAACGAACTCTATGATTTTATGGAAACCAACGTCCTGCCTCTGACCCTTGATGGTTGTTTCTTGGCCTACAAGAAGGTTCGTGAGGATTACAAGGACTGTTACACCGGCACCATTGACAACTCTGTAGGTGCTGTTGTGGAGATGGACCGCAATATCTGCGATCCTGTCCGTGAAAACCATTGTTCTACTGGCCTTCATTTCTGTGGCTTATCCTACCTGACTTGCTTCGGTGGTGAGCGTGTGATGATCGTGAAGATCAACCCCAAGGATGTTACCAGTATCCCCAGTGATTACAATTTCGCCAAGGGCCGCTGCTGCAAGTATGAAGTGGTTGAGGAGTACGGCGGAACCGATGTCCAGCGTTATGAGGCTTGGTCTTCTTCCGTTGCAGATTGGGATGATGAGTTTGAAGGTGATGACTCCATTAATCCTGAGGATCTTTGCCAGGAATGTGGGTATGAGCCCGATGAATGCCATTGTGACTTTGACCCCGATCCAGACCAGCTTGCTGAAGAAGAGGGTAACCACATCATCACTGGCATCACCAACCCTGTTCGTAGGGCTCGTTTGGCCGCTGGCCTCACTGCTCTGACCGTTGCCAATTTCATGAACCTTAGCCTTAACGCTTTCTTCCACATTGAGCGTGAGGGTGCCAAGCCTTCTCCTTCGGTGGTTGGTAATGCCCTCTCAGCCATCCAGAAAATTGCTAAGAGCTTGGGAGACCGTTAAGAAAAAGGGAAGTAAGTATGGAACTCCCTTAGTAGTCTAAGGGAGTTCTTTTGTTTAGGAGAATAAGATGGAAAGAATTCTAGCAAGCATTGAAAAGGTTCTAGCATTGGACCCTATTCCAGATGCAGATAAGATTGAAGTGGCCACAATCAAGGGCTGGAAGGTAGTTTGCCAGAAGGGTCTTTATGAAGTTGGAGACCTAGCCTGCTACTTTGAGGTAGATTCTTGGATTCCAACGGCTGTAGCCCCGTTCCTGACCAAACCAGACCATTTCCCGAAGGTTTACAACGAAGTTGAGGGAGAACGCCTGAAGACCGTGAAACTAAGAAATCAAGTATCCCAAGGTCTTCTGCTACCTCTATGGGAGGAAACTATCAAGGATAAGGTTCAAGGGCTTGAAGAGGGCACAGACCTCACAGAACTGTTAGGTATCCAGAAATGGGAGCCCCCAGTCCCTGCTCAACTTGCAGGACTAGTAAAAGGAATGTTCCCACCTTTCATTCGTAAGACGGATCAGGAACGTATTCAAAATCTAACCCATTATTTTGAGAAATACAAGGACAAGAAGTTTGAAGTGTCCATTAAACTTGATGGATCTTCTATGACTGTCTACAAAAAGGATGAAGATTTTGGAGTTTGCAGTCGTAATTTGGATTTGAAAGAAGATACCTGCAATTCTTTCTGGAATACAGCAAACAAACTAAATCTTCGTGAAGACCTGACTCGCATTGGTAGAAATATCGCTATTCAAGGGGAGCTTATTGGAGAAGGCATCCAAAACAATCCTGAAAAAATCAAGGGCCAGGAATTCTATGTCTTTGATATTTGGGACATTGATAAACGCCGCCATCTTACTGCTCCTGAAAGAAAAGAGGTTCTTTCTCTTCTACCCCAACTAAAGACTGTACCCATTCTACATGAATCTTACCCTGTATTTGTAAGTCATGACACTATGGACAAAATCCTAGCTTTTGCTGGTGCTGGCCCTTCTCTTAATGCAGCTATTCGTGAGGGATTGGTCTTCAAGTCAGTAGAAGTAGAGGGAGAGGAAGTCATTAGTTTTAAGGCCATAAATAACCAATATTTAATTACTCATGGTGGTTGAATTTTTTCCCAAGTCTGCTAGCAGCTATATTTTTTCTATGCTCTTCAGATTTGGGTTTACCCTTCAGCCCCTCAGTTATTTTCATCTTATGTTCATCTGACTTAGGCCCCTTCATTCTCTCTCTTGTTTCCTCTGAGTGTTTAAAGGCTCTTCTACCAGCTTTGAACTCCTCAGAACGAGGAACCCCAACAAGTTTTTGTGATCTCTTCTTTCCAAATTCCGGGTCTTCTTCCATTTTTCTCTTAGCCACTTCTCTCATTAGTTTTTTGGTTTCTTCAGAGGCTTTTTTGCCAGTGTTAGCCACCCTGATCTTCTCTTTAGTCTCCTCAGATAGTTTTGTTCCTAATCTAGTTTTACCCGCTATTGGGTTGCTATTATAACCCTCAGTTGCAGACCTGTAAAAATCAATGTAAAACTGTTCTCGTTCTATCAATCTTTCTGTTACACGCTCCAAAATAGTTATATGTAGTTCCCCATATTTATTCCATGCAGCTTGCAGCTTTTTGGAATGATGGCTACCTCTTTCTAACATGATTAAGTGGTCTTTTAACCTTCGTAATATCCCGCGAGAACTCCCTGCTGATCCAATATAACATTTTCCTGAGTTTGATGCTAAACGGTATATTCCAGACCCCTGCAACTCACTTTTGTTGGTTTCCAGGCTAGCTTTTGATAGTTGAAACATCTTGAACCTCAGTAATAGCAATTGAAAGTTGATTAATCAACAATACTTATCTATTAAAGGAAAAGTAATGAGCCGAAAGCAGCCCTCAAGCCACCCAGTCCCATATGATCCATGTAGCCCTGAAGTAGCCTCCCCTACCCCAAAAGTTAAGGGTAAAATTATTGATAAAGAAAAACGCGATCTCATAACGAAAGTTACTCAAGTTCTTATTAACGATGGAAACTCTCGTCTGGCCTCTCAGTTCAGTGAAGCTTTCATCGTTAATGATTCTAAGTCTGGTTGGGCGGATAAAGACGGTGTTGTTATCTCCGTACAGGAATTTCGAAACACTTTAGAAGCCGGAGTCTACTCTGCTGGTATGACTAACAATGGACAGCCCTATCTCATCAAAGAAACTCCGGTTACTGATGAATTAATGGTGCTTCCTTCTGGAAAAATGCCAGAACTTATGAGAGAATTCTCTCGTTTTTGGACCCTAGAGGACACCTTTGCTACTAACGGCTTCATGCATAAACGTGGTATTTTTCTAGTAGGGCCTCCGGGTGGTGGCAAATCTAGCACCATTCAACTGCTGTCTAAAACTCTTGTAACTGAGTTCGATGGCATAGTTCTCTATCTTGAAAATCCCAATATTGGTTACGCCTGCCTTCGTATGATTCGCTCTATTGAGCCTGAGAGGAAAATTATTTGCATCTTGGAGGACTTTGATTCCCTTATTCAAAACTATGAAGAAGCTGATTTCCTTAGCCTATTTGATGGCGAAAAATCCGTAGACCACATTGTCTATATTGCCACCACCAATTACCCTGAGCAAATTGACCGCAGATTCTTAGATCGCCCAAGCCGTTTTGACCAAGTTATTACAATTGGTCTTCCCTCCTATGATGATAGACTTTTCTATCTTGTGGCAAAAGCCAAGAACATCCCATTGGATACCCTTGAAGTGTGGGCCAAGGAAACAAAGGATTTTGCTATTGCTCATTTGAAGGAAATTATTGTTTCTGTTACTTGCTTCAATTACTCTTTCGAAGACACTATGAAGAGACTCAAAGAACAAAAGAAACTGCTAAATTCTGATAAACTTTCGGGTAAAAAAGGAGTTGGCTTCGAAACAACATAATTTGGAGTAAAAGAGAATATCTGAAGTATAATAAGGGTGAGAGGTTTCCCCTCTCCTTAGTAAAGGTGAATTTATGGACAAGCGGAAGAACAAGAAGCACCTGAATGATCGGGTTATTGCTGTGGATAGGAATTTCCTGCCCATGATGGAAGTCTCCCGCCGCCACGCTATTAAGGCCCTGGTAACTATGAGGGCTGAAGCTCTGAATCTTTCTACCTGGGCTCGTTTGGCTTTCTACGAGTTGGAGTCTTACAAGGACTTCCAGATCATCATCTACCCTTCTGCTTCTGCTGTTAAGGAGTCGAAGATCACTGTTGGTCGCGGTTTTCGTGGTATTCTTGAGCGTGATAAGCACGTTTGCCAGTATTGTGGACCTGATGGAAATAAGGCCACAACCATTGATCACGTTCTCCCTAGGAGCCGTGGTGGTGGAAGCAACCCAGGTAACTTGGTTGCTGCTTGTTTCAAGTGTAACCAGAAGAAGGGAGATAGGACTCCCGATGAGGCAGGAATGCCTTTGATTCAGCCTGTTCGATCCTTCCGCTGGAACCTCATGGAGAAGTTTCATACACTTTGCGAATCCTCTAAGGCATAAGTTAGCCCTTGATTTCAACTTTGGCCCTCTAATTTAGGGGGCCTTTTTGTTATTCTCTTCTAAGTTACTAAAGCAAGCATATGGATTAGATATTTCTGGAGAGGTTGTAGAGCCTACCCAGAGAAGTCATCATGATCTTCCCAATGACAGAACAAATGCCATGCAGGAAGCTCTGGCCAATGACCCTGAACAATCAGAGGCCACTGAAGAGGATCTAGCTTATGAAGCACCTCAAAGAAAAATGAAATCAAGGAGTTTTTAATGCCATTAAATATACCGGTAGTATTTGATCCAATCTCTAGATTAGTCATTGAGGATACCAGCGGAGCCCAGTCTCCTTTTGAAGCCCTATCGGACAATAATATTGATCCAGGCTCTTTCGTAAACATGTATTGGGATAGTATAGCTAATGCAAGAAAAGTTAGACTCGCTAATGCTGTTGCTGGTTATCCCGCCATGGGGTTCACCTTAGACCCTTGGGTTAACAATACTACCCCTATGGTGGTTAACACTGGAGGAATTAACAACCAAGTTAATTTAATTCAGGGAGATGGGAGTGGGGATAGTTATACTTTTCTTTCCGCTGATATTGGTTCTTCGGTATTTCTTGACAATCACTTGGCCGGTAAAATAACAACCCATCAACCTACTGATAGCCCAAATTACCAGAGAATTGGTGAAGTCATTAATGTGACTAATACCAATATTGAAATTGCTTTTAGACCCACCATTAACCAATCTCAGGATGTTCTGTCTTTAAAAGGAACTTGGGATGCCTCAACTAATATACCAACATTATCCAACACAGTTCCAGTAGGAAGCCGTGGGTGGTATTATATCGTTTCTCACGCTGGGGATACACTTATCAATGGGATCAATACCTGGAATGCCGGTGATTGGATTATTTCAGATGGAACAAATTGGAGTAGAGTTCAAAATACTGTTCAATTGCAGCTAACCCCAAATCCTGGTGGAATTTCTCCCAAAGCTTTGGGCACGGCTGCTATAGGCACAGATACCAACGCAGCCCATTCTGATCACGTTCACCCATTTCCCACGGCTTTATCCCTTCAGACCCTCGTATTAGCCGCTCCTGGCGATGCTGAGCCCCTTCCTGCCTCCCCTACAGCAGCCACCCAAGGAACTGCCGCTCTGGGATCGAGAGAAGATCACATTCACCCAACAAATGTGGTTAAATCTCCAATTCGTTACTATTATGAGTCTTCCGTTTTAACCACTGATAATCAACCAGTTATGAGAATAGATGGACCAGGATCATTACGCAATATTTTCTATTATTCTGGAACTCCTGGGACCGGCACTTTGGTCATCAAAATAAATGGAACCATAATTGCCCCCATAGGCTTAACTTCTGGAGATACTGGATTTATTGAAGTTGTTGCATTTACTCCCATTACTCTGCATATGGGAGATGTAGTATCAATGGCTGTAACTGCATCTGGCTCAGCTTCGCTTGTAACTGTGCAGTTGGATATTGAGCAATACGCCTAAAAGGTAAAGCATGACCACTACAATTACTTCTTTTACTGTAAAAGATCCATCAGGGACAAGTGTTAATGGAGCAACTCTCCTATATGGCACCCCCCTGACCATGGTACCTGTATTTACTAATGCAACTAGTAGTAACATTAGTGTTCCAACGTGGCAACTTTTTTCCAGTTTAGTTAGTGGTAATACCTACACTACCGTTGCTGAGTTTACCACTGGAAGAAATCCCAGTAGTCCTATTACTCTCACGGTGGTCGGGACTCCAGTAGTCACCTCTTCAGTATCTTTCACCCTTTTGGACCCTAGTGTAACAGCATCCCCCGCATCTACCACCACTGCATATGTAACAATTGGCGGATCAGTAAATGTATCTGCCTCAATAACCAATTTTTATTCTCCTGTTCTAACTTGGCACCTAAGCGGAGTTGGATCACTAAGTTCTTATTCTTCCAGCCCAACTGTTTTCTCTGCTGGTATGACTCCAGGATTTGCAAATATAAATCCTACTTATGCTAACTCTGTAATAGGCTGTAACCTTACGTTTTAATCCAGGTTGTTGATGTTCCTCATGCTATTTCTGTTACCCCTTCCTATTCTTATGTTACTGATGGTGCTACAGTTACGCTAACCCCAAACTTTACAGGAGGTACTGCTACTCTGACCGGTTCAGGTATCTCAACGGCTGTAACCTCTGGCACACCTTATACTTTTACCCCAGGAAGTGATGCCACAAATTATTACACTTTAACAGTAACTAATTTAGCTGGGGCCACTTCTGTAAATGATTCAACTTATGTTATAACCGTTCCAGCCCCCTCTATAGATTACTTTACAGCTTCTTACTACACTATTCCCCTTGGTGGGTCAACAACTTTATCTTGGTCATTGGAGAATGCCTCAAATTGGTCCATTACTTATCTTGGATCTCCAGGTGGTGGTAACATTTCTGTTTCTCCGACCTCTACTACTACATATACACTAACGGCCACTAACTATGCAGGAACTTCAGTTACTTCCTCTGTGACCATAACAGTTAATCCTACTCCCTCTATTTCAAGTTTTTCAATATCTTCCTCCAGTCCTCTGTATGGAGATTCTGTAACCCTAACTCCGGTATTCTCTAATGGAACTGGGGAAATTGGGTGGAGTGGTAATGGCTCTTCAGATATTACAAGTAGTGCTTCTAGTGGTGTGGGGATAGCTACAACCCCCCTTGTACCTAGAACTTACACTTTATCTGTTGTAAATTTGGGTACTTATGTTTACGCAACAGTTAGCGTAACCCCTCAAACTGTCTCTATATCCTCTATTTCTCCAACAACCCCAATTGGAACTGGACAACCTAGAAATTTTTCCGCTACTGTATCAGGAGCTTTAAATTCTGGTATATCTTGGAGTAATACAGGAGTAGCTGGATCGTGGTCTGGTTCTACTTTTACTCCTTCTGCTGCTGGCACCCTTTACATAACTGCAACTTCAATAGCAAACCCAAGTATAAGTGTGACCACTCCCGCTATTACTGTGGTCGATCCTCCTACAGTAAGTCTTTCCGCTACTTCAACTAATCCGCTTAGAGGGTCAACAAACATTACTATAACCCCCACTCATAACGGTGTTTCAGCCGTTGTTGGCACTACTCAAGGAGCAAATGATATCTCGTCTAGTGCTACAAACAGTGTAGCTATTCCCGTTCAATCTGGGGGCTTCACTACATCTACAACCTACTGGTTAAGAGCTTACAATAGTGCTGGGATCTATTCTGATACCTCCATTACAGTTACAGTTCAAACAGTCAGTGTTATTGTAACTGGGATCAGCAATCTCCTACAGGGTGGTTCTAGTGCTTTTACGGCTACTGTTTCCGGCGCTGTGAACTTGGCTGTAACTTGGTCCGTGGATGGAGGATCACCTTTTGGGACTTTTAGTGGAAATACCTTTACTCCCCCTACTAGCCTTAGCACTTTTACTGCCCCCACTGGCGCTAGTGTTGCTAGCTTCTCCACTTTAAGAGCTACTGCTGTAGCAGATGGGACAAAAAGTGGAAGTAAAGTTGTCACCATACAAACTGTAGCGGTTCCCTCAGTCACTCCCGCCACAGTTACGATGGCCACTTCTGCTACTCAAACATTTACTGCAACCGTAACTGGAGCTACAAATACTGGAGTCACTTGGTCAATCTATTCTGGTTCCGGCTCTATTAATTCCTCTGGGGTATTCACAGCACCCAGAACTGCCGGAACTACCTATATCACTGCAACCTCTATTTCAGACCCATCTAAATCAAATAGCACAGCCGTTGCTACTATTGTTCCTAATCCAACCATAGCTTCTTTTACATCTTCTGTATCTTCTCCTCTTGTGGGTCAGTCCTACACAATAACACCAGTATATGTAAATGGAACTGGAGTTATTGATCATTCAGTTGGCTCCTTGGCTTCTGGAGTACCCTCTTCTGCAATTATTGCAGGAACATCTTCTATTACTTATCTTTTAACCGTTTCCAGTAGTGTGTATGGAACAACCCCTGCAACAGCAACATTAACCGTAGCTCCCCAGACAGTTGCAGTAAGCATTTCGCCTTCTTCTGTATCTATAAATGGTTCTGTATCCCAACAATTTTCAGCCACTGTATCTGGTGCTGTTAATCCCAATGTAACTTGGTCCATTGATGGGGACAATACACATGGAACTGTCACAGCCGATGGGCTATATACTTCTCCATCGGCCTCCCCCATAGGCGGTACGGCAACCCTTAGAGCCACTTCAATTGCTGATCCCTCTAAATCAGCCACTTCTCTCATAACTATAACTGTTGTTAATATAGCTCTAGGCCAATCTACAGCCTCCGTGACTACTGCAACAACTTTCTCCACTATTGCCACAGTAACCGGAACTTCAAATACTGATGTAGTTTGGTCTGTTATTGGGCCTGGGACTATCTCAGGGTCCGTTTATACAGCACCGTCCTCTCCTGGATCTGCTATTTTGAGGGCCACTTCAGTAGCAGACCCTACAAAACACACTGATTGTGCTATAACCATAGTTGCTGCACCCTCTATAAGCTCATTTACACCTTCTACCTTAACCCCATTATACAATAGCTCTGCTACTCTAACTCCCATATTCACTAATGGGGTAGGATCAATAGACAACGGTATTGGTATTGTAGCCTCCGGAGTAACCTACTCTACCCCCGCCTTAAATTCCCCTACAAGTTTCACACTTACTGTCACCAATTCTGCCGGAACTTCAGTACACAGCACCGTTAATTTAATCCCAACCTCTCTTTCCATTACAGTAAACCCCTCCACTTACATTGCTATCGTTAACCAGACAATTACCTTTACCGCTATCGTTCTTTTAGCCGGTTCTGGCTCTACTGGAAAAACTTGGTCGGCCACTGGAGGTAGTATCAACTCTATTACAGGGGTTTGGACCGCTCCAGCCACAGCTACCCCTCCAGGAGTTCCAATTGTGATCACTGCCACGGCTGTAGCAGACACTTCTAAAACAAGTAACTGTCTTGTTACCGTAGTTTACCCTATTTACAGCGGAAAAAAATCAGCCACAGCCTCATCTTCCTGCTAAAACCAGTAATGGTTATGGGGAGTATCCATGGCCGAATCATACACAGATTTCTACACTGTGCTAGCCGAACTCAAGAGTAAAGAAGCCAAGTTTGATAGCAAAACACTCAAGAAACTTTCATATTACCAATTAAATCTAGCTTCTATAGGGAATGCTGGCCCCTGTCGTTGTAGCCCTTCTTTGGTAATTAAAGAGAAGGCCAATAGAAGGAAGCCTTACTCTGTAGCAGAGGTAGAATTAGAAGAAAATGAAAAAGAATATCTTGAAAGAACTGGAATGCTGGGGGATGTTCTTGAAGATAGGGCTAAATCACTAAATTTGCTTAAATGGGATGACTTAACTATTTTAGGCAAGCTATGGTTTAAACTCTGTTGTTTAAATATTCATCTTGATTCCCCCACTCAAAGGCTCACAGAGGTTATTGAGTTTCTAAAAATTTGTGCTGAGGGCAACCTGCTTCCCACACAAGTAGCTCTTAGTCTAAAGACAGAATTCCAGTCCATTCTACTTCGTCAATCTAAATTATCTGATGATGTGATTCGAAATAGCTGTGAACAATGTGCTAATGTAATTTACGGTTTTCTGCCAGCAGAAGAAGCTATGATTTGTGACAATAAGCTTCTCTACGACTACTCTTGTAGCTCCTATTGCTTTAGGCCAATTAATGAACATTGAAACTTTAAAGGCTAACTTCCCTTTTCCAGAAGTTCGACCTCCTCAAGAGAAGGCCATGGTCAAATTGGCCTCAAATATTGAGAAAAATAAGAAATTTTCTATATTTGAGATGCCAACAGGCTCCGGTAAGTCCGGTTTGGCTATTGCTGCCATCTCTTCGGCCCAAAGTGGAGCTATTTTAACCCCTCAGAAGATTCTGCAACAGCAGTATCAAGAGGAATTCAGTCATTTGGGCTTAGCTGACCTTCGTGGAGGGTCAAATTATATCTGTACAGAGCATGATGATACAACCTGTGATATTGGAGCCCAGCTTAATAAGATAACCGGCAATATTTGTGCAGTTTGCCCTTATCGCTCTGCTAGACACAACTTTTGTAAGAGCAAAATTGGAACTACGAACTTCAGCTATTTTTTAACTGATTCCGCCTTTAAAGATGAAAGCACTAGACTTCCTGATAAAGAGGTTTTGGTCATTGATGAGGCCCACAATACTGAAAACGTTCTTATTGCTCATTCTGAGATAGTAGTATCTCCGGTTAGACTTGAAGAATTGAGCGTAAAGCTGCCTACAAGGGCCTTCCAGTTTACAGCCGTAGACGAGGCGAGAAGCTGGGTATCGAAGGTTTTAAACCCCGCTACAGAGGCAGTAATAGCCAGATTGACGCTTGAGTTGAAGGATACGAGCAGGGGTAGAAGAGAACTACTCCCTGTGGCCAAGAAAATCACCCAATTAAGCCAATTTTCCGAAGCATTGAAGAAGTTTATTGAATCCGATTCTAAAATGTGGTTTATTGATCAATCTGAAGAAGGGCTTAACATAAAACCCCTCAGAGGAGATATTTTTGCAGAAGAACTGCTCTTCAGTAGAGCAAAAAAGATCATCATGCTCTCTGCCACTATCTTAGACCCTAAGACGTTGATAAGAAATTTAGGAATTGATCGCTCTGACTGTGGCTACCTCAGTCTTCCCTCTGAATTTCCAGTGGAAAATAGACAAATCATTTTTGCACCAGCCGGGAGTATGTCTTTTAAGAATTATGATGAGACTCTTCCTAAGCTTTTGAAGAGAATTGACAGAGTTTTGACTAAACATGCCACTGAAAAGGGTATAATTCACTGCTCCAGTTTCAAATTAGTCCAACATATCAAGGACCACTTTAGAGGAACACCTCATTCACACCGTTTATTAGATCATGATTCCAAAAATAGGGGACTTGTGGTTGATCACCACATAGCTTCTAGCCAACCCACCGTCCTACTCAGCCCCTCTATGACTGAAGGGCTGGATCTGAAGGGTGAACTCTCTAGATTCCAGGTAATTGCAAAGGCCCCATTTCTATCCTTAGCATCCCCGTATATAAGGACTAGGATGGAGATGGATGCAGACTGGTACACCCTCCAGGCATGTCTTAATCTAATGCAAGCTTGTGGCCGATCCATTCGATCAAAAGAGGACTATGCCACTACATATTTATTGGACTCTGACATTATGAGGCTTTTAAAAGCTGGGCCATTACCCAGTTGGTGGCTAGACTCCATCGACTTTCGCTAATCTTTTTCTCCACTCTTCCTTTTTAACTTCAGATAGGTGTAGTTTTTGCTCCTCAGTCAACTTTCGCCCCATTACGCTCTCACTTAGCCTTTTTGTAAACTCCTCCTTGGGAATCGCATCCTTACCAGCTTTTAACCTCAATTTTGCAGCCTCTCGCTGCTCATCAGTCCACACTCTGTTTTTATTTGCAGTTGCTACTGCCTCTCTTGTGGCTTCTGATGTAGGTCTCCCCAACCTTTTCCTTTTTTCTACATGTTCCTTGGTTTGTTTGTAGCCCCTTCCAGTAGCAGTTGTAGTGTAAGTATTGTAGCCCTTTCGTTCATCTAGAACCCCACGCTCTAAAATCCAAAAATTTTCTCTCTCAATAAGTCTTCCTACCGGACATAACTCAATAACCCTAAACATGAAGGAGTTTATTCCATGTTTATTCCACGCTGCTTGGAGATATTTACCATGGTGATTCCCTCTATTAAGTCCCCTAATGTGCCCCTGCACCCTGATGTTTATGTTTACCGAAGACCCAACATAAACTTTATTGTTTGTAATATTTACAATTTCATATATCCCCGAATTCCTAGGCAAATGTTTTGTAGCTGGGTTTGGTTGCATCGTTTCTCCATGGCAGACCTTTCTATATAATACGGAAGTTCGTTTGCTTGGAGTCGATAGATTTTAGGTAATAGGTAGAAGAGGTATCTTTGTCCAGCTTTGATAGAATTTTCCACAATCTGATAAGGCACAGTGATAAGCCAGAGGAACTCAAAAGAGCTTCCGATGCTTGCTCCTGGCTATCCGACCACCTCAGCACCATCAGAAAAGTTAGTGATGCCACAGAATCAGAGTTAATTGGGTATGTCTATAATTTTTGGGTGACTCACAAGAAGTCCCCAAGTATGGATATCCTTAAAGATATTATTGAGCGTAAAGCCACTTCTCCTC
>TBL_comb47_HYPODRAFT_10003399_pt1 | contig 18850 bp, 13 predicted proteins | sample TroBogypolimnion_40_FD_10682 | JGI IMG/M metagenome (IMG submission 10682)
GCCACGTCTTCCAGCACCCGGGCCAGGTTGCCCTGGGTGTGGACCTGGATGGCGTCTGCGAACTCCTCAAGCGGGTGACCGCTCACGAAGAGGCCCAGCACTTCACGCTCCGCGGCCAGGCGGGTCTTGCGGTCCCAGGGTTCGATGTTTTCAGGCACTCGCCAGTCCTGGCTGAGGCTGGCCAGTTCCGCGTCATCAAATAGGCTGGTCATGCCCAGGTCCGTCTCGCCCTGGGAGGCGGCGGCCACGGCATCCGGTAGACCCTGCAGCAGGGCGGCGCGGTTGGGTTCCAGGCTGTCGAAGGCGCCGGCCTTGATGAGGGATTCCCAGACCTTGCGGTTGGCCTTTTGCAGGTCGGTGCTCTTGAGCGCGTGGAAGAGATCCTTGAAGCGGCCTTCGGTTTGGCGCGCCTCGAGAATGGCTTGTAGTGCGGCATCACCCAATCCTTTTACCGCTGCAAATCCGAACCGGATTTGCAGATCCCCCGTGGCCGTGAAGTCCAGGGCCGACTCATTGATATCCGGGCCCAGCACCTCAATGCCGCCCTCCCGGCAGTTCTGCACATACTTGGCCACGTCGTCGGTGCGGCCGGACTTGGTGGAGAGCAGGCCCGCCATGAACTCCACCTTGAAGTTGGCCTTCAGGTAGGCGGTCTCGTAGGCCACCATGGCGTAGGCGGCGCTGTGGCTCTTGTTGAAGCCGTAGCCGGCGAAGAACTCGATGAGGTCGAAGAGCTCGGCAACCTTGGCGCGGTCGTATTTCCGGGCGGCGCCCTGCTCGATGAACTTGGTCTTCTCCTTCGCCATCTTCTCCTTGTCCTTCTTGCCCATGGCGCGGCGAAGCATGTCCGCCTCGCCCAGGGAATACCCGGCGATGAGGCTGGCGATCTGCATGACCTGTTCCTGGTAGAGGATCACGCCGTAGGTGGGCGCGAGGATGGGCTCCAGGTCCGCAAACATGTAGGTGACGGCCTCGCGGCCGTGGCGGCGCTCCACGTAGGTGTTGCCCATGCCCGCGCCCAGGGGGCCCGGGCGGAAGAGGGCGTTGAGGGCGATGAGGTCGTCGAAGCGGTCCGGGCCCAGCTGGCGCAGCAGCTGCTTCATGCCCCCGGACTCGAACTGGAAGACGCCATCCGTGTCTCCGGCGGAAAACATGTCAAAGGTCTTCTTGTCATCGAAGCCCCGGATGGTGGTCATGTCCATGGGCTTGCCATGGCGCCGGGCGATGACCTCCTGGGTCTTGGCGATCTGCGTGAGGGTCTCCAGGCCCAGGAAGTCCATCTTGAGCAGCCCTGCCCGCTCAGCCTCCACCATGGTGTACTGCACCATCACCTTGCCGTCCTTGTCCCGGCTGAGGGGGGCGAAGCTGGTGAGCTCGTCCGGGGCGATGATCACACCCGCCGCGTGAACCCCGGTGTTGCGGGACAGGCCCTCTAGGCGCGCGGAGATGTCGAGAATGTTCTTCACTTCGGGGTCGGTCTCATAGAGGCGCCGCAGCTGGTCGCTCTTCTCAAGGGCCTCACCGATACTCATGGGCTTGCCGGGCTCCTGGGGCACCAGCTTGGTGAGGTTGTTGGCGAAGGCGAAGTCCTTCTCGAAAACCCGGGCCACGTCCTTGATGACGGCCTTGGTCTTGAGCTGGTTGATGGTGATGATGTTGCTGACCTTGTCCTGGCCGTACTTCTCGGTGACGTAGTCGATGACGCGCTGGCGCCCGTCCCGGCAGAAGTCAATGTCCACATCGGGCATGGACACGCGCTCGGGGTTCAGGAAGCGCTCGAAGAGCAGGTCGTACTGCATCGGATCGATGTCCGTGATCATCATGGACCAGGCCACGATGCTGCCTGCGGCGGAGCCACGGCCAGGGCCCACGGGCACGCCCATCTCGCGGGCCTGGCGGATGAAGTCCCAGACCAGCAGGAAGTAGCCCGGGAAGCCCATCTTCAGGATCATGTCCAGCTCAAAGGCGAGGCGGGCGCGGTAGGCGGCCTCGGGGTGCTTCAGCGCGCCCTTGGCCCAGAGGGGCTGGCAGGCGGCGAGGCGGGCCTCAAACGTCTCGTTGGCGATGTGGACGAAGTAGGATTCCAGGTCGTAGCCCGCGGGCACGGGGAAGCGCGGCGTGACGGGCTTGCGGGTGATGGGGAAGAGGTCCACCTTGGCGGCGATCTCCAGGGTGCGCTCCAGGTACTCCGGGTGATCCGGGAAAACCGCCCGCATTTCCTCGGGGGTCTTCACGTAGAACTGGTCGGTGGAGAAGCGCATGCGCTTCTCCTTGGCCTTGGTGGTCTTGGTGCCGATGCACAGGAGGGTGTCGTGGAGGTCTGCGTCCTCGTGGTTGAGGTAGTGGGCATCGTTGGTGGCCACCAGGGGAATGCCCAGGCGGGTCGCCAGCTCCTGCTGGAAAGGGATGATCTCCTTCTCCTTCTCGAAGCCCTGGTCCTGGATCTCCAGGTAGAAGTCTTCGCCGAAGATGTCGCGGAAATCCCGGGCCACGCGCTCCGCCTGGTCTAGGCGGTTCTGGAGGATGCGCGCCTGGACTTCGCCGCCTAGGCAGGCGGAAAGGGCGATGAGGCCCTCGCTGTGCTCCCTCAGGATGTCCTTGTCGATGCGCGGCTTGTAGTAAAAGCCCTCGGTGAAACCCGCCGAAACCAGCTTGGATAGGTTCCGGAAGCCCACGGGATTCTTGGCCAGCAGCACCAGGTGGTAACCCGCGTCCCGGGAGCCGCTGGGGTCCACGCAGTCCTCGAGACCTTCTTCTCCGGTGGTGTTCTTGGCCTCCAGCTTCTTGTCGAAGCGGGTCTTGGGCGCCACGTAGACCTCGCAGCCGAGGATGGGCTTCACGGCCCAGGTGCCCTCCGCGTCCTTGGTCTTTTCGCAGGCGTCGAAGAGCTTCATCATCCCGAACATGTTCCCGTGGTCCGTGACGGCCACCGAGGGCATGCCCGAGGCACGGCACTTCTTCACAAGGTCGGGAATGCGGGTGAGACCGTCCAGGAGGGAGTGCTCGGTGTGCAGGTGCAGGTGGGCGAAGCTCATGCCCCATTCTCCGATGGACCTGCCGGTTTAGGGCAAGTGCCCCAGCCTCAATACGGACCTCAGCGCCGGGAGAGCAGCCCCTCCAGGAGTTGCTGCAGCTGGAGCACCGGGGCGCCGGGTTCCAGGCGGGCATGGGGGCCCTCCGTGGCGGGGCCGCCAATCTGGATCCAGCGGGGGCGGCGGCGCTTCAGGCTGTCCTCGCGCCAGACCGCCAGGATGCTGGGTTCCCGGGCCCAGAGCAGGACGCTGGGGTAGGGTCCCTCGCGGGGGGGGATGGTGCCCCAGGTCTCCACCTCGGCGCCCCAGGCCTGGAGGGCTTCCTGGAGTCGAGCGCTCTCCTGGGCGTCATCCATGCCCAGGCCCACGGTCCAGCCCGCCAGAAAGCCCTGATGGGTGCCCTGATTGCGCTCGTCCCGCTCGCACCAGCCCAAGTGCTCTTGGTGGTGGAGGACCCGGCTGCGGAAGCTGTAAGTGTGGCCGTCGGAAGCCTGATGGGGTGTTCCGGGGGCTGCCTTGACCAATTCGGCCCAGTCGGGTCCGAAGAGGCTTTCCATCAGGGGTGAGGGGCGGTCAGTGCGGAAGGCCGTGCCCGGCACCAGGTTCCGCCAGAGCTCCACCTCGTTTTCGGCGCGGTGGATGCGGGACTCCAGGGCCCCCACCACCACCCACTGCCAGGAGGCGCTGATGGTCATGGCCAGGATCAGGAGGCTGAGACCCGACAGCCGGATCCTCACATTGAAGAGGCTGAAGGCGGTGATCTCCACCACCACAGGCAGAGTGACGCAGAGGAAGCCGAAGAAGACCCGGCGCGCCATGAGGTCGCCCTCCTCCCGGGCGCGCTGGATCCAGTAGAGGAACAGCCCGCAGCCCACCAGGTAGGTGAGGTTGTAGCTGTGGTGGACCCAGGGCTCCAGGGGGCTCTCGCGGGGCAGAAGGAGGTTGCGCACCAGGTTCGGCACCATGCCCAGGGCCAGCCAGCCTGGCGCCGAGGCGGGGACGTGGATGGGGAAGAGCCGGGCAAGCGAGGCGGCCAGCGCCAGGAAGCCCAGGGCCACGAAAAGGCTCTGGGCCCGGTCCAGGAGTTCCGGACTCAGGGTGGAGTGGACGGCGGCGGCCAGGGCTGCGTGCCGCAGGGCCACCAGCAGGCAGGCCAGGGCCAGCCAGCCCATCATGCGGTCCCGACGGGAATAGGCCTCGGTGATGAAGCTGATGAAGAGCGCCAGCAGGGCCCCGGCCTGCAGGGCGTCGAGCAGGGGCCATTCCAGGAGTTGCATGCGCGACCTTCCAGGCAGTGTAAGGATGATGGGGTCAAGCCTAATCCATTCCGTTGCCTGCTCGTAGCCGCCAACATCGAGATTGTTCTTTGGAGCCCCCTTGATTACCTTCGAAAACCTGGAAGTGCGCTACCAGGCAGCGCCCTCCCCCGCCCTTCGAGGGCTGACCCTGTCCCTGGAGCGGGGTATCGTGGGTCTCCTGGGGCCCAATGGCGCCGGCAAGTCCACGCTGCTGAAGGCCCTCCTGGGCCTGCTCAAGCCCTCGGGGGGCTCAGGCACCGTGCTGGGCGTGGCCCTGGGCGCCCCCGAGGCTGCCAAGCTGCGAGGCCGCATCGGATATATGCCTGAGTACGACGCCCTCATCGAGGACACCTCCGCCTACGAGCAGGTGGCCTTCTGGGGCGAGCTGAGCGGCCTGGCCCCCGAGGCCGCCCGGGACCGGGCCCACGAGGTGCTCTACTTCGTGGGGCTGGACGAGTCCCGGTACCGCGCCGTGAGCGGCTACTCCACGGGCATGCGCCAGCGGGTGAAGCTGGCCCAGGCCCTGGTGCACAGCCCCGAGCTGATCTTCCTGGACGAGCCCACCAACGGTCTTGATCCCGATGGGCGCCGTCGCATGCTGGATTTGGTGCTGCGTGTCCACGCAGAGCTGGGCACTGGGGTGATCCTGGCCTCGCATCTGCTGGCGGATGTGGAGCGGGTGGCGGACCAGCTGGTGATCCTGGACCAGGGTGAGATCAAGGCCGCCGGTTCCATGGCGGGCCTGCGCAGGGCCCTGGCCCGCCGCGTGGAGCTGCGCTTCCTGGATCCCCTGGACGCGGCCCAGGAGCCGGCCCTGACGGAGCTGGGCACGGTGCTGGAGGCCCGGAACGGCCTTTACGATCTGGAACTGCTCGAGGCCGATCCCAGTGCCGCTTTCCGCTGGGCCCAAGCCCACGGCGCCACTCTCATCCAAGTCACCCCCCGCCATGACCGCCTGGACGAGGTACTCCTGAGAGCCCTGCATCCCGCTCTCCCCCCAGCTTCACCCCTATCTCAAAATCCGGCGAAGCCGGATTCTGAGCCTTCCAACAGCTCAGATGGGAACGGACACTGACATGCCCATCTACGCCCCCACCCTCCCGCCCGCGCCGGACCTCAGCCAGGGGCATCCCCCGGCACTGGTGCTCCTGCGCTTCGACCTCGCCCGGCTCTGGCGCCAGAAGATCGGCCGCTTCTTCGGCTTCGTCTTCACGGCGATCCTGCTGGTCCAGACCGGTTGGATCTATGCGAAGTTCCTCATGCAGACAAACCAGACCCTGCGGCCTCTGGAGGAGTATTCCAAGGGGCTCTTTGCCCAGGGCGCGGACTTCCAGGCGAGCCTGCTGAATCCCACGATGTACCTGCTCTGGTTCCTGGTGGCCCTGGTAGGCGGCGGTCTCGTGGCGCGGGATTCGCTCTACCGGGTGCGGCCCCTGATGTACGCCCACCCCGTGGCGCCCAAGGACTACCTCCTGGCCAAGCTGGGCTTCGCTTCGGCCCTGCCCTTCACCATCTTGCTGCCTTTCGCCCTCCTGCCCTGGGCACTGTCTCTGGCGCTGGCTGGTGTCCACGGTCCGGTTTGGGTCACGGCCCCCCTGCGCCTCCTGCCGGCCATGGCCATCAGCTCCATGCTCATGGGCTCCCTGGCGGTGGGCGCCTCCAGCCTGGCCTCCACGCCCCGTGCGGGGATCGGCTGGGTGCTGGGCCTGGTGCTGGGCGCCGGCACCCTCACCTCCATGCTCCATGGCCTCACAGGCCTGCGGCTCTTCGATGGCCTCAACCCGGTGATGCTGGCCGAAGCCTGGCCCCAGCTGCTGGTTGGGGTGCAGCATCCCCTGGTGGCGTGGGGGCCCGCTCTGCTGGGCACAGCCTTCCACATCGGCCTCTGGACCTTCGTGGCCTCCCGACGGACGCGCCCCTCAGAGGCGGTGATCTGATGATTTCCCTCGACCGCGCCTCCCTCCGCTACGGCCCCATCCTGGGCCTCAGTCCCACCACCTTCGAGCTGCCCGATGGCGGCGGCATCACGGGCCTCCTGGGGCCCAACGGTGCCGGCAAGTCCTCCCTGCTGCAGCTGCTCTCGGGCCTCCTCCCACCCTCGGGCGGCGAGGTGCGCATTTTCGGTGAGGCCCCCTTCCGCAATCCGGCCGTGTTGGCGCGCCTCGGCCTCGTGCCCGAGGGGGACCGCCTGCCCACGGGTCTGCGGGCCGACCGCTGGCTACGCATGATGGGCGAGCTGTCGGGCCTCAGCGGCGAAGCCCTGCAGGCGGCCGTGGCCCTGGCCCTTCAGACCGTGGGCATGGCGGACCGCGCCCACCTCACCTTCGCCCGCATGTCCAAGGGCATGCGCCAGCGCATCCGCCTGGCCCAGGCGCTCCTGCATGGGCCGGAGCTGCTCATCCTCGACGAGCCCTTCAACGGCCTGGACCCTGAGGCGCGCCTCACCCTCATGGCCCTGCTGCGGGATCTGGCAGAAAAGGGCACCCGCATTCTGGTCTCCAGCCACATCCTGGGTGAGATCGCCCAGCTCACGGACCGCATCCTCCTGCTGTTCCGGGGCCGCCTCCTGGCCGAGGGCACGGTCACAGAAATCCGGCAGCTGCTGGACCGCCATCCCGTGGAGCTGCGCCTCACGGGTGAGGCTCAGGCCTTGGCCCGCTGGGCCGTGGAGCAACCAGAGCTGGCGGCCCTGCGCATGGAGGAGGACGCCGTGGTCATTTCGGTGCGCTCGCCCCGGGACATTCTGCCCCGCCTGCAAAAGACCGCCGCCGAGGGGGGCATCCCCCTGCGGGCCCTGGATCCGCTGGATCTCAACCTGGATGCGGTCTTCCAATACCTGACAAAGGACCACGCATGAACGCCGCCCCGACTCCTCTGGCGACGCTCCGGGCCACGGCGCGGGGCTATGCGCCGCGCGTGCTGCAGGGCCGGGGCTGGGTCCTGGCGGGCCTGGTTCTGGTGCCCGTGGCCCTCAGCCTGCTGATCTTCACGCTCATCCGCCTCAAGGGGGGCGAGGCCAGCTCCACCGAGGCCGTGAAGGTCTTCCACGAAGTACTGGTGAAGATGATGCTGCCCATCATGGCCCTGGTGGCAGCCCCCGCAGGCATCCGCGAGGATCTCGAGCAGCGCACCCTGCCCCTGCTGCTGGTGCGGCCTGCCCCTGCCTGGGCCCTTCCCCTGGGCAAGGGCCTGCCCTGGTTCGCCTGGGGTGCCCTCTGGCTGGTGGTGGGCGTGCTGGGCCTGCAGGTGCTAGGCGGCGACCCGAGCCTCCTGCCCGGCCGCCTGGTGGCCCTGGTAGGCGCCTGGTGGGGCGAGCTGGCCCTCATGACCCTGGTGGGCCTCCTCTTCAAGCGCGGCACCCTCTGGGGCGCCCTCTACTTCTTCATCTGGGAGCCCCTGGTGCGGATCTTCCCGCCCGCCCTCCAGCGCCTCACCTTCACCCACCACATCGAAAGCTTGGCCGGCAGCCGTGCCGCGGAGGTGGGCACCTCCCAGCTCCTGGCCCAGGAACAGGTCAGCACCCACCCCGGCCTGGCCCTCCTGGCCCTCCTGCTCTTTGGTGCCGCCTGCTGGGCCCTGGCCGGCTGGAAGCTCCAGCGCACGCCCGTGGGCCTGGCGGGGAGCGAGGGGGAAGGGTAGGGCGCTGGACTGGGCTGCTCAGATGTAGCCGATGGACCGGGTGGCTGCGGCCACTACGTAGCAGCGTTCATTGTTCGACAATGGATCGGCGGGTACGAGGAAAAAGCCGGGTCGCCCGGGCTGGTAGCCCTGGGTGATGCCGTCCATGACTTCACCGTCCTTGAAGACGACCTCGACCCGCCTGCCGCTGTTCGGAGAGAAGGGCGGGAAGTCATTGGTCTTGTGGTGGTCAGGATCTCCGAAGAGGTTGCGCACGAAGTAGACGCCCTTCAGCTCCGACACACGCACCTCCACGGGTTTATCGCCTGGCTTGGAGCCGAAGGGGGCGAGATGGAAGGTGTCCTTGGTCGGCAGAAAGTCGTTGGTCTGCCCCTTCATGGAAGTTCCGTCCAGGAACCGCGCCACAACCTGATTCATGGGAACTCCTTCGGGCACAGGGCCGGGGGAAACCAGGAAAAATGCTTAGCGTTCAGTGAAGCCACCATAAAAATACAAAGGATGTGCCCCTGGGGCCACTTCTCTTTCGCCCCCCCCTGCGGTGGGAGTGCCCTTGGTTGTCCCGCAGGGGATGGGAGTTCCGTGGGAACCCCGACCAGCCTGTAAACTGACCGGATGCCCAAGTCTCCCCTCCGCACCCACACCTCCGCCGGCACCGAGATCCTCATCGAGACGCTGCCCCATGTGCGGAGCTGCGCGGTGGGCTTCTGGGTGCGCCGGGGTTCGCGGCATGAGGGGCCCGCTGAAGAAGGCCTGGCCCATTTCCTGGAGCACACGGTCTTCAAGGGCACCGAGTCCTATCCCACGCCGGACGAGCTGGCCGCGGCCACGGACCGCCTGGGGGGCCACGTGGACGCCTTCACGGGCAAGGAGGTGGCCTGCTTCTACGGCAAGGTGCTGGCGGATCAGCTGCCAGAGCTGGTTCACCTGCTGGGGGATCTGGTGACCTCCCCCCGCTTCGAGGCCGAGGAGTTGGTGCGGGAGCGCGGCGTCATCCTGGAGGAGATCGCGGCGAGCGTGGACCAGGCCGATGACTGGGTGAGCGAGCTGTTCTACGGCGGCTTCTGGGAGGGCACGCCCCTGGCCCATCCCATCCTTGGGCGGCCTGAGCAAGTCTCGGCCTATGGTTCTGCGGAGGCCCGGGCCTTCTTCGAGCACACCTACCGGGCGCCGAACCTGGTGGTGGCCGCTGCGGGCGCCATCGAACCCGAGTCCTTCCAGGCCCTGCTGCAGCCGGTATTGGACCGCCTGCCAAAAGGCTTCACACCGCTGCCTCAGCGGGCGGCCCGCACCCAGCCCTTCCTGCTCAACGTGCCGCGCAAGGAGCTGCAGCAGGCCAACCTCGTGATGGGCTTCCCCGCCCCAGACCACCGCTCCCAGGACCGCGCCGCGGCCCACCTGCTCAGCCACGTGCTGGGTGGCGGCATGGCCTCGCGGCTCTTCATGGAGTTGCGCGAGCGCCGGGGCCTTTGCTATCAGGTGGGCAGCTACCTCAGCCCCTACACCGACACCGGCGCCCTGCAGATCAGCGCCAGCTGTGCCCCGGCTCAGCTGCGGGAGCTGGTGCAGCGCACCATGGCCGAGTGCGCCCGCATCCGCCAGGGCGGTGTGGAGGCCGATGAGCTGGAACGCGCGAAGCTCCAGGCCCGCACCAGCCTGGTCTTCAGCCAGGAGAGCAGCAGCAGCCGCATGTTCAGCCTGGCCCACCAGGCCATCCACCAGGGCGAGCTCCGGAACCTGGACCAGCAGATGGCTGAGATCGCCGCCGTGACCCCAGAGGACCTGCTACGTGTGGCCCAGGACCTGCTGGATCCCGCCCAGGTGGGCCTCAGCGCCCTGGGTACCAAGCGTGGCTGCGACATCCGACCCCAGGATCTGGTGGCCTGAGGGCATGACCGGCCCCGCCCCCACGCCCTGGGATCGCCCCGCCCCCGAGCGGGCGGGCCTGCCTTCGGCCTGGTCGCTGTTTCCCGAGGACCTGGAAGCCCTGGGCTGCCCGGGCAGCGCTGCGGAGACCTTTCGCCGTCTGCACCGGCCCTGGACCTGGCGAGAAGGGGCCCCGGTCCTGGGTTCGGCCATCCGCGCCTGGCTGGAAGGCGTGGCGGACCTGCACCTGCCCGGCATCGCGGAGCGACAGCCCTCCGGAGACGGCTCCACCAAGCTGGCCCTGGAACTGGCGGACGGCAAGCGCATCGAGGCCGTCCACATGCCGCGCCGGGTGCGCAATCCCCGCGTGACCTACTGCATCTCCAGCCAGGTGGGCTGCGCCATGGGCTGCACCTTCTGCGCCACGGGGGGCATGGGTATTGTGCGGAACCTGCAGTCCGGCGAGATCCTGAGTCAGGTGCTGGTCCTCATGGCGGCCCTGGGGCCTCAGCGCGGCCACGAGCTGACCCTGGTCTTCATGGGCATGGGCGAGCCCCTGCACAACCTCGACAACCTGCATCGGGCCATCCGCCTGCTCTGCCATCCGCTGGGCCTGGGCCTGGGCCGGGGGCGCATCACCGTGAGCACCTCGGGTCTGGTGAGCGGCATCGAGAAGCTGGCCATGATGGTGCCCCGGCCAAACTTGGCGCTCAGCCTCAATGCCACCACGGACGAGGCTCGCAGCCGCACCATGCCCGTGAACCGCGTCTGGAATCTGGCCCGGCTGCGCCAGGCCCTGGACACCTGGGGCCCCAGGCACGGCGAGCGGTTCTGCTTCGAATACGTGCTGCTGGCCGGGGAGAACGACACCGAGGCTGACGCCGAGCGCCTGACGCAGTGGCTGGGAGAGCTGCGGCGGGGCCACAACCTGAACCTCATCCCCATGAACGAGCACGCGGGCAGCACCTTCCGGGAGCCCGGCGACGACCGGGTGCAGCAGTTCTCGGACTGGCTCAAGGCCCGGGGCTGCTTCGTCACCGTGCGCCGCAGCCGGGGCCGGGACGTGCAGGGGGCCTGCGGGCAGCTGGTGAAGGAAAGGCCAGCGCCTTGAGGGGCACGGATTCTGGTTCTGCGCGGCCCCTGCGGGAACTGGCTGCCTTCTTCCTGCGCCTGGGCCTCACGGCCTTCGGCGGTCCCGCGGCCCATGTGGCCCTCATGGAGCAGGAGGCCGTGCAGCGCCGGGGCTGGCTGAGCCACGAGGCCTTCCTGGACCTGCTGGGCCTCACGAACCTCATCCCCGGACCGGGCTCGACGCAGATGGCCATGGGCATCGGTTACCAACGGGCCGGGTGGCTGGGCCTCCTGCTGGGCGGCCTCTGCTTCATCCTGCCCGCGGCCCTGCTGACCCTGGTCCTGGCCTGGGCCTACGTGCGCTTCGGACGCCTGCCCCAGGCCCAGGGCCTTCTCTATGGCATCAAGCCCGTGGTGCTGGCCATCGTGTTTCAGGCTCTTTGGAACTTGGGTCGCACGGCCTTCAAGTCGCGGGTCCTCTGGCTGCTGGGCACCGTGGCCCTGGGCCTCAGTGCGCTCGGAGTCCATCCTGTGGTGGTGCTGCTGGGCGTCGGTCTGGCCTCGGCCTGGTGGGCACGTCTGCAAGCGCCGCCTGCGGAAAAGACGGTCCTGGGCGCCTGCTCGCCGCTGGGTCTAGGTGTAGCGGGGCTGCCCTCCGCAGGCCTGCTGGGTCTCTTCCTGGCCTTCCTGAAGTTCGGTGTGGTGGTCTTCGGCAGCGGCTACGTGCTGCTGGCCTTCCTCAAGGCGGACCTGGTGGACCGCTGGCACTGGCTGACCCAGGCCCAGTTGCTGGACGCCGTGGCCGCAGGGCAGGTGACGCCGGGCCCCGTCTTCACCACGGCCACCTTCATCGGCTACTTGCTGCACGGCTGGTCCGGCGCCCTGGTGGCCACCCTGGGCATCTTCCTGCCCTCGTTCCTCATGGTGGGTGGGCTGGGGAGCCTGCAGGCGCGCCTGAAGCGGATCCCCCAAAGTCGCGCCTTCCTGGATGGCATAAACGTGGGGGCCCTGGCCCTCATGGCCACCGTCACCGCCGGCCTGGCCCGCGCGGCTCTGGTGGACTTCGGCACCCTGCTGCTGGGCCTGCTCAGCGCCGTCCTGCTCCTGCGCGCGAAGCTGAATCCCACCTGGCTGGTGCTGGGCGGCGGAGTGGTGGGGCTGATGGTCCGGGGGCTGGGGCGCTTCTGAGTTTTCCTTTGCCCCCCTCCCCAATTCCACGGAAGCTTTCCGAATGCATATTCCCGTCCACCAGCTCCCCCACGGCCTCGGCCTCGACCTCCCGGCAGCGGCCACGGCCCATGCGGCGGGCATGGATCTGCGCGCAGCCCTGCCCGAAAGCGAGCCATGGTTTCTGGCTCCGGGCCAGCGGCGCCTGGTGCCCACGGGATTGGTGATGGCCATTCCACCGGGCTTTGAGGGGCAGGTGCGACCCCGCTCGGGCCTGGCCCTCAAACATGGCCTCACGGTGCTGAACGCGCCGGGCACCATCGACGCCGACTACCGGGGCGAGGTGCAGGTGCTGCTGGTGAACCACGGCGAGGCCCCCTTCGAGCTGCGTCGGGGCGAGCGCATCGCCCAGCTCCTGGTGGCTCCCGTGGCGAGCTGGACCTGGCAGCCAACTCCCAGCGTCGAGGCCCTGGGTGACACCGGGCGCGGCGGCGGAGGGTACGGAAGTACCGGGCGTTAAGGATGAAAAGCGTTCGCTGAGGGCGCTAAGAACAGTTCCCTGGAATTCAAGTTCAAACAGCTATACGATCGGATTCCCATCCAGGAGGCCCCATGAACCGTGTCGCCCTTGCCCTTTCGATCGCCGCTCTGCCCCTGCTGGCGGGTCAGCCGCTTTCCTACGCGGATGGGGCCACGAAGCTGGCGGGCTATGTGGCCCGTCCCACCGCCGCCAAGGGCAAGCTGCCCGGCGTGGTGGTGATCCACCAGTGGATGGGCCTCACGGATCACGAGCGCAAAGTCTCGGATGACCTCGCCAAGCTGGGCTATGTGGCCCTGGCCGCAGACATCTATGGCGAGGGCGTGCACCCCGCCAACCCCGGTGAGGCGGGCAAGCTGGCTGGCACTTACAAGGGCGACCGCGCGCTCTACCGCCGCCGCATCACCGCGGCCATCGAGGCGCTGAAGGCACAGAAGGGCGTGGACGGCAGCCGCTTGGCAGTCATTGGCTTCTGCTTCGGCGGCACCGGGGCCCTGGAGGCCGCTCGCGGCGGTCTGCCCGTTAAGGGCGTGGTCTCCTTCCATGGCGGCCTGGATGTGCCGGCGGACTACACCCCGGGCCCCATCGGCGCCAAGGTGCTGGTCTGCCACGGGGCCGATGATCCCTTCGTGCCCGCCAAGGATGTGACGGCCTTCCAGGACGAGATGCGCAAGGCCAAGGCCGATTACGTGTTCGTGGCCTACGCCGGGGCTGTCCACGCCTTCACCCAGAAGGAGGCGGGGAACGACAACTCGAAGGGTGCCGCCTACAACGAGGCCGCCCACCGGCGCAGCTGGCAGCACATGAAGGATTTCCTCAAGGAAATCTTCTAGGGTTTCTCGGTTTCCTTCAGCAGGTCCAGCAGCGGCTTGCTCCACAGCATCGGAACGGTGTGGCTGCCGTGGCCCCGGGTCTCGGGACTCAGGGGCAGCAGCAGCACGCGGCCCCTGCGCACCCGCTTGATCTCGCGCTCGAGGATGCCCAATTCCGGCGGGTTGATGAGGTCGTCGGCGGTGTTGATGGCCAGCAGGGGTGCCTGGATGCGCTCCAGTCCGGGACCAGGATCGTAGTCTTTGGAGGCCTCCAGGGCGTAGAGCACGTCATTGACATCGGCGCTCTTCATGTAGTGGTCCACGAAGGCGTCCAGGGCGGCATCGGTTCGGGCCAAAGTGGGCGTCTCTGTCTGGCGCAGCACGGGATTGCTGCTCATGAAGTAGAGCAGCTCCGCCGCGGTACGCAGGGAAGGGGGCTGGGTCTTGTAGTCGCCGCCTTGCCACAGGGGATCCTGTCGGAAGGCATCGATGATGGCGCGCCGCCAGACGCGATTGCGGCCTGCGATCTGGGTGGGCAGGCTGGCCAGGGGGCAGAGGGCGTCCATCATGTCGGGGTGCAACTGTCCCCAGAGCCAGGTGTGCATGCCGCCCATGGAGGTGCCCATGACCAGGCGCAGGTGGCTCACGCCGAAGGCCTCAGCCAGCAGGCGCCGCTGCGCCTCCACCATGTCGAGGTAGCCGTAGCGGGGGAAGCGGGCATGGAGACCATCGCTGGGCTTGGCGGACTGGCCATGGCCGATGCCGTCCGGCAGCACGATGAAGTACCGGGCCGCGTCCAGGGGCTGCCCGGGGCCAAAGAGTCGGCCCGCATAGCCCGGCCCCACGAACTGCGCGCCGCTGCCCGTGGTGCCGTGGAGGATGAGCACCGCATTACGGACCACCCCCGACGCATCGCGCCGGGGGCTGCCGTAGGTCCGGTAGTGGACGCGCAGTTCCTTCAGGACCTCGTCGGACTGGAAGCGGAAATCCCGGAGCTGGACCTCCCCTTCGGTTGGCGTCTGGGCGGGCAGGAGGCTGCAGCAGAGGGCCGCAGCCGCAAACAGGGGCCTGAGGAAGTGCATGTCAGAAGCCCGAGCGGTTGGGGTAGGTGGGCTTGGGCGTGGCCACGGGCGGGTGCGCCTTGATGGCGGCTTCCACTTCCTGGATGGCCCGATCCAGCTGGGGATCCTTGCCCTGGGCCAGCAGGGCGGGATCGTCGATCACTTCGATGTCGGGGTCCACGCCGTAGCTCTCCACGATCCACTTGCCTTCCTTCGAGAAGATCCCGAAGGTGGGCACGGTGATGTTGCCGCCATCCACCAGAGCCGGGGCACCGCTGATGCCGATGAGACCGCCCCAGGTGCGGCGGCCGATGAGGGGGCCGAGTCCCGCCTGCTTGAAGAGGAAGGGGAAGCAATCGCCACCGGAGCCGCTCCAGCCGTTGATGAGCATGGCCATGGGGCCGTTGTGGGCCACGGCGGGCCACTGCCAGTCCTGGCCGTCGCGCACGCCGTAGTAGTTGAGGGTCTTGCGACCCAGCATCTCGACGAAGCGGTCAGGGATCTGGCCGCCGCTGTTGAAGCGCTCATCAATGACGAGGCCCTGCTTGTCCCACTGGGCGCGGAACTGCTTCACGAGGTCATTCTGGCCATTGATGCCTGTGTCGGGCACGTAGATGTAGCCCAGGCGGCCGTGGCTGGCCTGCTCCACATACTTCCGCTTGGCCTCGATCCAGCTCCAGTAGCGGAGCTGGTAGTCGTTGGCCAGGGTGTCCACGAGGATGTCGTGGGCGCCGTCCATGCTGGGCTTGTCGTTCACGGTGAGCAGCACGGTCTTGCCCGCCAGGCCCTCGAAGGCGGCCCAGGGATCCTGGTGGATGTCGAGGGGGATGCGGTTCACGGCCAGGAGGTAGTCGCCCTCCTTCACCTTGAGACCCGGCTGGGCCAGGGGGCCGCGCACCTGGGCATCCCAGGCGGCGCCGCGGAGGATGGTCTTGATCCGGAAAGCGCCGTTCTCCAGGCTGAAGTCCGCGCCCAGGAGGCCTGTGCCCAGACGGGCGGGCTGCTCCAGGTCGCTGCCACCGCCCCGATAGGTGTGGGAGGCGTTCAGCTCGGCGATGAGTTCGCCCAGGACGAAGTTCACGTCCTCGCGGGTGGCACAGTCCTCCAGCAGCTTGCCGTAGCGGACGCGCATGCCCTTCCAGTCCACGCCGTGCATGGCCGGGTCATAGAACATGTCCCGCTGCAGGCGCCAGGTGTCGTTGAAGATCTGCCGCCACTCGGCCTTGGGATCGACGGTCATCATCAACTCGGTGGTGGGCAGCTTCTTTTCGAATTTCTGATCGGGCTTCAGCTCCACCAGGGCGTAGTCCTGCTTGCGGTTCACCAGCACCTTGGTGCCGTCCCCGCTGAGGACCATGCCGTCCAGGTCCGCCAGCACGGCCTTCTCTTCACGCTCCTCTAGGTCGTAGACATAGAGGGTGCCCTTGGTGGGACCGTCCTGGCTCTGCTGGGCGGCTCGGCGATAGGCCAGCTTGCCCTTGGTCGCGGCCAGGTCCAGGTAGTAGCCGGCCGCCGGAGGCAGCAGCACCATGCGGGCCTCCAGGCCCTCCAAGTCGATGTCCACGGGCTTGATCTCGGCCTTTGCCTGCTTGTCGTCCTTCTTGTCGTCCTTGTCCTTGGCCTTGTCCTCCTTCGCCGCATCGGAATCGTTGCGGGGCGCGGTGGGCGAGGCCACATCCGAGCGCAAGGGCAGGGCGGCGAGGCGGGTGGTGGCGGCGTAGACCCAGGTGTCGTCCAGGTCGCTGTAGGTGGGGGTGAACTGCTGCCCCGTGGTGAGGAAGAGGTATTTGCCCTCGGGGTCGAAGACTGGATCATTGCCGTTGAAGAAGGGCGAAGTCACGGTTCGGCGCTGGCTGGTCTTTGTGTCGAAGAGCACCACCACGTTGTTCCGGTTGGGAGTGTCGATGGCGTAGGTGAACCAGCGGCTATCTGCGGACCAGTTGGCGTGGAAGCCCTCCAGGTTGCCCTCGAACATGAAGTGCCCCTTGTCCACCACCTGCACCTTGCCGGTGTCCAGGTCGCAGAGGTTGATACGCATGGTCTGGTCCGCAAAGACCACGCGCTTGGCATCGGGTGACCAAGCGATCTGGTAACGGAAGCCGGGGCCCAGGTGGGTGATCTGGCGCTCTGCGCCGCTGCCGTCCGCGGGCCGCACGCAGAGCTCATACTCGCCGCTGCGGTCGCTGAAGTAGGCCACCTGCTGGCCATCCGGGGAGAGGGCCGGGAAGCGCTCTGCCACGCCGGGCGTCTGGGTGAGGTTCAGCACGTAGCCCTTGTCTGCGGGCACGGAAAAGAGGTCGCCCCGGGCCTCGAAGACCGCGCGCTTGGCCTGGGCGGAGAGGCTGGGGTTCTTGATGAGGCGGCTGGCGTTCTCTTCCCGGGGCTTGAGGGCGGCGCGGTCCGTGATGACCTCCACCTTCACTTCCACCAGCTTTTCCGTGGGCAGCTCCAGGCGGTAGAGGCGGCCCCCGGCCTCCAGCACGATGTCGCTGGGTCCGATGGCGGGGAAGTGGGCGTCATAGTCCTTGAAGAAGGTCACCTGCTGGAAGGCTCCGCTGGTGAGGTCATAGGACCAGAGGTTGTTGCGCTTCACAGCGTCACGGTCCGACAGGAAGTAGAGCTTGCCCCCGTACCACATGGGCTGGGAGTCGTTGGAGCCACCCAGGCTGGGCAGACGCTTGGCAGTCTTCTGTTCCAGGTCATAGAACCAGATTTCCGAGGCCATGCCGCCCCGATAGCGCTTCCAGGTGCGGAAGTCCGTGCTGATGGGCATGTAAGCCAGCACCTTGCCGTCCGGGGAGAGGGCGCCGAACTCGGCGTAGGGCAGGGGCAGGGCCGTGGGCAGGCCGCCGCCCTTGGGGGCGAGGAAGAGCTTGCTGAAGCGGTCCTTGCCGGACTCCATGCCCGAGGCGAAGAGCAGCGACTTGCCATCCGGCGTCCAGTCCACCAGGCGGTCATTGCCGGGGTGGTGGGTGACCCGCGTGGGAATGCCGCCACCCACGGGCAGCACATAGACATCCTGGTTGCCATCGTAGTTGGCGGTGAAGGCCAGCTCCTTGCCGTCCGGGGAGAAGCGGGGGAAGGACTCCTCGCCCTTGGGGGTGGAGAGGCGCTGAGCCAGGCCGCCGGTCTTGGCCACTACCCAGATGTCGTTGGCATAGCTGAAGGCGATCTGGGTGGCCGAGACATCGGGGTAGCGCATGAGCCGGGCATCGACCTGGGCCGTGGCACTGACCGAGACGGCCACGATGGCGGCGGTGGTGAAGAAAGGCAGTAGGCGCATGCAAAGCTCCGGGCTCAGGATGGGGTCCACTGAATCTTACGCAGGGGGGTGGGGGCGGTTGAGTCCGAACCCCACGAGCCGCCGACCGGCTAAGGTAGGGCGGGAGGTCCCCTTGCGCCGAGTCCTTGCTGCCCTCTTCGCCGGTCTGTCCTTGTTTGGCCAGGGGGCCAATGATTCGAGGGCTGCGTCGCGGCCCGGCCCTGACGAAGCCGCCCTGCGGGCCCACCTGGCCTTCCTGGCGGACGATGTGCTGGAAGGCCGGGGCACGGGGCAGCGGGGCGGGGACTTGGCCGTGCGCTACCTGGAGACCCAGCTGCAAGTGCTGGGCCTGCAGCCCGCCAACGGCACCAGTTACCGCCAGAAGGTGCGCCTGGCGGGCCTCCGCCTGGATGCGGCCGCCAGCGGGCTGAGCTTCACCGGGCCTAAAGGCAGCCTGGCTCCGGCCCTGGGCAGCGAGCTGGCCCTGGGCGCCGCCGCCCCGGAGGCCCAAGTTTCCGTGGAGGCGCCCCTGGTGTTCGTGGGTCACGGCATCGCTGCCCCCGATGGCAGCCGGGACGACTACAAGGGGCTGGATGTGCGAGGTCGCATCCTCGTCATGTTGGTGGGTGATCGTCCCGGCGGACCTCCGGCTCCCCTCTGCTGCGAGCCGGAGAATCTCTACGGTCGCTGGACCTACAAGTTCGAGGAGGGCAGGCGCCACGGCGCCGCGGGCGTGCTGCTGGTCCACACGGACCGTTCCGCCGGCTACAGCTGGGCCGTGGTTCGCAATAGCTGGACCCAGGAGCGCTTCCAGCGGGAGGGCGCGGGTCAGGCCGGCGCCGTGCAGGGTTGGCTGACAGAGGCCACCGCCCAGCGCCTCTTCGCCCTGGCGGGCCAGGATTTCAAGGCGCTCGCTGGGGGCGCCGATGCCCTCAGCTTCAAGCCCACGCCCCTGGATCTGCGGGCCAAGGGTCAGGTCCGCTCCACGGTGCGCACCCTGGACCAGTGGAATGTGGCGGGCCTGCTGCCGGGCACGGACTCGGCCCTCAAGCAGGAGCTGCTCATCTACTCCGCTCACTGGGACCACTTCGGCAAGGGCGCCGATGG
>TBL_comb47_HYPODRAFT_10003400_pt1 | contig 18850 bp, 16 predicted proteins | sample TroBogypolimnion_40_FD_10682 | JGI IMG/M metagenome (IMG submission 10682)
AGTACGAAGCTATTGCCAATATCGCTATGGGGCGTATTGCAAGCTCAGGCGCCAACATTGAAGAGCCATCAGCATTAGTGAACCGCATGAGTTTGCCTAGCAGTTTTGATGCAGCAGTGATCGCCTCATGTGGTCTGCAAGAATCCACCAACCTAGCCGCCCAACTATCCAAGGCTATAAAATTGAGCATTCCCAAAGGGGGGGCTAATGTAGTCGAGCTTAAAGTCACTCGTCCGAGTCCCGAGCTAGCTCAAGCTTGCGCCACTAGTGTATTTGATGGGATCGCTAAATCGCAAACGCAGATGATTGGTCGCTTGGCTGAGGCTAATAAAACCCGAAATAGTGATCGACTTGTTAAGGTGCAGGATCGTCTAGCTCAAGATAAAGCCCTACTTTCCAAGGCGGAGCAGCCACGTGGTGTTTTATCTCCAGCGTATTTTTTAATCCTCACCGAGATTCACACGTTAGAGGACGAGCGCGAAAAGCTCACGGCAAGTATTGATGCCAAGGATGTGCAGTCCGCTAATTTACAGTCGCCTATTTATGTCGCAGACAAGCCGGTTTATCCTAAAAAGTTGATCAGTCTATTGGCTGGCTTAATGGGCGGTTTACTCTTAGGTTTGCTGATCGCCTTGGGTAGGCAGATGTATGCCAAGCTCAAGAGTGAAGCAGGCGGTGCCCTGTGATGAGCGGTCATGCGCAGAAGGTGGCGCGGGATCGGGCATTAGCGGGCTTGATTCTCTAAGTATGAACAATTAATTAGCACTTGATATTGCCGATGACAATTCTAAAAGATTCCAAAATATACGTTGCTGGCCATAGGGGTTTGGTAGGCTCTGCCATTGTGCGGCGTTTGGAGTCAGGTGGTTATACCAATTTAGTGGTTCGCACCCATCAAGAACTAGATTTGCTGGATCAAGCTTCAGTGAATGTGTTTTTTGAATCAGAAAAGCCCGAATACGTTTTTTTAGCAGCCGCTATGGTGGGCGGTATTCAGGCGAACAATGCTTACCCTGCTGAATTTATCTATGAGAACCTGATGGTTCAAAATAATGTCATGCACGCGGCCCATAAAGAGGGCGCCAAGTGGTTTTGCTTTTTAGGTTCCAGTTGTATTTATCCCCGCGATTGTCCGCAGCCGATAAAGGAAGAATATTTCTTAAGTGGGCCACTCGAGAAAACCAATGAGCCCTATGCGATAGCAAAAATTGCTGGTATTGAATTATGTAATGTCTATAACCAAGGCGCAGGAACACGTTTTGTCAGTATTATGCCAACCAATTTATATGGTCCCAATGATCATTATGATTTAGCTAAAAGCCATGTGTTGCCAGCCTTGATTCGTAAGGTGCATGAGGCAAAGTTACGCGGTGATTCTGAATTAGTGGTTTGGGGCTCCGGAAAGCCTTACCGTGAATTTTTGTATGTAGATGATATGGCTGATGCTTGCATTTTCCTCATGGAAAACAGAGTGGACCAAGGCATGTATAACGTTGGCGTTGGTGAAGATGTGACTATTCGTGAATTAGCCGAAACAGTAATGGATGTGATTGGTTTTAACGGGCAAATTGTGTTTGATGCTAGCAAGCCCGATGGCACTCCACGCAAATTGATGGATGTCGCGAGAATGGCTGGCTTGGGTTGGAAAGCAAGGACTTCATTAAGTGATGGAATTGAGTTTGCTTATAGAGATTTTTTACAAAGAAGTCACGACTGATAATTACTTAAGGTAGATATAAAGAAGATGGTAAAGACAATTACAAAGTGCCGGATTTGTGGAGAGAATCAATTGACCTCTTTAATGCTACTGGAGAACCAGGCGCTAACAGGAGTATTCCCTAAAACAAAAACTGAAAAAGTAACCACTGGATCAGTTGAGTTAGTGAAGTGCACCAGTTCGAATGGCTGTGGTTTAGTTCAGCTAAGACAAAGCTATGATTTAAGCGAGATGTATGGTTTAAATTATGGTTATCGATCAGGCCTTAATGCCAGCATGGTCAGACATTTGCATTCAAAGGTCGCCAATGTGTTGGAGATGAATATCCTTCAAAAAGGCGATCTCATTATTGATATTGGCAGTAATGATGCGACTACTTTGCGGGCCTACCCCCAGGGTGAGTTTGACTTAGTTGGAATTGATCCAACGGGTTTAAAGTTTTCTGAATACTACCCAAAAGAAATCCGTTTAATTCCAGAGTTTTTTTCAGCTGATGCGGTTGCTAAAGCCACAGGTGGTGAGAAGGCAAAAGTCATCACCTCTTTTTCAATGTTTTATGATCTTGAGGACCCAATTGCTTTTGCTAAGGAGATTGAAGGCGCGCTGGCAGATGATGGTGTTTGGATTTTTGAGCAAAGTTATTTTCCTGCAATGCTTCGCACAAATTCATTCGATACGATTTGTCATGAGCATCTAGAGTTTTATGCTTTAAAGCAAATTTTATGGATCGCAGAAAAAGCGGGCCTGAAGGTTTTAGATGTTGAATTTAATGACATCAATGGAGGTAGTTTTTCAATTACCTGTGCTAAGGTTGGCGCGAAGTGCGAACCCAATCACGATAAGTTAAATCAAATTCTGGCAGATGAAACAAAGCTTGGGTTGGATACAACCGAGGCTTTTGATGCTTTTAAAGTGAGAGTTGAGCAAGCCAGGAATGATTTAATGAATTTTCTGAAAAAAGCAAAGCTAGACGGCAAGCGAGTCTGCGGATTGGGCGCCTCAACTAAAGGCAATGTATTGCTTCAATACTATGGAGTCACCCAAGATTTAATTTCAGAAATTGGCGAGGTTAATAGTGATAAATTTGGATCGTTTGCTCCTGGCACTTTAATTCCACTAACTCCTGAAGCTGACGTGTTAGCCTCAAATCCGGATTATTTATTGGTGCTCCCTTGGCACTTCCGAGCATTCTTTGAGAGTCTTCCAGCAATGAAGGGCAGGGCACTGGTATTTCCGCTGCCATCCTTTGAAATCGTACAATTGTAACTTGCACCTTTTTCAAATTACCACGAACTAGACACTTTGAAAATTGCCCATAATATTTTAGCTGGGCTTTTCGGTTCGCTCTGTTCGGCAATAATTGGGTTGATAGCGATCCCATATTATTTAAGATATTTGGGTGTGGAGGTGTATGGTCTCGTAGGATTTTTTATTACAATTCAGGCATTGTTGCAGCTATTAGATCTAGGAATGGCCCCAACAATTAACAGGGAAGCTGCTCGCCTTTCTGCATCCGGCAATATGGGGCAGTTGAAAGATTTATTACATACGCTTACGCATGTGTATTGGTTGATGGGGGGGGTAATTTTCATTGGCTTTTTTATTCTGGCTCCGCTGGTTGCTGATCACTGGTTTAAATCAAAAAACATAGCCCAAATTGAGGTTATACATGCAGTAATGCTCATGGGAGTTGTATTTGCAACTCGTTGGCCAGTCGGCTTATATCAAGGGGTTCTGATAGGCTCACAAAGATTAGCAATAGCGAGCTATATCTCAGTTAGTGCAACTGCTATAAGTAATTTGGGAGCAGTTTTAGTTTTGGCATGTATATCTCCAACTATTAAGGCTTTTTTTGTTTGGCAAGCAGTTGCTGGGTTTATGTACGTGATTTCGATGAGATGGGCCGCCTGGCGAGAGCTTGGAGGTTGTAAGGGTAGTAAGTTTAAGATTGCTGAATTGAAAAGGATATGGCGATATTCGGCTGGTATGAGCGCGATTGCAATCACGGGGGTCATATTCACGCAACTAGATAAGATTATCCTCAGCACGCTTCTAAGTCTTGAGGAATTCGGGGGTTATGTACTTGCATCAACTCTAGTTGGAGGCCTCTACCTCGTGGTTTCGCCAGTATTTAATATTATCTATCCCAAATTTTCATCCTTGGTCATTAGCGGTCAAACAGAAAAAATAGTAGAGCTTTATTGTTTGGGAACGCGAGCATTAACATCAATCCTATTTCCTCTTTCAATGCTCTTAGTTTTTTTTGGAAATGACATTATATTTTTTTGGACTAATAACGAAAAAATAGGGCTAACCATTTCTCCAGTAGCTGCCTTATTGGCAGCTGGCTCTTCACTTCATGGCGTTATGTATTTTCCATATGCCCTTCAATTAGCATATGGGAGGCAAAAAATTCCGCTATTGATTAATGCGGCATTAATGTTATTTTATCTACCCCTAGTCATTTATTTTGTAAATAACAAAGGAATTTTAGGGGGTGGGATGGCATGGTTGGCATTGGAAGTTGCTTATTTTTTCTTGGGTACTTGGGTTACAAATCGATTAGTACTGGATAAAATAGGCTGGTCTTGGGGGTATGAGGAGGTTGCAAAGCCTTTACTAATATCTATTGCAATAACAGCAGTTGGCAAAGAGTTAATTGATTGGTTTGAGGCACCCTTTTATATGAGATTATTGTGTGAGATAGGTCTGATAATTCTTCTTTCTTTCATCCTTCTTTTTAGCTCATCTAAATTGCGAAACTTGATATTACCTTTGATTAAGAAAAAGTTAAATTATATATAATAGGTTTTATACAAGCTGGTGGTAATTTAAAAAATAAAGATAAAATTTTGGAATGGCAGTGAACCATATTATTTAACTGAGTAAAAGAAATGATAAAAAAACTAATAAATTATTTGCAGGATGTTCGGGATCGTCAGCTAATGAATATTTCGCTGAGTAAAGGCGGAGTGATGATGCACTCTCGTAATATTGATCTCACACAATCTGGAACCTGGGAGTTTTCTGGATTCAGCCAAAATGGAGAAGATGGAATCCTTGATGTTTTATGCAGGCAATTACTTAAGAGTAATCGCTATTTTATCGAGATAGGCTCGGCAGATGGCATACAAAATAATTCCTCATGGCTAGTAGTAGCAGAGCAATATAACGGCCTAATGATTGAAGGAGATCAACGTTTAGTGGATCGAGCAAAGAGGCTTATTCCTAGATATAGCATCGGGGTTGAGTGTCTCGAGATGTTTGTTAATTCTGAAAATATTAAGGAGCTTAAGTCTTTATCAATTCATGATAATCCAGATGTTTTTTCTCTGGATATAGATGGGATTGACTATTACATTGCCAAAGCAATTATGGATGGAGGATTTAGGCCGAAGATATTTGTGGTTGAGTACAACTCAGTTTATGGACCAACGCAGAGCATGACCATACCATATCAAGATGATTTTGTTTTTACGAAAGCACATTCAACTCACCTCTATTACGGTGTATCTATTTGCGCTTGGAAAAAATTGTTCAGTCAATACGGCTATCGCTTCATTACACTTGATCGGCAAGGGGTGAATGCTTTTTTTGTTGATCCAGCATGCTTTTCTGCTGACTTTTTAAATAAGGTAAATAAACTAAATTTTGTAGAAAATATTTATCAGTACAGAAAATTTAAAGGATCATTTGAAAAACAATTCCAACTAATTGCAGATCAAGAATTCGTATACATCTAATCTTGAAACAAGATTAATCAAGGTTTAAACTATCATGGGAAAGCTTGTTCCAAGGTTATCAATTTGCATCGCAACTTTTAATAGAGCAAAGTTTATAAGTCATACTTTGGATTCTATACTTATCCAGATGCCATTGGATGTCGAGCTAATCATTGTGGATGGCGCTTCTCCAGACGAAACTCAGGAGGTAATGGGGCGGTATTTATTGCATTATCCCCAAATTCGCTATTATCGTGAGTCAGTTAATTCGGGGGTTGATTGTGATTATGATAAGGCTGTGGGTTATGCGCGAGGCGACTACTGCTGGCTGATGACGGATGATGATTTACTTAATCCCAACGCGATATCATGCGTACTTGATTATCTTGATTCAAGTCCCAACCTAATTATTGTGAACTCTGAAGTAAGGAATGCTGATTTTACAAAACGGCTTGAGAGTTGCTTCCTTAAATTCAATGGTGATCGAGAGTATTCAGCTTTAGATAGCGAGAGATTCTTTTCGGAAGTGGCAAGTTACCTATCATTCATTGGCTGCGTTGTAATTAAACGTACTTTATGGATGGGGCGCGATAGGCGTTCCTATTACGGAACATTATTTGTTCATGTTGGTGTTATATTTCAACACCCACCTATTACTATGGTTAAGGTTATTGCCCATCCATTAATTATTATTAGATATGGTAATGCAATGTGGACAGCTCGCGGTTTTGAAATCTGGATGTTAAAGTGGCCGCAATTAATATGGTCTTTTACCGACTTTTCAGATGAATCAAAATTAACCATCTCATCAAGAGAGCCATGGAGAGCAATTAAAAAACTCGTTTTATATAGGGCTATTGGTGGGTATGGCATAACTGAGTATCGACAATTTATGGAAGCTAAAACCAAAGGCATGCCTCATATTCTATTTATTTTGGTGGCGCTATTCCCCCCTAGAATCTTAAATATAATAGCCTGTCTTTATTGCGTTTTGATTAATAGAAGTGCTCGTTCAGGCTTATATGATCTTTCGCGTAGTCGACATGCTACTTGGTTTAGTCGTTTATTGGGCCGATTTCTATGAGCTCAAGGATGAAAACTGCGTTAATTACGGGCATTACTGGTCAGGATGGATCATATTTAGGGGATTTGCTATTCGCCAAGGGTTATCGTGTCATAGGGGCATTTAGAGATGGTGAAAAAAACCGTGGGTTGCTACCCATAAGAATAAAGGGCGGGATTGAGTTGGTTGCATGGGATATGCTAGATCAGGAACGTATGTTGGATGTGTTGATGGAATATCGCCCAACAGAAATTTATAATCTTGCCGCTTATTCATCAGGGGCTGGGATGTTCGATGATCCTGTCGGTATCGGAGAGGTCAATGGCCTGGCGGTTGCCCGTATTTTGGAAGCGATTCGGGCAGTGGATACCAAGATCCGTTTCTGTCAGGCATCCAGCCGAGAGATTTTTGGCGAGGCACTTGAAAGCCCGCAGACTGAAGCTACGCCAACCAATCCACGCAGTCCCTATGGTGCTGCCAAGCTCTATGCGGATTCCATGATCCGGATTTATCGGCAGCGCTATGGCCTCTTTGCAGGCTCGGCGATTTTATTCAACCACGAAAGCCCGCGCCGTGGCTTGGAATTCGTGACGCGGAAGATCACGCACGAAGCAGCGAGGATCAAGCTGGGTTTGGCCAATGAGCTGCACCTCGGCAATCTGGATGCACAGCGGGATTGGGGGTTTGCAGGCGACTATGTGCGCGCCATGTGGTTGATGCTGCAACAGGAATGCGCGGATGATTATGTGGTGGCGACGGGTAAAGCGCACTCGGTGCGTGAATTATGTGAATTCGCTTTTAGTCGTTTGGGACTGGATTATCGCGATTGTGTGCGTGAGGATGCATCGGCATATAGGCCCGTGGAGCCAGCGCTACTGGTTGGTTCTGCGGTCAAGGCTAATCGCAAACTGGGCTGGAAGCCTGAAGTCGAGTTTAAAGAGCTGGTGCACATGATGGTGGATGCAGATTTGCAAACACTAACGAAGAATTAAAAACGTTAATGAGAGAAGTGGCGATGTACAAAAAAGTTGAAAAATGCAGAATTTGTGGCAATACGCATCTGGAGCGTGTGCTGGATTTGGGCGAGCAAATGCTCACGGGGGTATTTCCGCGCGACAAGGGCGCCAAGGTTACGACCGGTCCGTTGCATTTGGTGAAGTGCGTGGGGGGGGGTGAGGCGTGTGGGCTGCTGCAGATGGAGCATTCATACGATCTGGGTGAAATGTATAGTGAGAACTACGGTTATCGCTCCGGCCTGAATGCCAGCATGGTGGCGCATCTCAACAACAAGGTGAAGCGAATTCTTGGCCTGGTTGAGTTGCGCACAGGGGATCTGGTTATCGATATTGGCAGTAATGACAGCACCACGTTGCAAGCCTATCCCTCCTCAGGCCCCGTGCTGGTAGGGGTTGATCCGACGGGCGTTAAATTTCACAGCTATTACCCGCCACACATTCAACTGATCCCCGATTTCTTTTCTGCTGCGCTGGTGAAAGCGCGCTTTCCCGAACAAAAGGCAAAAGTCGTCACATCATTTTCCATGTTCTACGATCTGGAAGACCCGATGGATTTTATGCGCCAGGTTTATGACGTGCTGGCGGACGATGGGGTATGGGTATTTGAGCAAAGCTACATGCCGACCATGCTGGATACGAACTCGTATGACACGGTCTGCCATGAGCACCTGGAGTTTTATGCGCTGCGTCAGATCAAGTGGATGGCGGACCGGGTGGGTTTCAAGATTCTCGATGTTGAGTTCAACGACATTAACGGGGGCAGCTTCTCGGTCACGGTATCGAAGTCGCATGGAGATTTGACCGTCGTTCCTTCGGTACAGAAAATTCTCGATGACGAGTGTGCAAAAGGACTGGATACGTTGGTTCCTTACCAGGAATTTGCTGAGCGTGTGGTTCAAACGAAGCGGGATTTATTGAAATTCATTGAGACTGCTCGTGCTGAAGGTAAATCTGTGGTAGTTCTTGGGGCATCGACCAAGGGCAATGTGCTTTTGCAATACTGCGGGTTGACCACAGAAGATGTTGAATTTGTGGGTGAGGTCAACCCCGAAAAATTCGGTTGCTACACACCAGGAACCTGGATTCCGATCATCCCGGAACAGGAGTTGCTCGCTAAAAAACCAGACTATATGATCGTGCTGCCGTGGCATTTCAGGACATTTTTTTTACAGCGAACAAAAAGTTTGCGGGTATGAAACTGGTTTTCCCATTGCCTGAAGTCGAGGTGGTAACAGTTGGAAAGGTTTCGGTATGAACTGCAACTCTGCTTTCATCATCAAAAATGCTCGCAAATGAAAATTTAATGTCGAAATCAGTGCTGGCTGTAGTCGTAAGCTTTAACGACGGCGCTGCGTTGATCAAGACGGTAAATGCTCTGGTGAACCAGGTTGGCAAAGTAGTGATTGTCGACAATGGATCGAGGCCTGAGACGCGAAGCTGTATCGCGGAATTAGAAGCCACCTTGGGGATTGCACCAGTTTATCTTCACGAGAACATGGGAATAGGGGTCGCTCTGAATATCGGGGTGTCAATAGCGTGCAAGGAGCATTTTGATTGGGTCTTGACGATGGATCAAGATAGCATTGCTGCGCCGCAGATGGTTTTAGAAATGTTGATGTGCGCAGAGAAATGTCAAGATGCGGCTGTGATATGTGCCTCGTTGGTTGCAGATGGGATCGAGAAAAGAAATAAAGATAAAGTTGTAACGAGCGCCATCACCTCTGGTAATCTGGTGAAGGTGAGCTGCCTCCAATTTGTCGGAGACTACAACGAGCGTTATTTTATCGATTCTGTAGATTTTGAATTCAGTCTGCGCGTCCGAAATGCAGGCTACAGGATAGTCAAGTGCGGCTCGGCAAACCTTCACCATAGGCTGGGCGAAATAAGAGTTGTTAGCCTGATGGGGTATAAATATCGCTATACATTGCATTCGCCCTTGCGGCGATATTATATGTATAGAAATCATCTGTATCTAGTGGTGGAGTTCTGGTCAACGAACCCTGCTTTCTTGATGAAAAAAACCATAATTGCGTTCTGCGGCATTGTTGAAATCGTAATCTTTGACCCTCAAAGATGGGTTAATATCAAAATGATTGGAAGAGGGATTGCGGACTGTTTTAAATCAAGGGATGGGAAATATGCCAGCTAGTCGTGGCCGCGATCTGGATTGGCTGATCGGGGATGTGCGTGAGAACGATGACCGTTAATCGAGCGCTGTGTGCGATATTTGGAGCCTTGCTGATCGGAGGTGCCTTTATTGTGCCAAGAGCGTATGGGTTGCAAAAGCTTCCTATATTGTTGCTGTTGCTGGTCCTACTGTTGATTAACTTTTTTTCCAAAAAGACCTCGGTAGGAATGTCGAGGCCGATTGTATTCTTTTCTATATTTGCGGCTATCAACTCACTGGCGCTTTTTGTTGGGGTGCTGCATGGTAATCCAGATCAGGCAATCATTGATGGGTTGCGTATTGGAGTTATCTTCCCTATTATCTTCGCGCTGCTTTGGACATCGCTGGCTGATTTTAATTATGGAAAATATATCAACGGAATAGTTGAACTATCTGCAATCTGTACTTTGGTGATTATTTCCCTTGCAATTTTGCAAGAAATTGGTGTGGGTTATTTTTTTCCAGAAACTTTTATGGAAGAAAATGTATTGCGGGTCGGATTGCATGAAGGCTACCTACAGGTGACGTCTCACAATGTAGGTTCGCTATTTTTTATTGCTGGTTACTTGCTCTATCACGCTGTCGCCAATCAACAAAAAAAAATAAATATTCTTTCGGTTGCTGCATTGTATTGTGCATTGCTCGCGGCGATGCTGAGCGGGCGACGGGCGCTGCAACTAGCAATATTTCTGATGCCTCTTTTTTTGTTTTTTACTGCAAAAATATTTGCGGAGAAAAAATCAGTAACAGGAAGAATTGTTAAATTATGGTTGATCGTTGTTCTTGGTGTGGCGATGTTTCTGGTTTATTTGTTTTTTAACGGGCATCTGAACTTTGATGATTTTGTAGATAGATTTGTGCTGGTGTTTGAGGACGACGGAGGGGCTAGAACATCTCAGGCGGCGTCTCTTTTTTCGGCATTCTTGAGCAACCCATTCTTTGGGTCTGGGATAGGTGGTACTACAGACGTAATCAGGAGCGATGATGCACCTTGGGTTTATGAGCTGACATATTTGCAGCTACTTTTTAATTTTGGGATTGTCGGAATGGCCTTGTTTGCGGTTTTGTTTTTTTCTCAGATATGGAGGATAGGATGCAATGCAAGATACAGCCATATGAATTACTCAATCGAGGTAAAGTCCATGTTCAGCGGTGTGATTTTTTTGATGTTTGGCTCAGCTACAAATCCATATCTCGGATCGTTCGACTTTATGTTGATGTTAGGTATCATTCCATTTGCTGCGAATATAGGTTGTGGTAGGCGGCAATTACAAGTGAAGGGTATGGCGTGAGTTCGAAATTGATTTATATTGCTTGTGAGGTCTACTAATGAGCGTTCCAAAAATAGCTTTTATCTGCGTGAATTTTAACAATTACAGTTACACTAAAAAACTGTGCGATTCATTGGTTCGGCAGTCGGGCAGAGATTCTCAATTTTCAATTGATTGCATTGTTGTTGATAACTCAACGGATGAAGAGGATTCACTCGCTCTTTCGGAGTTTTCAGAAAAACATTCATGGATCAAGCATCTGCACGCCTCGGAAAATCTGGGATATTTCGGCGGATTAAATTATGGACTTAAAAATGCCGCACTTGATATTTATCGTTACGTGGTCATCGGCAACAACGATCTGACCTATGAGTCATCATTTTGCCAAGAGCTTTGCCGCGCGAATTATGGTCGAAATATTTACGCAGTATGCCCCGATGTCATCACCGAAGATGGCATTCATCAGAATCCTCACAATTTAGTGCAGATTGGTTTACTTCGTCGTTTTCAGTTCGATTTGTTTTTTTCACACTATTTGTTAGCAAAGATAATTTTATTTATCTTGAGATTAATTAGGCCGGTAAAAAATTCGCTATTACAGCCTTCTACTGGATGTGAAATTCACATGGGCGTTGGTGCATGCTATGTATTAACCACTGAATTCTTTAAAAAATTTAAGAAATTAGATTACCCACACTTCCTCTATGCTGAAGAGGCGTACCTCACCAATCAAATACACACGGCGGGAGGCATCCTCTGGTTTGATCCGGATTTACGCGTACACCATGCAGAAAGTGCAAGCCTTTCTAAAATACCGAAACGAACAGCATATGAGTTTGGAAAATCAAGCTATTGGGGGTGTCGACATTTTTTGCTGAGTAAGAAAACTGATTTAAATTAAACTCATTCTAATTGCGACTTTGAGTAATACAGCGAACAATCTTCGGGCGGCTAACGTACTTCACACCAAATGGGATCGGTGCAAAATATGAATCGCGACACAATTCTGGCTGCTTCGCCGTGGGTGGAGGTGCTTGTCAAGACACTCTACTGGCGTTCTAGCCTGATCAACAATATTCTTGCTCAGCGAGCACGAAGGCGACTAAGCCCGGTCGTGGTGCCGACTAGCTCACTCGTCCCGTTTTCCTTCGAGCGGATCACCGCTCAACTGAGAGAGCTTGGGGTACGTGAAGAGGGGATCATGATTGTTCACGCATCAGGATTGGCTTTAAAACCAGCCGGCCTTGCACCCGCCCAGATTTGTCTGCAATTACTTGATTTTCTTGGGCCGGAAGGCACACTCGCGATGCCGGCAATTCCGTTATATCGAGATGAACCAACAGGGCCAGAAAGGTTGACTGACACAATCTGCTCTAAAAGACTTTTATATGACGTCCACAAGACACGGCCATGGACAGGCGATCTCCCAAAAGCGTTGATGAGAGTGGCTGGAGCAGTGCGCAGTCGGCACCCTCTTAACAGCATGGTTGCAGTAGGACGAGATGCTATTTCGATGATGAATGGCAATATAGATGGAGATCGCCCTATGGCATGCGGCCCAGGCTCCTCTTGGAAATTTTGTGCGGACCACAATGCAACTATCGTTTGTCTCGGAGTAGATACCGCGCATAGTTTGACAATGATTCACGTTGCTGAGGATAGCTGGGCCGACAAATGGCCTATTGCTAACTGGTATCGTGATCGGATGTTCCATATCAAAGATGGCGAATTTGAAATAGACCTCACTGTCCGCGAAAGACGCCCTCATTGGGCGATAAATTATGGCGAACGCACTCTCCAAAAGGACTTGATATCAAACGGCATACTTAAAGTAGCATACGTTGGGGGGCTTCGTATAGAGACTTGCGAGTCTGCTGCATTGATTGACTACCTTAATAGTAGAAAATCAAGTGGTTACCCATATTGGCTCCCTTTTTGGGATAGGGGCGGTGATGAGTGACTGGTCGCTTAGTGCCAAAATTAAAGGGCTTCGTCCACTCGTTGCAGATTCGAATGAATTGTTGTGTCATGCGCATGGATCTTTGTACCGTGTGGGCTACGACCTTAAACAGCCTTCATTTATTTGCAGCCTACCCATTGAGGGACTGGTAGGTAGTTTGGGAAATAGATTGCGCCTTGTGGACCGCATCTTTAGGCTTGCTCCAAGACATGCAATCGTTGTTGAGGGTAATTTGTTCATTTCTCGCCGATCAGAGATATGGCGATGTGATCTTGCAACTGGACAACTATCTCTAGATTTCACAATACCGGATGGACGGCGTGCACTTGAATTTTCTCTAATTAAACAGTCAGATGGGGATGAGCAGCTTATTTTTGGGGAGTATTTTTCAAACCCTACACGTCGGCCTGTAAGAATTTGGGGTCGTTCGAGTCGTAAATCTACCTGGACGGTAAGATGTGAGTTTGCTACTGGTGAGATTGAACATGTTCATGCGGTAACTACCATCGGAAAACGCGTATTTGTGCTATGTGGGGACTTTGATCATGCCGCTAGCATTTGGCTCAGTGATCCTGATTTTTCATCGATTGTTCCCCTACTACGTGGTAGTCAATCCTATCGAGCTGCGTGGATTGCTGAGCTTGGAGGCCGACTGTTTTATGCGACTGATACACAACTGGAACCAAACCATGTCTTCGAACTTTCAATTGAAAATGGAAATGGAAATGTGAGTGCCAATGAGCTAGTGGGAATCGATGGAAGTTCCATTTATAGCGGGCAAGGGAACGGGCGCCGATTTTTCTCGACAACGGTTGAATGCGGAATGCCTACTGGTAATACTTTGAGAGACATTTTCGAAACTCGACGTGGTCCGGGCATTCTTTCCTCGAAGTCCAAGATAATGTCCATTGCTGCTAATGCAGTCTGCGAAGATATATTTGTAGCAGAGAAGGACGTTTGGCCTTTCCGGCTTGGCCAGTTTGGAACGTTCACATTTCCTACTGGTGAAATGCCGGTAGACACTGTTGTCGCATACGGTACTGCTTTGCGCGGATTCGACGATACATGTTTAGTTCTTAAAAAATGACTATTTTGCCAACTTATCAGCGACGCTTTATCTATTTCTTGGTAAATTATTATTGTTAATTTTTATTTTTTGGAATGCTCTAAATGAATGGTGTGTTACTAATTACTGGTGGAACGGGCTCTTTCGGAAAAGCCGTCCTCCGCCGCTTTTTGGATTCCGATATTGCTGAAATCCGCATTTTCAGCCGCGACGAAAAAAAGCAGGATGACATGCGCAAGCGCTACGGTCACCCCAAGCTCAAGTTCTACATCGGCGATGTGCGCGATTTGCGCAGCGTGGCCGCGGCCATGCGCGGGGTGGACTATGTGTTTCATGCGGCGGCGCTCAAGCAGGTGCCTTCGTGCGAGTTCCATCCCATGGAGGCAGTGCGCACCAATGTGCTGGGCACCGAGAACGTGCTGGAGGCCTCTATTGCCGCAGGCGTCAAGCGCGTGGTGTGCCTGAGCACCGACAAGGCGGTGTACCCCATCAACGCCATGGGTATCAGCAAGGCCATGATGGAAAAGGTGATGGTGGCCGCCAGCCGTAACTTGGAGGGCACGGGCACGGTGATCTGCGGCACCCGTTACGGCAACGTTATGGCCTCGCGCGGCTCGGTGATTCCGCTGTTTGTGGAGCAGGTGCTGGCAGGCAAGCCCATTACCGTGACAGACCCGGCCATGACGCGCTTCATGATGACGCTGGACGACGCGGTGGAACTGGTGCTGTATGGGTTTGAGCACGGCAGCAATGGCGACATTTTTGTGCAAAAGGCACCGGCCGCCACCGTGGGAGTGCTGACGCAGGCCATTCTGGAGTTGATGGGCAAGCCGGATCACACGGTGAATGTAATTGGTACTCGCCATGGCGAAAAGTTATACGAGGCGTTGTTAGGTCGCGAAGAAATGGCCTGCGCCGAAGACCGGGGCGATTACTTCCGCGTGCCGCCCGATGCGCGCGACCTGAACTACGCTAAATTTGTGGAGCAAGGCGAGCAGCGCATGACCCACAGCACGCATGGTGAAGACTACAACTCGCACAACACCACCCGGCTCGATGTGGCGGGCATGAAAGCGTTGCTGCTCAAGCTGGGCTTTATGCAGCGCATTGCGCGGGGGGAGCATGCGGTGGGGGAGGAGTGAGCTCATGAAGGTACTGATCACCGGGGCCAACGGCTTTGTTGGCAAAAACCTGCAATTGCACCTGACCGATCGCAAAGAAGTGCAGGTGGTGTGCTTTACCCGTGACGATAATGTGGCCCAGCTGTCTGCCCTTCTGCAGGAAGTGGACTTCGTGTTTCATTTGGCCGGAGTCAACCGCCCGCAAGACCCGCAGGAGTTTATGTTGGGCAATGTAGATTTGACGCGGGCACTGTGCCAGGCCGTTGGCGCGGTAGCCGAGTCTGCTGGCAAAAAGGTGCCTATTGTTTACACCTCGTCTACCCAGGCTGGTTACGACAACCCCTATGGTGAGAGCAAGCGCAAGGCAGAAGACGCCTTGTTGGCAGTTGCACACAGCCACCAATTGCCGGTGCATATCTTCCGGCTGCCCAATGTGTTCGGCAAATGGTGCAAGCCCAACTTCAACTCGGCGGTGGCCACCTTTTGCCACAACATTGCACGTGGCTTGCCCATCCAGGTCAATGACCCGGCCGCACCGGTCACGCTGGTGTATGTCGATGATGTGATTGAGCGCTTTGTGCAACTGATGGATGGTGCCGATGCTGCCGTGGATGCAGATGGTTTTGCCACAGTGGCGCCGCAATACACCACTACGGTCGGTGAGCTGGCCCATCAGATTAAGGCATTCAAAGACAGTCGCGACACGCTCGTGACCGAGCGCGTGGGCACTGGCCTGGTGCGCGCCCTGTATGCCACCTATGTCAGTTATTTGCCGGTGGAGTCGTTTGCTTACACCGTTCCGCAGTATGCCGACCCGCGTGGCGTGTTTGTGGAAATGCTCAAGACGCCTGACTCTGGGCAGTTTTCATACTTCACGACCCACCCCGGCATCACCCGCGGCGGCCATTACCACCACAGCAAGACAGAGAAATTTCTTGTTATCAAGGGCCGGGCACGCTTCAAGTTCCGGCATATGCAAACCGGCCAGTATCATGAACTGGTTACGACGGGTGAAAAGGCCGAGGTGGTAGAAACCGTGCCGGGCTGGACGCATGACATCACCAACATTGGCAGCGACGAGATGGTTGTCATGCTCTGGGCTAACGAGGTGTTTGATCGAACCCATCCAGATACCTTTGCTTATCCGCTTTAAAAAATAATCTATGAAAAAACTAAAAATCCTGACAGTGGTTGGTACACGGCCCGAGATCATTCGGCTGTCGCGCGTGCTGGCGCAGCTTGATGAACACTGCGAGCATGTGTTGGTGCACACAGGCCAAAATTACGACTATGAGTTGAATCAGATCTTTTTTGACGACCTTGGCGTGCGCAAGCCTGATTACTTTTTGAACAGTGCTCAAGATAGCAGTGGCGCGGCCCACACTATCGGTAACCTGATCATTGCCGTGGACAAAGTGTTGGCTGAAGTTCAGCCCGAGGCCATGCTGGTGCTGGGTGATACCAACAGTTGCTTATCGGTGATTCCGGCCAAGCGCCGCAGAATTCCGATCTTTCACATGGAGGCTGGCAACCGATGTTTTGACCAGCGCGTACCAGAGGAAACCAACCGCCGCATCGTGGACCACACGGCCGATGTGAACCTGACATACAGTACTATTGCCCGAGACTATCTGTTGCGTGAGGGTTTGCCGCCTGATCTGGTCATCAAGACTGGCAGCCCCATGTTTGAGGTGCTGACGCATTACCGCTCGCGCATTGAAGCCTCTGATGTACTGACTTGCCTAGGGTTGGAAGCCGAAAGGTACTTCGTGGTCAGCGCCCACCGCGAGGAAAATATTGAGTCCACCCAGTCTTTCACCAAGCTGGTGGCTGTGCTGAATGCAGTGGCAGAAGACCACAAATTGCCGGTGATTGTGTCCACGCACCCGCGCACGCAAAAGCGCATTGATGCCACCGGAGCCGTCTTTCATCCACAGGTGCGGCTGCTTAAACCGCTAGGGTTTCATGACTACAACAAGTTGCAACTTTCAGCGCGTGCAGTGTTATCGGACAGCGGCACGATTAACGAAGAGTCATCCATCATGAACTTTCCGGCGTTGAATCTGCGCGAGGCGCATGAGCGTCCCGAGGGCATGGAAGAAGCGGCCGTGATGATGGTGGGGCTGGAGGTAGAGCGTGTGCGTCAGGGTTTGGCAATTTTGGCCACGCAGCCACGCGGCTCTGACCGCACTGACCCGCACGGCATCTGCCAGGTGGCCGACTACAGTATGCCCAATGTGTCTGACAAAGTGCTGCGCATCATCCACAGCTATACCGACTACGTGAACCGTGTGGTGTGGAAGAAATACTGAGTAGACAGCCACGTGAAAATTCTGATCGTTAGTCAATACTTCTGGCCCGAAAATTTTAGAATTAACGATCTAACACAAGAGCTAGTGCAGCGTGGGCACAGCGTGACGGTGTTGACGGGCATCCCCAATTACCCGGCCGGTATCGTGTTTGAGGAGTATCGAAAAACCTCGGAAGCATTTGAATATTACAGTGGGGCACGGGTGTTTCGGGTCCCTATGTTGGCGCGCGGTAATGGTGGCGTGCGCTTGTTTTTGAATTACTTGAGCTTCGTGATCGGTGCGTGTCTATACGGGCCATGGCGGTTGCTGGGCCAACAAATGGATGTCATTTTTGTCTTTGAGCCATCACCTGTGACGGTGGGTCTGCCTGCTATCTTGCTTGGACGGATCAAGCGAGCGCCGGTTGTATTTTGGGCGTTAGACTTATGGCCAGAGACCCTAGCGGCGATAGGGGTTGTGCGCTCACCGATGGTTTTGGGCTGGATCGGGCACTTGGTGAAGTTTATTTATGAGCGCTGCACATTGGTGCTGGGTCAATCGCGCGGTTTTCTGCCAAAAATTGCCAAGTATTGTTCAGACGCCAAGAAAATTCGATATTTTCCAAGCTGGGCAGAAGAGATTTTCAATGAAGCTGATTTGGTGCCGGCCCCTGAAGTGCCCGTACAGCAGGGTGTGTTCAATGTTCTTTTTGCTGGCAATATTGGTGAGGCGCAGGACCTGCCTGCAGTTTTGAATGCCGCCGAGTCCTTGAAGCACAACACTGCAATCCGTTGGCTTATTGTGGGGAATGGGCGAAGATCTGTCTGGCTTCACGAAGAGGTTGCGCGCCGTGGATTACAGAGCAACGTGCTGCTGCTGGGTCGGTTTCCCGTAGAGCGTATGCCGTCTTTTTATGCGCATGCAGATGCGTTGCTGGTGTCATTGAAAAAAGACCCGGTGTTCAGCTTGACCATTCCAGGCAAAGTGCAGTCTTACTTGATGGCCGGAGTACCAATTCTGGGGATGTTGGATGGTGAGGGCGCGCAGGTCATCACAGATTCAAATGCCGGCTTGGTCTGCGCAGCTGGTAACTCAGGGGGACTGGCATCAGCAGTTCTTGAGATGTTTGCCATGAGCGTCGATCAGCGGAAGCAGCTTGGTGTGAATGGCCGTGATTTTGCTCAGAAAGAATTCGGACGTGGGTTGCTCATGGACCAATTGGAAGTTTTGTTGCATGACTCTGCAGACCTGCACAGACAAGCAAAGATGGCTACGTGATCTTAATTACAGGTGCAACAGGGTTTGTTGGCAAGGCGCTCGCACAGCGCTTGCTGGCTGACGATGAGTCGCGGCGATTGGTAGTTGCTGTTCGCAGAGGTGGGCAGAGGTGGGCAGAGCAGGTGCTACCCATCGTGACGGGTGACTTGAACTCCTCCACCGACTGGTCTATTGCACT
>TBL_comb47_HYPODRAFT_10003401_pt1 | contig 18850 bp, 13 predicted proteins | sample TroBogypolimnion_40_FD_10682 | JGI IMG/M metagenome (IMG submission 10682)
AGGCGCGGCTCGACAAGATCGCGGCCCTGGAGAGCGAACTGAAAATCCAGGCGCTCTAACGGCCCGGCACAATGCAGCAAATTAGAACGGGACCCACGGTCCCGTTTTCTTTTAAAACCCGAAAATTTCAGGAGAACAACATGTCAGTACTGGATTCATTCGATCCGGCCGTGGCCCAGGCCATCAAAGCTGAAACCGGGCGCCAGGAGTACAACCTCGAACTGATCGCCTCTGAGAACTTCGTGTCCGAGGCCGTCCTCGAGGCGCAGGGTTCCGTCCTCACCAACAAGTACGCGGAAGGCTACCCCGGCAAGCGCTACTACGGTGGCTGCCACGAGGTCGACGTTGTTGAGAACCTCGCCATCGACCGCGCCAAGGAACTCTTCGGCGCCGATCACGCCAACGTGCAGCCGCACTCCGGCTCCCAGGCCAACATGGCGGTCTACTTCACCGTGCTGAACCCGGGCGACACCGTGCTCGGCATGAACCTGGCACACGGCGGGCACCTGACCCACGGCAGCCCGGTCAACTTCTCCGGGAAGCTCTTCAACATCGTGCCGTACGGGGTGACCAAGGAAAACCAGACCATCGACTACGAAGAGGCCGAGCGCCTGGCGGTCGAGCACAAGCCGAAGATGATCGTCGTGGGCGCCAGCGCCTACCCGCGCACCATCGACTTCGAGGCCTTCCGCCGCATAGCCGACAAGGTCGGCGCCGTGGTCATGGTCGACATGGCCCACATTGCGGGCCTGGTGGCGGCCGGGCTGCACCCGAGCCCGATCCCCTACGCCGAGTTCGTCACCACCACGACGCACAAGACCCTGAGGGGGCCGCGCGGCGGCATGATCCTGTGCCGCGAGGACTACGCCAAGAAGCTCAATTCCAACATCTTCCCGGGCATCCAGGGCGGGCCGCTCATGCACGTCATCGCCGCCAAGGCGGTTGCCTTCAAGGAAGCGCTGACTCCCGAATTCCGGGAGTACCAGGGGCAGATCGTGAAGAACGCCAAGGCGCTGGCAACCGCGCTCACCGGCCGCGGCTTCAAGCTCACCTCCGGCGGGACCGACAACCACCTGATGCTGGTTGACCTGACCGAGACCGGGCTCACCGGGAAAGTTGCCGAGGAGGCGCTGGACCGCGCCGGGATTACCGTGAACAAGAACGGCATCCCCTTCGACACCCGCTCGCCGTTCATCACCTCCGGGATCAGGATCGGGACCCCGGCGGCGACCACGCACGGCCTGAAAGAGAAAGAGATGGAACTGGTAGCCGGGTTCATCGCCGACGTTCTGGCCAACGTGGAAGACGCGGCGAAGCTGGCAGCGGTGAAGAACGACGTCAACGCGCTGATGAAGCGCTTCCCGATGTACGCTCACCGTCTCGCGTAACTGATTTACGGATAGGAGCGACAAAAAAGGGGGCGCCGAGGCGTCCCCTTTTTTTACAGTTTTGTCCTTGGATGGCACTACGTAGGGGCACCCCCCGCGGGTGCCCACATCTTGAACCGCGACTGGAATGAGGTAAACCGCGGGGAAAGGAGACATGATAATGGCTCACATCAGGTACGAGCAACCGCTCTTCCGGCCGCCTTCAGAGGCCCATAGTCTCATCTTTCAAATCACTATTGGCTGCTCTCAAAACCAGTGCGCCTTCTGCGGGATGTATAAGACAAAGACCTTCCGCATTCGCCCGGTGGCGGAGATCGTGGCCGAGATAGAGTCTGTGTCGCCCGCTCAGCGCTCCTATGTGCAACGCGTGTTTCTGGCAGACGGGGATGCCCTGGTATACCCTCAGCAGGGACTGGAACTGATCCTCGACGCGCTCTACGCCACATTCCCGAGGCTAAACAGAGTGGGGGCGTATGCCTCACCCAGAAGCCTCACTACCAAGAGTGTCGAGGAACTGGCCGTACTGCAGCGTAAGAAGCTGCGCATCTTGTATTTCGGCCTGGAAAGCGGCGATCCTGATACTCTCAAGCTGGTCAACAAGGGGTATGAACCTTCGGAAATGCTGGAGCTCTGTCGTAAGGCCCAGGCTGCGGATATCAAGCTGTCGGTCACTGCGATCCTCGGTCTTGCCGGTCGGGAGCGCACCGCGGAACACGCCGCCGCCACCGCACAGTGGATAACGGCACTGTCGCCGGAATATTTTTCCCTGCTGACCATGTTCAGGCGGCACAACGACGACTACTTCCGCAACATCAGTCCCCTGAGCTACGGCGAGATCCTTCAGGAGGCTTTGACCATGCTGCGCTTGCTGAACCCGCACAAAACGATTTTGCGGTCCAACCACGTCTCCAATTTCTTGGAACTGGCTGGCAGTTATCCCAAGGACAGGCAACGGTTGATAGAGACCGCCGAGAGGGCTATGACAGAAGCCAGGCGCGATCCCAGGTGGTTTTCGGAGATACCTGACTACCAGGAAGAATATTATTGATCTCTGTGGGACAATAAAAGAACGCAAAAAAGGCCACCGATGCACGGTGGCCTTTTTTTGGCAAAATTTTCCATCTAATGGTGATGGGCTATTGGTCAGCGAGCGACGCCGCAGAGCTTCAATTCCGTTTCCAGCTTTTCCCGCGAGATACCGAGCACTCTGCAGGCCTTTTCCCGGTCGCTCTGGTAGCGCTCCATCACCATGAGCAGCAGGGCTTTCTTGAGTGACGCCGAGAGCTTGTCCATGACGCCTTGGCCGTTGGAGGCCGCCAGCGTGGAGACGAGAGGCTCCAGGTTCTTCTGAAAGAGCGCGGCGCTGTCGTGCATCCCTTTAGCATCATTGTCCTGCAGTCGTTTGAGCCTCACGATATTGCCGACGCAGTCCTCCATGTTCTCCTGGACAAAGCGCAAGGTGTCAAAGTGGTTATCTACTGTCATCAGCCGCAAATCATCTTTGGTCCCGGCGGCAGCGCCTTTCTTCCTGAGTCGCACTTCCATGATGCTGAAGTCAAAAGAGCCGGATTTCTCGCTGGTACTACGATCACGATATGCCATATCCTTTCCCCCCTTAGTCGCAGTTTCCCTAAGGCTTTACAACGGTCATACCAAAGTCGCGGATTGGTTGGAAAAAACTGATAAGTATCTGGAATGCGGTCGCTTTGCAGGATGGAAGGACCGCGATCGGGAGGTGCCCAGGCTGCCAGCGGCTGTATCAAACCTGCACACGGTGGCCCCATGTGGCGGTTGTAGCCCGTAAATACAAGGGCTTAGCTGAATGTCGACCGGTGAACAGTGAATTTGCTGTGCACAGAACGGTGGGCACACCATGAGGGGGTATACTTGTTCCGGTCCAGCCATCACTCCCTCAGGGACCGCCCATCGACTTCGCTCAGGGAGCGGGCGTTCGCTGAGCGGAGTCGAAGCGCAATGGGCTGGGTGGACGCGGGCACCCGCAAGGGGTGCCCCTACGACCCTTCGGCTCCGCTCAGGGACCGCCCTTCGACCCCGCTCCGGGATTACCCTTCGACTCCGCTCAGGGAGCAGGCGTTCGCTGAGCGGAGTCGAAGCGCAGACGAACCATCAAGAAGTTACCGTCCGGGAAATTACCACTCCCTGCCGAGCCCTTGTCTCAAGCTGGAGGTGCGCTCTGGAGAGACCCCTGCTGATTCCGCTTGGCTTCCTGATCGCCGGGCTATGTGTTGCTGACTGCACCGGTGCTCCGCCGCCCGCCTGGAGCCTCGCCGCCCTGCTGCTAACTACGCTGGCCGCCTCGCTGGCCCGGGGAAGCGCCCCCTTTCACCTGTCGCTGGCAGCGCTCTTTTTCGTCTGGGGCGGGCTCTCGCTGGCGCCCTTTCTAAGGCCCGCGGTCGGTATCGCGGCCTGCGCCACGGAGCAGCCGGTGCTCATCGAGGGAGTCGTGGACCGGCGCCCCGAGGGGCTGGCCTACGGAGGCCAGCGGCTCTTCCTGGGAGATCTGCGGGTCAAGCGCGCAGCGGATGTGCAGCCCGTCGCAGGGAAGCTTTTGCTGCGGGTCAAGGAGGGGAGGGCGCCGCTTTTCACCGGTGACCGGATCCTGTTCTCCTCAAAGATCCGCACTCCACGGCTCCTGGGGCTTCCCGGCGAGGCCGACTATCCCCGCCAGCTCGCCTACCAGGGGGTCTTCGCGACCGGGTTCGTCAAGGAGGCCGGCGACATCGTGCTGGTGCGCTCCGGAAGCGGCTGGCGCCACGGGATGGACCTGCTGGCGGCGGACCTGGGGCGTTTCATCAGCCAAAGCTCTCCGGGTGCCGAAGGCGGGGTGCTGAAGGCGCTGCTGATCGGTGACACCGGAGACGTGCCGCAGGAACTAAACGACGCCTACGCCAGAAGCGGCGTGAACCACATCCTCTCCATCTCCGGCTTCCATGTCGGGATCATCTTCCTCTGCGTCTTTCAGGCGCTCTTCCTGGTGGGGCGCTGCAGCGAGGTGCTGGCGCTCAGGTTGAATCTCAGGCGCGCCCTGCTGCTGACGGCATTACCGGTGGTCGTTTTCTACCTCTTCCTTTCGGGCGCGGCGGCAGCCACCCAGAGGAGCGTCCTGATGATCTCGGCAGTCGTCCTGGCGCTCTATGTCAAGCGCGAGCTGGACCCGGTCAACTGCATCATGCTGGCCGCGGCCGCCATCCTGTTCGCGGCGCCCGAGACGCTCTTCGACCTTTCCTTCCAGCTCTCCTTCCTCGCTATCTGGGGTTTGGTGGTGCTGGCGCCGGCACTCTCCGCCCCCTTTAGCCGGGTGCAGGGGGCGGCCGGCTGGCTGCTGCTCCTCATGACAGCCTCGGCGGCGGCCATACTTGCGACGCTGGTCCCGGTCGCCTACTACTTCCAGCGGGTTTCCTTCATCGGGCTGTTGGCCAATCTGGTGATCGTCCCGCTCATGGGGTACGGGGCGGTGGTCGCGGGATTCGCCTCGTTGCCGCTGAGCTTCCTCGCGCCGGAGCCTGCCCGGCTCCTGCTGCTCCTTGCCGCCTACCTGGTGCGCCTGTCCGACGCGGCCATCCTGTTCATGGCGCAAGCGCCGGTGTGGAGCGGGTACCACCCGACCCGGCTCGATCTGCTGCTCGCCGTCCTCTGCCTGTGCGCGCTGACCTTCGTGCGCCCGTGCAGAGTAGGTTGGTCCTTGGCGCTCCTACTGCTCCTGGCCCTCGCCGTCCGGGCCGCCCCCGCCGGAGGAGCGGGGGACGGCCTGCTCCGGGTCACCTTTTTGAGCGTGGGGCAGGGGGACGCCGCCCTGGTGGTCCTGCCGGACGGCAAGCGGATGCTGGTGGACGGCGGCGGCAACTTTGGCGATGACGAATTGCGAGTCGGCAAGAGGCTGCTCGGGCCGGCTCTGCACGCCCTGGGTGTGGACCACCTCGACTATCTGGTGCTTTCGCACGAGCATCCCGACCACCTGCAGGGAGTGCTCTGGGCTGCGGCCTACCTCGATGTCGGCGAATTCTGGGAAAGCGGGGTCACCTCCGGGGCGCTCGAATACCAGGAGCTCAAATGGGTGCTCGCTGCGCGCGGGGTCCCGGTGCGGGTCCTGAACGCTGCACTTCCCGCGTTCGCTGCCGGTGGCGCGCTGGTAGAGCCGATCTGGCCTCTGACCGCGGGGGCCGGCTTCACCGGAGACGCCAACGACACTTCCCTGGTCTTTCTCCTGCGCCACGGCAAAGCTGCGCTGCTCTTCACCGGCGACCTGGGAGCCGAGGAGGAGCAGGAACTGGTCGCGCGCGGCGTGCCACTGGGCTGCACGCTGTTGAAAGTGGCGCACCACGGCAGCAAATACTCCTCGAGCGAGGCGTTCCTCGCCGCAGCTGCCCCCCAGGCCGCCGTCATCTCGGCTGGCTACCACAACTCCTTCCACCTGCCGGCCCCCTCCGCCCTGGCGCGGCTGCAAAGCCACGGCATACGGATCTACCGGACCGACCTGGACGGCACCGTGCAGGCGGTCTGCCGCCCCGACGGCGCGCTGGACATCTCGACGCCTTGGGGGCATTTTAATTGACACTCCCAAGCTGTATCTGCTAATTTAACCGGGAACTCGTCTGTTTTCACCAGGGTATGACAGGAGATCCACTTAATGGAAAGGATTCTTATAGTCGAAGACGATAGCTTCTTCCGGGAGGTCTTCACCGACCTGCTCAAGGAGGACGGCTACAGCGTCGAGGTGGCCGCCTCAGGTGAAGAGGCGCTGGAGTTGATTTCCAAGCGGGATTATCAACTGGTGGTGACCGACCTGGTCATGCGCGACGTGAGCGGCTTGGACATTCTCTCCGCGGTGAAGAGGCTGGATCCAGCGGTGGACGTCATCATGGTGACGGGGCATGCCAACGTGGAAACCGCCATCTTCGCCCTGAAAAACGGCGCCACCGACTACCTGGTGAAGCCGATCAATCACGACGAGTTCCGGCACATCGTGGCCCAGTGCATGGATCAGCGCAGGCTTTTGGATGAAAACCAGGAGTTGAAGGGGCTCTTGCACCTGTTCCAGGTGAGCCAGACCATCGCCAACTGCCTGGAGTTGGACCGTATTTACCAGCTGCTGATGGATGCCGTTTCCAAAGAAGTCGGCGTGGTGCGCGGGCTCGGCTATTTCAGCGATGCCGGGCACCTGGTGCTGCACGAGGTGAAGGGGGTCGATGCGGGATCCGCGTCCCTGCTGGGACAGGCGGTCATCTCCGAGTGCGACCTGATCGACGACGGCGGCAACATGGTTCTCCTGAAAGATTTCCTGCCGGACGGGGTCGATTATGGCGAGGGGGCGCGCGAGGCGATGTGTCTGTACATCAGGCACAAATCGGCGCTGCAGGGGGTCATCGTGCTCTTCAACGACCTCGGCAAGCCGCTCCCCCGGGACCTGAACCGCAAGAACCTCACCTTCCTGCTGGACCAGGCCTCGCTCGCCCTGGACAACGCCGCCCGTTTCAACTTCGCCAAGGATCTGCTCTACATCGACGAGCTAACCGGGCTCTACAATTACCGTTACCTGGACGTCGTCCTGGAGCGGGAACTCAAGCGCTCCGAGCGCTACGGCTCCAACCTCTCCGTGCTCTTTCTGGATATCGACCTCTTCAAGATGGTGAACGACCTGTTCGGCCACCTGATCGGGAGCCGGGTGCTGCGCGAGGTGGGGACGCTGCTCAGAAAGAGCGTGCGCGACGTGGATGCGGTGATCCGTTACGGCGGGGACGAGTACACTATCGTGCTGGTCGAGACCGGATTGGAGGGGGCGACCGTGGTGGCCGAGCGCATCAGGCGCACCGTCGAGGCGCACACCTTTGGGCGGGCCGACGGGCTCGCCATCAAGCTGACCGTAAGCCTGGGCTACGCCTGTTCGCCTGATGACGCGACCACCAAGGGGCAACTCCTGGAGATGGCGGACCAGGCGATGTACCGCGGCAAGGCGGGTGGCAAGAACATGGCGTTCCACGCCCTGCCGGCCGGGAGCACGCCTCCGGCAGCCTGAGAAGTCGCATGGATTTTCCCACAGGAATTAGCGCGTAGGGTCAGGCTGCTTTAAGCATGAAATTCACATGCACAGTGTCATACGGAAAGACGATCTGGCCTTTTTCGGTTTTCTTTAGTAGCCCCGCGTTGAGCAGCGCCTGAACGTCACCATGTACCGCCTTCACATCCCTTTGCACGCGTCGTGCTGCCTCTCGTATCGTCATTGGTCCAGCGGCAGTCATAGTTTTGAGTAAATCCCACCGTTTACCGGAAATAACCTTGAACAGCAGCTCCGGCGTCTCGAAGCTGATGAACTCGCCTTGAGATTCTCCCTCAAAGGCACGCCGGAATCGTGCATCAGTTGCTTCACGGGAACATACTTCCAAGGTAACATCACTCATTTCTGTTCCTCCAGTTTTCCACATCGCGCCAAAAATCGTTGAGCAGACTTCGCGGAGATGTGAAGAGATACGGGACTTCTTCATCGCCTGCATGTCGATGATCGCCTTTGCCAGCTTCGTTGTCGTAGCGTAGGATGCAGATATCCTGCTCCACAAGCGCGAGTCGATACTTGAAATAGTGACAACTCCCAACCAGGGGAGTTGGTACGCGCCAAACCACCATCTCAACGAAAGACATCTCGGAAATGATGCGACGCTCACTGAGCATGAGTTTGGCAGACATGTTGGAAAGAATAACAACAGTGATAAGTGTTGTCAAGTGCAACAACAGCTCGTCTCGAACTGATGCGTTGACCTCGCTTTGCCGGGCGGCTAGGGGATTGCAGCCTGCTAGGGATGGGACGTTTTCCACTCCGGAAATACCTTCCCGCCGCCTCAGCGATGCCGCGAATCGACCGCGAAGAAGTGAGCAGCCGAGGCCCTTTTTTTATGGCTTCTTCTTGGGATAAAATGTAATATCTGTCCCTTGGTTCGGGCCTGCGCCAACCAGGGATTTTAGCTCCTACTGTCTTGCGTCAAGCTTGATTTGTCTGAGTGGAAGGCCTGATACATTGTCAAAAAAATCCCGGCTGTCTGCCGGCTGAAAATGATTGAGCAAGGAGAGGGTGACTCGTGGCGATAAACGGTGTGAAAGGATTCAACGACATACTTCCCGGTGATGTGGAGAAATGGCAGCATATCGAGGCGACGGCGCGCCGGGTCTTCGAACTTTACGGCCTGTCCGAAATACGCATCCCGATCCTTGAGAAGACTGAGCTCTTTCAACGCTCCATAGGCGACGCGACCGACATCGTCGAGAAGGAGATGTACTCCTTCGAGGACAAGGGGGGCAACCGGGTCACCATGCGCCCCGAGGGGACCGCCTCCGTCATGCGCGCCTTCATCGAGCACAAGCTGCATGCCCTGGATCCGGTGCAGCGCCTTTACTACATGGGACCCATGTTTCGTTACGAGCGGCCCCAGAAGGGGCGCTACCGCCAGTTCCACCAGATCGGCGCCGAGGTGACCGGCGTCGCCGCGGCGACGGTCGATGCGCAGGTGCTTACCATGCTGAGCCATTTCTTCGCGGAGCTCGGCCTCACCGAACCTTCCCTGCAGATCAACTCGCTCGGCTGCCCCTGCTGCCGGCCGGTCTACCGCGAGGCGCTCAAAAGCTTCCTGCTGAGCCGGATCGAACTTTTGTGCGAGGACTGCGACCGGCGCTACCAGACCAACCCTTTGCGGGCGCTGGACTGCAAGTCGCCCGGCTGCCAGGAGGCGACCAAGGGCGCCCCCGCCATGCTGGAGTACCTTTGCCCCGAATGCTCCGAGCACTTCGCCGCGACCCGGCGCTTCCTCGACCTGGTGGGTACAAAGTACACCATCAACGAGCGGATGGTGCGCGGCCTGGACTACTACACCCGGACCACCTTCGAGATGGTGACGAGCCTCTTGGGCTCCCAGAGCGCGGTCGCCGCGGGCGGGCGCTACGACGGCCTGATCAGCGACCTGGGCGGCCCCTCGCTGCCGGGGATCGGCTTCGCCATCGGCGTGGAGCGGATAGCGCTGCTCTTGGCCGACAAGGAGTTCACCCGGCGTCCCGACCTCTTCATCGCGGCGCTCGGCGAGCCGGCCCACGCGGAGGCGTTCCGTCTCATGACCGCGCTGCAGCGCTCAGGCTGCGCAGTGGAGATCGACTACGAAGGGAAGAGCCTGAAGAGCCAGATGAGGCGCGCCGACAAATTCAAGTCGCGCTTCACCCTCATCATCGGCGGCGACGAAATGGAGCGCGGCACCGCGCCGCTCAAGAACATGGATGCCGGCAGCCAGGCCGACGTGGCGCTCGACGCTGCCGCTATTTTGGCGATACTTAAAGGATAAAATAAACAGATAAAAACAGGAAAAGATCAAAAGCTTTGGAACGCGGATGACGCGGATTGAGCGGATCTCCGCGGATATAACCAAAAACTGGGGTACAGCCAAAACCAGGAAACAAACAAAGCGTTTTGAAGTTTGGTTTTAACCCTGCTGTCGATTTTGATTCTATCCGCGGGGATCCGTCCAATCCGCGTCATCCGCGTTCAACGCCTTTGACCTTGCTTATATCCGGTTTAATCGCTTCTCTCGGTTTTATCGATTTAGGACATCAGCTCTTATGGAACCAGCTAATTTCGTACATCTCCATCTGCACTCCCAGTACTCGCTTTTGGACGGCGCCATCCGCATCGGCGACCTGCTCGCCAAGGTGAAGTCGCTCGGCATGCCCGCGGTCGCCATGACGGACCACGGCAACATGTTCGGCACCATGGAATTCTTCCTCAAATGCAAGGACAAGGGGATCCGCCCCATCGTCGGCGCCGAGGTCTATATCGCCCCGCAGTCGCGCCTCCTGAAGCAGGCGGCGACCAGCCAGGACCCGGTGACGAGCTACCACCTGATCCTACTGTGCGAGAACATGACCGGCTTCCGCAACCTCTCCTATCTCACCTCGGCCGGCTACAAGGACGGGTTCTACCGGCGCCCCCGCATCGACAAGGAGCTGCTGCTTAAGCACAGCGAGGGGCTCATCGTCCTCTCCGCCTGCCTGCAGGGCGAGGTGGCCTACCTCTGCGGCCGCAACAAGATCGACGAGGCTCGTGCCGCGGCCTCCTGGTACAAGGAGACCTTCCCGGGAAGCTACTACATCGAGCTGCAGGAGAACACCCTCCCGGAGCAGACCATTGCCAACCGCAGGATGATGGAGCTGGCCCGCGAGCTCGACATCCCGCTGGTCGCCACCAACGACTGCCACTACCTGAACAAGGAAGACGCGCGCGCCCACGAGATCCTGCTCTGCATCCAGACCGGCAAGACCATGAACGACCCGACCCACATGCACTTCACGGCGGACGAGTTCTATGTGAAGACGCCGCAGGAGATGGAGGCCGCCTTCCACTACGCTCCGGAGGCGGTGAGCAACACGGTGAAAATCGCCGAGCGCTGCCACCTCGAGTTCGACTTCAAGACCTACCACTTCCCGGCCTACACACCGCCCGAGGGGCAGACCCTGGACGACCAGCTGGCGGCCGAGGCGGTCGAGGGGCTGCACGAGCGGCTGAAAGGGATCCGGATCAAGTACCCGGACCTCACCGACGAGGACGTTAAGGGGTACTGGGAGCGCCTGCAGATCGAGCTCGACTGCATCAAGCACATGGGCTTCCCCGGCTACTTCCTGATCGTCGCGGACTTCATCAACTGGGCCAAGGACCACGGGATTCCCGTCGGCCCGGGCAGGGGGTCGGCGGCGGGTAGCCTCGTCGCCTACGCCATCAGGATCACCGATATCGATCCGATGCCCTACAACCTGCTGTTCGAGCGGTTCCTGAACCCCGAACGTATCTCCATGCCTGATATTGACGTCGACTTCTGCCAGGACCGCCGCGAAGAGGTGATCCAGTACATGGTCGAGAAGTACGGCCGCGACAAGGTGTGCCAGATCATCACCTTCGGAACCATGGCGGCGCGCGGCGTCATCCGCGACGTCGGGCGCGCGCTCGATCTCCCCTACGGCGACGTGGACCGCATCGCCAAGCTGGTCCCCGAGGTGCTCGGCATCACGCTGGAGAAGGCGCTGGTCCAGGAGCCCAAGCTGAACGAGCTGGCCGCCGCGGACGCGCGCGTCAAGGAGGTGCTCTCGGTAGCGCTCCGCCTGGAAGGCCTCGCGCGCCATGCCTCCACCCACGCGGCGGGCCTGGTGGTGGCCCCCAAGCAGATGGAGGAGTTCTGCCCGGTCTACAAGGACCAGAAGAGCGGCTCGCTCACCACGCAGTACTCCATGAAATACGTGGAGAAGATCGGCCTGGTGAAGTTCGACTTCCTGGGGCTCAAGAACCTGACGGTCATCGACAACGCGGTGAAGCACGTCCGGGTCGGCAAGCGCCCCGACTTCGATATTTCGCTGCTGAGGGACGACGACGAGGAGTCCTACAAGCTGCTGCAGTCTGGCAACACGACCGGCGTGTTCCAGCTCGAGTCGAGCGGCATGAAGGAGCTCCTGGTAAAGCTGAAGCCCTCCTGCTTCGAGGATATCATCGCAGTCTGCGCTCTCTACCGTCCGGGCCCCTTGGGGAGCGGCATGGTGGACGACTTCATCGAGCGTAAGCACGGCCGCAAGAAGACGGTCTACGACCTGCCGCAGCTGGAGCCAATCCTGAAGGACACCTACGGGGTCATCGTCTACCAGGAACAGGTCATGCAGATCTCCCGAAGCCTCGCCGGCTATTCGCTGGGTGGCGCCGACCTGCTACGCCGCGCCATGGGTAAGAAGGACGCCGAGCAGATGGCCAAGGAGCGCGACAAGTTCCTGGAAGGCGCCGCGAAGCTCAACCTCGACCTGAAGAAATCGGCAGCCATCTTCGACCTGATGGCGAAATTCGCCGAGTACGGCTTCAACAAGTCGCACTCCGCCGCTTATGCCCTGGTCGCCTACCAGACCGCGTACCTCAAGGCCCACTACCCGGTCGAGTTCATGGCGGCGCTCCTCACCGAGGACATGGGGAACACGGACAAGGTCATCAAGAGCATCGGCGACTGCCGCGAGATGGGGATCGAGGTGCTGCCGCCCGACATCAACCAGTCCAACCGCTCCTTCCGCGTGCTGGAAAAGGCGATGCGCTTTGGCCTGGGGGCGGTCAAGAACGTCGGCGAGGGGGCCATCGAGGCGATCATCGAGGCGCGGGGCGATGAGCCCTTCAAGGACATCTTCGACTTCTGCGAGCGGGTGGACCTGCGCCGGGTGAACAAGCGGGTGATCGAGGCCCTCATCAAGTGCGGCGCCTTCGACTGCACCGGCGCCCTGCGCTCCCAGCTCATGGGCGTGCTGGACGAGGCGTGCGCGACCGGGCAAAGGGTGCGCGAGGAGCGCGAGAGCGCGCAGGCCTCGCTCTTCGGGGCCGCGGAGATCGTGCGCGGCGGCAACGGCGGCGCGAACCGCCTCCCCGAGATTCCCGAGTGGGACGAAAAGTACCGTCTGGCCTGCGAGAAGGAGGCGATCGGCTTCTTCATCACCGGGCATCCGCTGGACCGCTACGTCGCGGACATGAAGCGCTTTTCCAACGCGGACACCTTCTCCATCCTGGAGATGAGGGAGAAGAGCGAGGTAAAGATCTGCGGCGTCTCCACGGGGCTGAAGGAGATCATGACCAAGAAGGGCGACCGCATGGCGTTCATCTCGCTGGAGGACTTGACCGGCTGCGTCGAGGTGGTGGTCTTTTCCGACGTCTACGCCAAGTGCTCGGAATGGCTCAAGAGTGACGACCCGATCCACGTGACCGGCACGGTCGAACAGGGCGAGAAGGGCGCCAAGGTCATGGCGAGCGACATCGTGCTGCTGCGCGACCTGAACGAGCAGCAGACCCGCAGGGTGAACTTCAATATCGACGCCAAGGAGACGGACGCTGGGAAGCTCTCGGCACTGAAGGCAATACTCTCACGCTACCAGGGAGCCTGCCGCTCCTTCCTGCATCTCGACATGGAGAACAACTCGCGGGTGACCATACGACTCTCGGACATTTACAAAGTCTCGGCGAGCGAAGAATTAACAGTGGAAGTGAGCAATCTCTTCGGCTATAATGCCGTCTCATTCGAGTAGCCTCTGAACGGTTAATGGTGAAGGGTGAAAGGTGAAGAGAAAAACAAGCTTATAAACAAGGAGATAACAATATATGGCAGTCTCACACAACTACATGGACTTCGAGAAGCCCCTGGCCGAGCTGGACAAGAAGATAGCGGAGCTTTCGGCTTTTTCCTCCGAGGGGGTCGATTTGAGCCTGGAAGTGGCGAAGCTGGAGAAGAAGGCGGACGAGATGCGCGAGGAGATGTTCAACAACCTCTCGCGCTGGCAGACGGCGCAGGTCGCGCGCCACATCAACCGTCCCTTTACCCTTGACTACCTGAACCTCATCTTCACCGAGTTCGTCGAGCTGCACGGCGACCGCAACTTCGGCGACGACCACGCCATCGTCGGCGGCCTGGCACGGCTGGACGGCGAGCCGGTCATGGTCATAGGCCACCAGAAGGGGCGCGACACCAAGGAGAAGGTGTTCCGCAACTTCGGCATGCCGAACCCCGAAGGGTACCGTAAGGCGCTGCGCCTCATGGAGATGGCGGAGCGCTTCAAGCTCCCGATCATCACCTTCGTCGACACGCCGGGAGCCTTCCCGGGCATCGGCGCCGAGGAGCGCGGCCAGGCCGAGGCGATCGCCAGGAATCTCAGGGAGATGTCGCGGCTTACCGTTCCGATCATCGTCGTCATCACCGGCGAAGGCGGCTCGGGCGGCGCGCTCGCCATCGCGGTCGGCGACCGGATCCTCATGCTGCAGCACTCGGTCTACGCCGTCATCTCCCCCGAGGGTTGCGCCGCGATCCTTTGGTCCGACGGCACCAAGGGCGCCCAGGCGGCCGAGGCGCTTAAGCTCGTCGCGACCGACATCAAGGAACTGGAAGTCATCGACGAGATCGTCAAGGAGCCGGCAGGCGGTGCCCACCGGGACCACGCGCAGGCAGCCGCGAACCTGCACGAGGCGCTCACCAGAAACCTCAAGGAACTGCGGGAGGTTACCCCCGAGCAGTTGATCGAGCTGCGCTACCAGAAGTTCCGGAAGATGTCGCGCTTCATGGAATAGCGGCAGAAAAACAGGCAACGATGTCGAAGAGGCGCCTTCCAGTGATGACGGAAGGCGCCTCTTTGCGTGTTATGGAAGTTGGAACTGGCGGACACGCGGGAACCGGCGTCTTATTTTGTGAATCAGGGGGGCAGTTACATGGATGATGTCGTCCGCAAACCGGGTTCCGGATGAGCGCCCTAATTTGCTGCAAATTATGAGTAAACGGTAAAAATATTGCTAACCCCTGTAGTATCGTGATAATTTCGCCTCGATAGCCAGTGACTATCTCAAATTATCATCAGGGTGACTCGCCATGACCAAGAATCGGCTGAATCTTCTGCTAATTTTGGCTCTTTGCACCGTAACCTCCGCAATTTATGCCCAGGCCGCCTATTTCCCTTTCCACCTGCTGGACGATCCCTTTGTCATACTTGGCAACACGCATCTTGGCTTTTCCCTTGATTCATTGAAGTGGGCATTTACGTCCAACTTCACCGGGAACTGGCTTCCGGTCACCTGGCTTTCGTTCATGGTCGACCACGCTCTTTTTGGCAAAGTGCCCATGGGGTACCATATCGTCAATGTGCTCCTTCATGTCGTTGACACCGCTTTGCTGTATTTGCTGCTCAGGTATATGACTGGTGCGGCATGGCGCAGTGCCGCCGTGGCCGCACTCTTTGCCCTGCACCCGCTCCATGTTGAGTCCGTCGCCTGGATTACCGAGCGCAAGGACGTTTTGAGTGCGCTCTTCTGGATGGGGACTCTCTTTTTCTACGCGGCCTATGTCAAACAGGGCGACAGGAAATGGTTCTTCCTCTCGCTGGCTTCCTTTGGTATCGGCCTTATGGCCAAACCGATGTTGGTAACTCTTCCGTTAGTCCTGCTGCTCCTGGATTACTGGCCGCTGCAGCGCTTCAGCCTTTTTCCTTTATGCCTTCCCAGCGAGACCCCGGGGGTGGGCGAGATACCAGCTGCTTTTGGAGAAGATCCCGTTTCTCATCCTTTCCGTAGCATCGGCAGTTATTGCCTCGTATGCACAGGACGCTCAAGAGGCGGCGTCGTCATTGGATACCTTTACTTTGTACGAACGCGTTTCCAATGCGCTCCTGTCCTATGCCAGATACTTGGGGAACACGCTAGTACCTGCCAAGCTCGCTATTTTTTACCCCATGCGCCCGATCGCGCCCTGGGAGGCGGTCTGCGCGGCGCTCCTGCTACTGTCCGCGCTGGCGACCAGTCTGAAAGTGATAAAGAAATACCCATATGTCGCGGTTGGAACTGCCTGGTATATTATCACGCTCCTGCCGGTAATCGGATTGGTCCAGGTGGGAGCACAGTACATGGCTGACCGATACACCTATCTGCCTCTCGTGGGCCTATTTCTGATTGCGAGTTGGGGGAGCGCTGACCTGGCGGCAAAACTGCCAAAATGGCGCACTCTGATTGGCGTGGCGGGAGGATTGGTGATCGCCTGTTGCGCCCTCCTCACCTTCGTGCACCTCTAAGCTACTGGAAAGACAACATAAGCCTGTTTTCGCATGCCGTCAGCGTCACTGAAAACAACTTTTTGGCTCGTTATAATCTGGGCGCCGCTTATCTCGGGATCAATAGAAGTGATCTGGCATTGAAGGAATTTCAGAAATATCTGGAGATTATCAGGGATAACCCGGAAGCGTATGCCACGGTAGCCTCACTGCTGGACCGTGAGGGGCGAACCGAGGAGGCGGCCAACTACCATTTTAAAGCCCTCGAATTGAAACCGGATGAACCGCAGTACCTAAACAACGTAGGGATTGTTTTGCTGCAACAAAACAAATTGGATGAAGCTATCAAGCATTTTTCTGAAGCGCTGCGCTTGAACCCCCAATTCTTGCAAGCCGCGAGTAATCTTCAGTTTGCTCAAGGAAGAAAATCCCGCACCCCATAGTCACCAGTGCGGGAAGGGACCGGTTGATCGAATTGCGCTACCAGAAGTTCGGAAGGGTGTTCAGGTTCATGGAATAGATGGATGAGTGATGGAGACCTGCCGCCCTCAGGCGGGAAGGGTACTGACTCCGAGCCAGTAGGTCATTGCCAGCTTGATGTCCTCCCTGGACCGGTTGTAGTCCACTTGCTTGCGGATGTAGCTGTTGGCTCCGAGAGTGTAGCTGTCCTCCATGTCCTGCCTCGAATCGGATCCGGAGAGAATTATGACCGGAAGGCTACGAGTCCTGACATCCTCCCTGATGCGCCGAAGCACTTCCAGTCCGCTTATCTTGGGCAGTTTCAGGTCAAGCAGTACCAGGAGCGGATTGACAGAGGTGTCGCGCCCTTCATAAGGACCCGTCCCAAACAGATAGTCGAGCGACTCGGCGCCGTCATGGGCGACGATGACCTCGTGCGCCGAATGCATCTGAATTACCTTTTGGGTAAACAAAATGTCATCAGCATTATCCTCTACCAAAAGGATTCCCTTGTTCACGTGAGACCCTCCATGCCCTTGAAATGCGACCTTATCTTAATCAACGCCGCGCCACGCAGGCTGTTGATCAAGGGAAACTCAGCCAAATTTCAGGACTCTGGTGTGAGATTGCCTCAGGCCTGCTCTGTGACATTGTGAGAAGGTGGGCCTAACCAATTGACTTGGCCTCTGTCACCCGGGTGCGGCAGATCCTTACGAAGTGGCATAACTGTACTGGCAAGCGTACCACATGTGGGGTTAAAATTCAATTTATTTAATTATTGTGCCTCAATAATAACTGAGCGGTTGGCCTCTGAGTGTTGTCCGGGTGGCGGCCCTGAACCTGTCTTCACGTGATGTGATGCTATCTAAGCAGCAGTGAAACAGCGTGCAGCAGCACACCGATCACGCCGCCCACCAAGGTGCCGTTCATTCTGATAAACTGCAAGTCGGATCCAATGCTTAATTCGATCTCATCAACAAAGTCCTCGTTTTTCCATTCTTTTACCGTCCCTGAGATATGTTTGGCGATCCCCAGGCGCAGGTTATCGCCGTAACTTCTGACGGCGGTTTCCAGGTGCTCGTTGATCGAGTCATTCAAATCCTTGCTTCTTGAAAGAGTGTTCCCCAGGCCCACGGCCGCATCCGCTATCTTTTTCTGAATCCTGGAGTGCTGCCGGTCCAGGTCATCGATCAGCCAGGTCTTGAAATCGCCCAAGATGCTCTTGGCGTACTCCGACAACTGGGCATTGTTGATGGCTTCCAGCTTTAGCTCCTCGATCTTGGCCCTGAAGGCCGGGTCGTACTTGAGCTTCACGGTGAAATCGCTCACCGCATTGTCAAATTCGTGCCGTAGCTCATGGCTCGGGTCCTCGTTGACAGCCTGCAGGTATTCGTTGAGTCTTTTCACGATCTTCTCGCCGGCACCTCTGGCAAACCCGGCGCGATTGGGAATAAACTTACTCAACAGGGGATATTCAGTGTCGCACCAGGAGTCGAGGGCCACAGCTATCTTTTCCTGTGACTCCGGAGTTGACAGCCAGGCCGCCAGGCGCCGCAGTGTTTCGTCCAGGACGACTTGGTGGCGGTTGTCCTTTCTGAGAGTGTCCACGAGCAAACCTGCTGAGGTGGAGAGGTCGAATTTCTCAATCCGGTCATGCATTGCCGCCCGCAGTACCTTCTGTACGCGTTCGTCGTCTATGAAATCCAGGGATTCCGTGATGACGCGGGAAAGTCCTCTGGCCAAACCTTCTGCGTTTTGGCGTGACATCAGGTACGCGCTCAGATGCGCGGCCGGATTCAGTTCCCGCAACTTGGCAACCAGCACCTCCGTCGCCAGGAATTTGTCCTGGATAAATGTGGCCAGGTTTTCGGCTATGGTATCCTTCTTGTTCGCGATGATGGCCGTGTGGGGAATCGGCACTCCCATGGGGTGCTTGAAGAGCGCCACGACGGCAAACCAGTCGGCAAGCGCGCCGACCATGGAAGCTTCGGCAAAGGCGGCGACCCATCCCCAGGCGCCGCTTTCCTTCTGACAACGAGCAATGACAAACAGCACTGCGGCGCCCACCAGTAATCCGCCGGCTATTGTCTTATTTCTGGCTAGTATGCGTTTCCTATCATCCATCGAGTGCTCCTTGCTCTCATTCGTTGAGTCTCTTCACGGGCTTGGCAGACAGATGCTCCTGGCAGCCTGCTCGCCCATTCCCTTGTGCCGGGAGAATAATCTTTCTTTTTAGCAGGTTGTGTCGGACAAGGCAACAACGCTTTGCCTCGCGCCCTATGGGTCGGGCGTTGCTATTGGTCGAGGCACCACTTGGCGCGGCTCGGCAGGGAGTTGCCAGAGGCGGATCTAGCGGCCCCTTCGACTCCGCTCAGGGACCGCCCTTCGGCTCCGCTCAGGGACCGCCCTTCGGCTCCGCT
>TBL_comb47_HYPODRAFT_10003402_pt1 | contig 18849 bp, 24 predicted proteins | sample TroBogypolimnion_40_FD_10682 | JGI IMG/M metagenome (IMG submission 10682)
GAGCTGATGGAACTAACGGACTGAATGGAACTCCGGGAGCCGATGGTCCTACAGGACCTACGGGACCTCAAGGAACTCCAGGAGCCGATGGAACTAACGGCACTAACGGAACTAACGGACTGAATGGGACTCCGGGAGCTGATGGTCATACGGGACCTACTGGACCTACGGGACCTAAGGGAGCTGATGGAACTAACGGACTGAATGGAACTCCGGGAGCTGATGGTCATACGGGACCTACTGGACCTACGGGACCTAAGGGAGCTGATGGAACTAACGGACTGAATGGAACTCCGGGAGCTGATGGTCATACGGGACCTACTGGACCACAGGGTGCTCCAGGATCTGACGGAAATCCAGGACCTGATGGAGGCGCTGGATCTGATGGAGCACAAGGACCTCAAGGGCCTACCGGACCTACAGGACCACAGGGTGCTCCAGGACCTGATGGAGGTTATACTGGACCTACAGGTCCTGCTGGAAGTAATGGAACAGTTCTGAATTTTGTAGGATTATGGTTCCCCCCGGATGTACCGTTTCCTCCTAATACAGTTGCAGTATCTACAATTGATAACAATACTTACATATCAACAACTACTGTAGCTTTATTTCAGTACTCAGATCCTTCAACTGATCCTTCTGAATGGGTTCTTTTTGCATTTGCTGGACCTACTGGGCCTCAAGGAAGTACCGGTTCTGCCGGACCTACAGGACCTACTGGACCTCCTGGAAGTGGCGGTGGAGGTGGAGGATCATTGCCAGATGGTACAAATTTCGGAGATTACACTTATTGGAACGGATCTAGTTGGGCAGTAGGAGATTCAACTATTATTATGGGGTCAGGAGCTGGTCAGCATAGTACCGGCGTTGATACTATATCTATTGGAAATAGCGCAGGGTATACGGGGCAAGGTGATTATTCTATAGCTATAGGAGCCTATGCTGGGCAAGCGTGTGCAGGTCCGGCACAACCGCCAAATACAATTATTTTGAATGCTACAGGTTCAGAATTAACGGGTATTAATGACGGTCAATCTGAATCCTTATATATCGCACCAATACGAACTGAAGATCCTGGGATTCCAATTGATGGTATATATTACCAAGGACTGGCTTACTGTCCATACACAAATGAGATAATAGCAAGTCCAATATTTGTATCAAACCCACCTAGTGTATCCTATGCTATTATTCCCGTAGTAAGTTCGGCAATATCTATTACATTCACTCCCCCGTCTTCAAAATTATTTAATATAACAAACTCTAGTTATTTTGATAATTCTTATTCAATTGGAGATTTCGTAAATTTAGTTGATACACATTCTGGTTCAACATTCATTTTAACTGGCAATATAACCGCAAAATCTAATTATACCGGAGGTGTACATGTCACAGTCTATGTAACGAATACGTCCGGATATGTTGGATCTGGATATTCTACGATAACAAGTTGGAACATGCATTTAACAGGTGTACCTGGACCAACTGGAGCGAATGGAATGAATGGAATGAATGGAGCGAATGGAGCTACTGGTGCCAGAGGAGTGGCGGTGGGACTCATTTCAGGAAGTCATGATTTTGTAAGTGATACTACTTGGAGTACTATAGACGATAATACGTATACAATCAACATAGAAGCAACTAATGTAAATGAAGGAGATCCTGTTATAGGATCATGGGGACTTAATAGCAGTTTTACTGGATACTTTATCTCCGAGTTAATTGGATATTCAGCTGGAACTATAAAAGTTGTTGTTACAGATCCTACTGGAACACTGGGAATCCCGACTGGAAGAGAAGGAGTATTGAATTGGATGGTCCCTGTGAATAGCGCAATAGGGCCTACAGGACCTGGAGGTGCCGTAAGTTTAACTGCAACCAGTTTTGGGGATTATATATACTGGGACGGAACATCTTGGGTCGTAGGAGATTCTACAGTTATTCTAGGACAAAATGCCGGCCAATCAGATCAGTATGCCGGATCACTCGCTATTGGAGTACAAGCTGGTCAAAATAATCAGGGATATTACAGGGGTGTTCCTTCTACTGCCATAACCGACCGAGGCCCAGCATTCGCAATTGGGTACCAAGCCGGACAGAATCAGCAACGCAATGGTTCAATGGCAATGGGAGTTTATGCTGGGCAAAATCAACAAGGATACTATTCTGGCGGAGATGCTCCAGCAACGGCAATTGGTTTCAGTGCTGGTAAAAATCAGCAAGGTGGAAACTCTACTGCTATTGGATATTTGGCAGGGATGGACTATCAAGGACCTGGATCTTGTGCTATAGGGAACGAATCTGGAAATGTTAGTCAAGGCATTAACTGTACAGCAATTGGGGCAAGTTCAGCCCAAGTATCACAACAAACGTACGGGACTGCAATAGGTTATGGTGCTGGATCAAATACGCAAGGATACTCATCTACGGCGATTGGACCTTATGCTGCAGGAGATCATCAGGGCCAGTATGCGGTTGCACTAGGAAATTACGCTGGAAGAACTACTCAAGGAGATTACAGTATATGTATTGGTACATACGCAGGATATAGTGCGTCGGCTCAAAATTCAATCATTATAAACGCACAGAGTATAGTGGATCTGCCAAGTACAAACGCGGGATTTTATGTGAATCCTATCCGCATTTCTGATGGAGGATCATACAATTTAACATATGATGCTGATACCAGTGAAATTATAGCTGTAGTAGCAGCATCCGATGTCCGTTTGAAAACAGATATTTCGGATACATCATTGGGATTGGATTTTATTACGAGATTACGCCCAGTAGAATTCAAATGGAGAGATAAAAAGAATATTGCCCTGGATTTTGATGGATCACCTTTACCTGTCGCCGAACCAGGTGTGCGTGTCCACCAAGGACTGATTGCTCAAGAAGTCAAGGAAGTTCTAGATGAAATGGGAATTGACTCGGCAATCTTCACGTGTATTAATAACACAAAAGCCGGAGTTGTACATAAATCTGTACCAGATCCCAGTAAAGATAGTTCTTATACTCCCACGACTATGGATGTGGAAGTACACACTCCAAACGGTACGAATGGTATTCAAGGTATTCGGTACGAAGAACTTATTTCTCCGTCAATCAAAGCTATTCAAGAACTTTATGCTTTAGTCCAAACCCAAGCCGCTCAAATTAAAACGCTCCAAGATCAAGTAAGTACCTTGATGAAAAACACGCCAAACGTTTAAGAGAATAAGGTAATAATGGAGATAGATATCTCGTTTGTAGCAGCCACCATATCCCTAACACTAATATTCATCTTTGGATGGTACTCATACAAAGCTGAACCTACAATTGTAATTCCCGACATTTCACGATTCCCATTCAATGAAGCTACTGGAAAAGAACGGAGTTTCGTGAATAAGGAGAGAGACGCTTCCTTGTGGATTGAAGCTACAAGGAGGAAAGCGATAGCCAAAGCTTATCGCCCTACACTGGAATGCGGAATTCAAAAAACGATCAAGGAAACACGAACTACTACTGGATCTACGTCCGGAGCATTAGAAGCTTATATCATCTCCAACTTCGGCCGGATTTGTCCTCCTGTATGTTCACGCTAACACTAACGGGCGCTGAAATAACCCAGTCGTTCTATAGTTTCTCACTAACATTTGGAGCTGGAGATTATATTCATGTTTTTGTGACATACGACGCAGCACCTGGAAACAACCTTACCGCAGACTTAAGTGTTCAGTTAGATTGTTTCTAAGTCTTCAAGTTTACAATAAACTCGGATAAGAATAATGATATCACTTCTGTGGTTGTTTGTAGGTACCATCGTAGGTATGCTTATTGTCGCAGTATTCTCGCCTCCTCCTCGCGACGAAAAGGGCGTTCCCACCCCCAATTCGGATAAACCGTTCCATACGGCTACCGGATGCGTTAAGTTTAAGGCCGTAACCGTTCCTTGCGACGGCAAGCAAACTTCCCTCAATTTACTCGCCTCTCAGTAATAATAGAAGAAGATGATCAGTCGTATCATCGGGATCTTTCGTAACGAGAAAGCCGTTCCCTTCCTTTCATTCTTAATTGGAATGGGTGTCACGATCATGTTGTTTCACCGACCTATCCCCGTACGTCAGGCTCTATCGGTTCCTCCTGGTGAAATTGAAGGAAGAGTTGTCAGGCACGGAGATAAGTGTGTTAAGTACGTTGCGGAAGATGCTGAATGCGAATTACCGACCTTTAAATAATAAATGGCTGAGGGTGCAACTGATCTGAGCGATCTAATGGGATCTGGGCCAGTTCAGAATCCTACCCACCCTCAATCTACTACGTTTTCCCCTATTGTGACCGGAGGCACTGATCCGTTCGTAACCAACGGCTTTTCCGATGCACAGCCTCATAAGCCGGCAGCCAGCCTCCACAGCAATCAGCATATGTTTTCTACTATGCGGTACGCAATGAAAAATCTGATGACCTATTTCGGGTTCTTCCTTGCGGCTATGATTGTTTCTCTTTCTACCCCTCGGTCTTTGATTCTTCAGTACATTCCTAACACGTACACGTCTGGCGGCGTCCCATCATATATGGGAGCAGCTATCCTTGCCGGAGTCGCTGTCGCTATCGCTTACGTCGTGGGTACACTTGGCTCCTCCCTGATTTGAACCAGCATAAAGAACCTTGAGTAAACCGTATTTCTTAATACACTTCTCCAAGAACTTGACGCACGAAGCACATGGCTTGGAGTACATGATTTCACTTTGTTTATTCAGTCTAACTACCGTAAGAACACACCCACGAAGTTGTGACACGTCTCCGAGACTTTTCACAACTGCGCGTTCTGCATGTATCGTTTGGTTTGAGTATCCGCATCCAAGAGACCGGGAGCCAACCCTATTACGGGAACTGGCAATCTCCTTGCCATGCTTGGTTATCGTCGCATAGTGCAAATGAGTGTTCTGAAACACCGGAGTATACTGCATTTTGTAGACTAATCTAATTTCATCAAACCGTATTCGTTTTTCTACGAATCAAGCCCGGTTCTTATGGATTGCGCATTCGCAAATGTGGTCATGAATCGTGGTATGAACTCGGTACCCCATCGTAAGTTCATCATCCTGCTTGTACGTAAAACTAACATCGGGAACTGAATGCCGGCCGTCCGCACGAGGAGGGTACTGATTGGTGAAATAACAGGGCGAATCGTACTTCTTGATGACAAACTCCTTCGTTACATCCACATTCTCAAGCGTGTTTAGGTAAGCGTTCGCAACGTATGCTGCATCCTTAAGAGCCGTGGTCGTAAAGTTGGCGATGGGCTTGTTGGAATCGTCCCCGTAAATCAGGGTGGTAAATACAGACATGGTTTATGATTAAATATATTTGTCTACTCTTTAAGTCTTCTTCTTGTCGTCCGTCTGTTACGTTTAACCAAGGTTTCAAGTAACTCAATGTCTTTCTTATCCTTTTCCCGGTTCATGGTCTTTTTCCAAGCAAGTAGAGTTTTTGTACTAAAGAAGGGATGTTTATTGGAATCTTTGGATAATCCTTTTGACTTAATTAGCGCTTCCATACTGAAATCATTATTGGGATAACCTTCACCCATTTCCTTCTGAAAAATCTCAATTGAAAAGTCTTTAGCTTCCGGATCAACTTTCTTGTACTCGTTGGTCATATCTAAAAAGTAGCGCATCTGGTTGTTGTAGTGCTCAACTTTTCCCAATCCTTTATCTGCCAGTTTTGTTAGTTTATTCCATTCATGAGTTTCCATATTCATATCCAAATCGCTGATTTCGCGATACTTGCGAATAGCGTATGACCCAATAATCATATACTTCTTTTTATCAATCTTCGCGGTTTTCACCAGCAAGGACAGAATATCTGACAACTTCTCGTATTTTGTTCCATTATCGTGGATAATATCCACAATTTTAGTTTCAATAGACGTCATTAATATTTTCGTTTAAAATGTTCGCGCAGTGTAGTAGTAATGAGTCGGGGTTGGCAGCACGACCCCCCTGCGCGCATTCACACAAATATTATCTTTGGACCCGGACTGTACTTGAACCCAGGTTTCGTCCGGGCCCATAACATAACTCATGTCGTCAACTGCGCTTTTGATAAAGATAGTCCTTCTTGGTTTCGCTCTAAGTATCCCGATAATTACGAGTGCCTTGAAGCTCTGGACAGTACTAATGAAAACATCCTGAAATGGTATCCAAAATTTGAACAAGTAATGAATACCTTTTTACGAAGTCCCGATTCTGGGAAAATATACGTACATTGTCAGTGTGGAATTAACCGATCTGGGTTTTTGGCTCTGATGTTTGTGTGTAAGAAATTTGGTTACTCGTTTGAAGTTGCTTCTTCGGCAATCTTGAAGCAGCGCCCATGTGCTTTGTCCAATCCCGAATATAAGCGCCAAGTAAAATCACATTTAGAACACAATGGCAGACCTCGGCAAGAACTCGCTGTGGAGTGATATTTCCAATGGGGTTGGAAACGTTGAAACTCAAATTATGGGACCGGCGTATAGTTACGCCGACCATCTTCCTCCACCATCAGGCGAAGGAGGACTTGGAGTAGGTTCTGACGGTTCGTTCAGTCAGTTGGGTACGAATTTAGGAGCGGTGGGAACTTATGTCGGAACTATGGTTGGAGGTCATGAGATGGGTAATCAGTATTACGTGAATACAGGTGGTACTTGTACTGCCCCTGATGGTTCGTTACAGCCCCGATTCAACTACATAAATAACGTCAGTTCCGGTCTTGTTGGTGGTGTTATCGGAGATATTGAAGGATTGAATCCAATGTACCTGCTGAACTCAATGACAGCGTCTTCATCTCCCGCATGTAAATGTTACCAGTGCCCAGTTAGTTCTGGAGATGCGTATAAGTTTCTAAGTCCGGATCTGTCTCCTGATTTTGATCCAAAAGTATGTAAAGTAGTAGACCCTTCAAAGTGTATGCCGAAAGCTAAGGAAGGGTTCGCGAATGATTTGGTAATTCCGTTACTCGTGGCTGGAGTCGCGCTCGCTGTGGTTCTAATGTTGCGCAAATGAGTTTACGGGAACGTCAATTGAAGGACAATAATGGACAATATATTTCGTATCAAGCGACAGCGGGATACAACGTCCTCTAAGAAAGCGGACATTGTATCTGGAACTCTGGATTCAGTTCATCAAACGATTGTGACGGGAATACGCGATGAGACATCAAATATTGATGGGTTGAGGATCCAATTAGACTCTATGAAGACTGATCTTGAAGTCTTGGATAGGTCATCGGCATTACCTGATATTCTGAAGGCATCAAAGATGCGGGAGGAAATTAAGGAGTTAAGTGAACGATTAGACCAGTTAAATCCTTTGACTGATTATTATCTAAAAAATGCTGACATTATGTTGAAGTACTATGGATCAGGAGAAAAGGTTCAGCAATCTACTGTTCCTACTGACCAAAATACATTTGCAAAGTATCTTCATCAAAACTCTGCTGAAACGACTGCTCCATCTAAGAAGAAGTTATTTGATGAGTTTGCGACACGAATGAAGCTGAATACTGGCGAACCCGCAGAAGTAAAAAAGGCCGTGACCGAGCACTGTGATAAGTGTAATATCGCTCGCGAAGAATCATCAGACGAAGGAATTTTGGTCTGTCCGTTATGCGGGTCGGAAGAGTACATGCTTGTAGTCTCCGACCAGCCGAGTTTTCGTGATCCTCCAAAGGAGCGTAATAATTACGCTTACAAGAAGATCAATCACTTGAACGAAATCTTAAACCAGTTTCAGGCCAAGGAGTCAACTATCATTCCAAATGAAGTCATGAACGAAGTTGTGCTGGAAATCAAGAAGCGCCGTATTCAGAACGTAGCCGAATTGACGGAAAAGGATATGCGCGAAATCCTAAAAAAGTTGAATAGATCAAAGTATTATGAACATGCTACTCATATTATTTCTAGACTTAATGGTAACCCTCCCCCTACAATTACTCCTGAAATTGAAGAAAAAATAAGAGCCATGTTCCAGGAAATCCAAGCCCCTTTTTTGATCTACTGTCCTGACGACCGAACCAATTTTTTGTCCTATTCATACATTCTCTATAAGTTCTTTGAACTCCTAGAGCTAGATGAGTACAAGGTTTACTTTCCTTTGTTGAAATCTAGAGATCGCTTAATTTCCCATGACGCGATCTGGGAAAAGATCTGTTCTTACTTGAAGTGGGAATTTATACGAAGTGTTTAATGGAGCGCACGCCAGACCAGCTTGTGCGTCAGGGCCCACGCAAGGCCGAATACTGCCGCGTGCGTTAGAGCGACAGTGTGCTTGGAGCCACCTGGAGGGAGAGACAGAACGACTCCGGGCGTCAGAACGAAGAAAAGCGCAGCAGCGTATAGAGCCATCCACCACATCTTGTATACTTTTGTCTGCGATAAAATTCAAATGGCGACAAGGATTCCATCACGTTTCATGCCGAAAACTGCACCACCAACTCCAGCTGCAGTCGTATCTGCGCCGGGAGATAAGAAGGTATGGGGACCTACTACGGTTCGTCGCGCTGGACGTCATCGTAGTCGTCGCCGCCGTGGAGGATTACTCACGTCTCGCGGTACTAAATTGCTGCTGTCTCCAGCGTCATTAGGATCAGAGGGGTCTATGGATACTGCCAAACAGTCATTCGGACCAACCCCTGCGCGCAAGGCTGGACGTAAGGGTCGTAAGACGCGCCGTCGTCACCGAAAGTAAATGATAAGGCTTTCACATTATTTTCTTTTTGAAGAACATATCAATGATTAGTCGCTGGGGGTATCATCTAATTGTAGATGCTGCCAACTGTGTTCCTAGCTCCATCCGTTGTGCTCGTAATATTGAACAGTTTACCCACACTCTTGTCAAGCGCATTGATATGGTCGCGTATGGCAAGCCTCAGATCGTAATGTTTGGAACAGGCAATAAGAAAGGATACACACTTGTTCAGCTTATTGAAACGTCAAATATCACCGCCCATTTCGTAGAGGAGTCCAACGATATGTACCTAGATGTGTTCTCGTGCAAGCAGTTTGACCCAACTATCGTTGAAGCTGTGCTCAACAAGCACTTCCTTCCCCATAACGTCAAGACTCGGTACCTTGAGCGCCAGGCAGAGCACAAGGAGGCACCTGGATGGTAAAAAATTGGAGAGGACAATTGTCTCCTGTCTCCGTTGTTAGTTGTGTTTAGTTCATCTTCTTGTTGTCGCGCGACCACTTCTCGTAGCGCGCACGCTCGTCCCGCAGATTCTCAATCTCGGGCCGCATCAAGTGATAACTATCCCAGTCATGCGCCATCTTAGCCGCATCAATCTCCGCCTGCAACTCCCGGATCGCTAAATCCTTGGCAGCAGCGAGATCAGTCTCTAGGTACTGCTCAGCATAGTAGCTGCGCAACTTAGTCCACTCGCGTGTCATAACCTGCAGACGCTCAATATAAGCCACGGGCGTACAACCCTTCATAATGGCCTCACGCTCAAGCGCGACCATCTTCATCTTCTCAGAACAGTCATCCATACACTTAATGAGCTCCTCGCCGGAAACAAATGTCTCCTCGGCGATGATCTCTAGGGGCTTGCCCCAGTACAGCTTATTGTTGTTGATGGCCGACAGCACCTCCTTGGTGGAGCGCGTGTCGGCCGGTACACCGATATTGAGCGCCCGCTTGAGCGGCTCAATGTCAATGATATTAGGCTTCGGCACATCGCCGAACGCCTCGTCACCCCAGCAGGTGTTCATCATCATAGAAGTGTCCAGGATAGTGCTCATTGTTGCGTAGGTTGTAGTAGTGATATGCTCTAACTTAACGAATCCAATTCCGTTTTACTAATACGCATCGGTCTTGTGACCGCACGTCTGATGCGGATCCTTCTCGTCAACACAGTCTCCTGAAGGGCACTGCTTGTATCCTTTTGGGCACTTGGGATTCACTTTCGTATCCGGGTTAGCGAATCCTTCAATGCGAGGAAGTACGTACTTGACAAACACAAAAATGGCAGCAGCTCCAGCAACAAGATATAATAGCTGCTTCTTGTTCATTTATTTATTACTAGACACTTTAAGGGGAAGAAGGGGAAGGCTCAGGCACACTTCCAGTTCCGGCGCTGTACGTTGACTGACCTACCGGCTGGCACTCCTCCTTAGCAATGCCAGTTGGGTCTGCAACTGGAGCAAATCCGTTCGGGCATACGGCTCCATAGTTACCAAACTTCTCAATGTACCCCTTGATATTGTGCCAGTAGAAGCGCATGACAAAGCTCGTCACTACGGCAAACACTACTGCGTGTACAAGTAGAACTGTACGACGAGAAGAGCTCTTTGATGGGAGAGTCAGAACAACTCCAGGAACAAATACCACAAACAGCAGAGCGGATAAGACTGCACTCACTAAGTCCATTTATTATATTACATAAATGATTTCTTTACCCAATTGCGGTCGGTCTTGAACTTCTTAGACCGACCCTTGGATGTACGTTTAGTGTACGTCGCAGCCGCATTCAGTTTGCGGAAAGTGGAGAGTGCGCCGTACCGCTTGACGGCCTTCTTTAACGCACCGTGACGAGCCGTCTTGCTCTTCTTGGCTGAGTATCCTAGACGCACTAACTTGCCCTCCTTCAGCTCTCCAATACCAGGACCGTGTTTCTTCTCCCATTTGGTACGGTGAGTACGACGACGACCTCCTGCCATAGGTGAAGCTGAGCAACCGGCCATTTATCACTTCTTAGTGAAAAATGATGGGCAGCACTTCTTGACCTCTGCGAGCGCAACACCCACAACCTTTCCAGCCTCAGCCTTCACTAGCTTCACGGTCTCAATGACGTAAGGAAGAGACAGGTCACACCACATATCTAAGTCGTCCTTCTTGTCAGCCGGGAGCGGCGACTCGCGAATAGCCTTCTTTACCTCGGCAATAACAAACTTGGCCTTATCTTCGTCAGACCGATCGGCCAGGATCTCAACCTCGGCAATCGTCTTAAATACAAACTTAAGGAGCTCGGACTTATTGGCAAAATCTACTACGCCGGCCGGAACTACGGTTGGGGCAGCAGCAGGGGGTGGAGGAACTGGGGCAGCCTCAACTACTCCAGTAACACTCGTCTCAACTGATACTGGAGCCGGTGCGGGATCTGACATTTTGTTACTACTCGGTAAATATTCTGTAAATCCGAAACCGAGATCTAAAGTCGTGTAAATACAAATATGCGTTGGAATCTCGCAAACTTATTTGTAGGCATAGCATCGGCCTTGTCTTGCTGGGACTCTAACCCTCCAGCTTCACCCATGGGTGTGCTCCCGCCGTGTTATTTGGCATCCATTTCTTACCCAAATACCGGTACAACTGTACCTTACTCTTACCAATTCAATGCTACAACAACTGGTGCGTGGTTAGTAGGATTCACGTTTCGTCAAGATCCTGGGTTCTGGACGTTCACAAACCCCAGTTTGACTTCAGCTATTCCTTATTCGGCGACTCAGATTCTTCAGAACGCTAATTTGGAAACTGGAGGGAATGTTATTGTGAACGGTAATACGGTAAGCGCACCTACCGATTTCCAAGTATGGTACCAAGCGGGCCAGCAACCTCCCGCTGCGGGAACATGGTCTACTGGTCAATGGTATGACGGAGCGGTAGGAACGTTTGATGGCATTTACCAAGCTTTCAACGCTACAGGAAATGTGACCTATTCACTGTCATTTTCAGTAAGCGGAACCAATCCTTCCGATGGAAGTTTAATTCAGTTGGGAGTGTATGCGCTTCCATGTAATGACCCGACAGCACCGTTATGGCTATGTATTCCGCCAGCTTCTATTGGATTTGATGTCGCAACAATCCCTGCTTCAGGAACACCTACTCAATCTCCAGCCGTATCAGGAACTCCGTCCAGATCCCCATTTCCTTCAATGTCTGTTTCATCTTCTACCTCCAGATCTGGTTCAGTTTCCATATCCGCAAGCAGATCCATGACCATATCTTCAATTGCAACCTTATCTGGATCAGGATCTTCAACATTAAGCCACAGCCAAAGCCTTTCTCTTTCAGCCACGTTAGCTTCTACTCCTTCTATGAGTGCCACAGCTTCTGCTTCACCTTCTCTGACTACTGACATCACTGCTTCTCTAACTGGGTCTCTAACTGGATCATTTTCTTCATCAGTATCTTCTTCCATCTCTCCTACCTGGTCCCAGTCATTATCTTCTTCCATCTCCTATTCTTCTTCCATGAGTCAAAGTTTATCTTCTTCCGTTTTACCAACCGGAACTGGTACTGGAACTGGAACTCTAACCGGAACTGGTACTGGAACTGGAACTCTAACCGGAACTGGCACTAGTACTGGAACTCTAACCGGAACTGCTACTGCAACTCTCACTGGAACTGCAACTCTAACCGGAACTGGTAGTGGTACTGGAACTTTATCGGGAACTGGAACTGCAACTCTCACCGGAACTGGTACTGGAACTTTATCGGGTACTGGAACTGGAACTCTAACTGGTACTGGATCTGGAACAGAAACAGTGACCATAACGTCCACTGGGACAGTATCTTCGGGCGCATCGTCCTCAAACACGGTAAGCGGGACTCTAACTGGAACTCGTACCTTGAGTGGAACCCGGTCTGCTAACTCAACTTTATCATTAACCGGTACGGGATCAAGTACGGGAACTGGAACGGCTACATGGACAGTTTCAAGCACTGGAACTGTTACCATTGCGTTCTCTGGAACTCCCAGTTTCACAATTTCAGGGACAGAAACTTATACTGGAACTACCACCACATCTCCATTCCCTTCACTTTCTTGGTCAGGTACACCTTCAGTAACCCCAACGGCAAATACGAGCGTGTCTTCCACGCCTATGTTCATTATTACAGCATACCCTACTCTAACCCCTTCCGGAACTGCGACTCAGAATGCTACTGGCCCGGTAATTGTCATAAATGCCGGGTCAGGGACTTCAACTGCTGTAACTGCTATGGTTGGAACTCTAGTTGCCATGATGACGGTAATTCTGGGCATGGCCATTTCTCGCTACGTCCCTAAGAACGTGATACTTCAAATAAAACATATTATTCCCCAATCCTTCATTGATAATTTCAAACGTGATCCGCTTGGAACTATCAAGAACATTAAGATGCCTACAAACATAGATGAATTACGGGACATGATCCCTGAAAAGTTATTCAATCAGACACCAGCACTAGATAACGCAACATCTAATGTCACTGCTCCTGATCATATTGACCATGTACAGATTGAACCAGGTCCTGCTCCTGCTCCCGAACCTACTCACGTTACCGAACCCGCTATTTTACCTATACCCGACCAACCTTCTACCCCTATTCCTCAGATAGAACCACTAAGCGTTCACGTTCCTGAACCCCCCGTTTCTCTACCATTAGTAGAGCCCAGAATTATTCAGCAAGAAAGTGTTTTGCCGGTAGTCCCAGTATCTCCTCCACCTGGAATTGGAATGCGCGTACTACACGAAGATACGGGAGTCAGTATACCCCACCACGAACCACTTTACATACATGTCCCTTATCCCCAACCTTTACCTCCACTTGAAACAATCGTTCCAGGACAAGTAGTAGATGAAGAAGTCTTGCCTAAACCCGAACCTATCCAGATTAATATGAATCAGTTTATATCAGCAATTAAAGCTCCTTCGCGAACATCATCGTCCATCCTTCAAATTAATACCGAAGATCTGGCGGCCGTAAGAGCATTCTTGGACGCAAAAGGAACTGATCACAAAGTTATTTCCTAATGGTTCTCCGGTGTTTTTTCAAAATGTGTGCTCTCATCTTCTTCATTCTTACTGAGCATTTGGGACAATCTCCAACGTCAGGAGAACAGTAGTGGCAATATGCAAATAATTTATTCCGACGGGTTTTCATTCTGATTATTAGGGCATGAAGAGCACCCAGCTGGCTTCTCGGCCACTTTGATCTGAGACGAAATAGAGTAAGCATAAATTCCAACGACGAGTAGAGCGCCTAGTCCCATCAGAATATTCGTCCAGGATATCGTGAACATTTATTATTTACAGCGTTCAGTTTATATAATTTTAAACCGAATGAACTCTCATCTCCTTGATAACTTTTATGTTATCGCGGTGATGACCAATCCTGAGCGGTACAAGAAACGCCCTCAGCTTTTTCGTGAGTTCCAGGCGCGGATGGAGAAGTACGGTGCCAAGCTTTATACGGTAGAGGGTGCATATGGCGATCGCGAGTTTGAGGTTACGGACGCATCCAACCCTCGGCATATTCAGGTTCGTACCGACTCGGAGCTGTGGCATAAGGAGAACCTCATCAATATCGGCATTTCTCGTCTACCTTCTAACTGGCAGTACGTTGCATGGCTAGATGGTGATATTGATTTCGTGCGTCCCGATTGGATGGAGGAGACGGTTCATGAGCTCCAGCATCACCCGGTCGTTCAGCTCTTTGAGGATGCCGTAGATCTAGGCCCTAACCATGAGATCTTGACGACAGCTAAGGGATTTGCGTTCTGCTACAAGAACGGTGAACCTTACGGAAAGATGCTATCCAAGTTGGCCGAGCATGAGGGATGTGAACTACCGGAGGAGTACTATGAGGCAGAGTATGGTAATGGCATTTATTGGCACCCTGGGTATGCATGGGCTGCGACGCGCGAGGCTGTGAACACTATGGGCGGTCTATTTGACTACGGTATTCTAGGCGCTGGAGATCATCATATGGCCTGTGCGCTTATTGGTGAGGCTCATCGCTCAATTCCCAAGGGCGTACACCCACATTACCGTCAGCTCGTCATGAACTGGCAGGAACGTGCACTGCGTCTCCACAAAAATATTGGGTACGTCAAGGGTACTATGTACCACTTCTGGCACGGTAAGAAGCGCGACCGCAAGTACCGCGATCGTTGGGCCATTATGCTGGACAATAAGATTGATGTTCTGGCCCATGTCCACAAGGACTGGCAGGGTATGTGGACACTGTACCCAGGCCATGATCAGTTCCGCGACGATCTCCGCACGTACTTCCAGTCCCGTAACGAAGATTCAATTGATAAGGTATGAGTGAGTTAGAATTACAAAAATAAACTCGGAGTAAAAAGTGGTTCTTTAGCTCAGTGGTAGAGCGTTTGGCTGTTATGTATGCCGTTGGCACCGAAAGGTCGTAGGTTCAATCCCTACAAGAACCGTTTTGACTTACGAGTCTTCTTTGATTTCTTTGACTTACGAGTATTCTTATTCTTGCGTCCCTTTTTGTGATTACCTCCGGCCATACGAGCCCAACGGTCAGGGGTTATACTATATAAAGCTTGATTTGCATTTGTATCTATCATATGTACTCTGAACTCCCAATTCTGATATTGAACTCTCATATCATATATTTGAGCTGCGTTTGGCATAACAGTGCTCTCTATGAAATTACCTAAATTCCGAACTAAATTGGTAGGCGCTACATGTGCAGCATCAACTCCTCCATGTCTAGCAGCATCTTCTAACCTTGCACGATAACAAACAGAAACATGATTATACATATCGTCAAACCTGCGATTATTTCCGTACCAATCTAACTTTGCAGCTAAACTTTCAAATGAACCTCCACATGAATCAGACGCATGAACATATCCTGGCGGATAATCTGACGAAGGTTGAGCACCTATACGAGGAGGAACAACGCCGGACGGAGGCCAACTCATTACGATTTACGCGCCAAAAAATATAACAAATAATGGAATACGAATCTGATCGTGCAATTAACGACCCGAAAATAGAAGAAGCTAGACGAGCGGCTATCGCATATTTTGATAAGAATTTTGATCTAAAGTTTGAAACTCAAGACCCTAATTGGGCACAGCCTGCTCCTCAACATCAGCTTCCGTCTGTAGGTGTTGATGAAGCTCAAGGATTTTGGATCAATGGTGGCAAGACGGGTTCAAAGAAGGATGAACAGATTGAGGCTCCTCGTAATTTTGATCATGATCTCCCATCTCTTCTAAAAGATGGACCTACTGATCTTCCCAAAGGCGAGTGGGCAGAAGAGAAACTGACGCCTGCCGAAATTGAAGAGCGCTTGAAGGCTCACGATTTTACATTCCCTGAGTTGTTGCCGACATTGGCATATTACTCACCGGATGGAGCCACTGGGATGAGCGTTGATGAATACAACAAGGGAGTCAACATCGGTCCAAACAACGAGCCAGTGTATCGGCAAGTGTTTCCCGAGGTCAACCAGCGCAGACCTCTATAACCAGCTTACGTGTATCTGACGCATAATAAGTAGTATGGGTATTCCTTTTTATTTTGCGAGTTTGATTAAGTCCCATCGTGGCATAACTGACAGCGTAAAACGTGGACTTCCACTTGAAGTTGACGTTTTAGGTGTAGATTTCAATTGCCTCATTCATCGGTATCTCAAGGAAGAGCGCCCGATTGAGTCTATCATTGAAGCGTTCGCATACCTGTTGGAACACGTATGCAAAGCCAAGAAAGTCCTGATTGCTTTGGACGGTTTGGTCCCATACGCCAAGATCGTTCAGCAGCGGTACCGTCGTATGCGGATAAAGGAAGAAACGGTGTTTGATCGTAATCTGATTTCTCCAGATACGCCGTACATGCGTGAACTGGAAGCTGCTTTAGTTGCCAAGTTTCCGTATGCGGAAATCAGTCGCACCACCGTTCCGGGTGAAGGTGAACATAAGCTTATTGTGGATATGAAAAAGATTCCGGCCGAGCACCGGAAGTCCGTGTGTATTTACGGTCTGGACGCTGACCTAATTCTCATTTGTCTCCAAAACAAGGAACTGAGTGATCCACATAAAATGCACTTGCTCCGTGAGAGCGCAGAGTTTGATGACCCGAAACTAAAAACCGCAGAGTTTGCTACCATGAACATCTGGGAACTGGCCACCCAACTCCCCCTTCCAATTGAACAGTATATGGCTCTATCCATCATGTGTTTCGGTAATGATTTCATGCCTAACTTGGGAATGTTCTCTCTTCGCGAAGACGGGTACAATCGTGCCCTCCAATTTTATCAGGAATCGGGCCGGCCTGATCTACTTACACCTGAAGGTCGCCACCAGTTCTTCAAGTACTCGGCTTCAAAAGAGATGAGTGTCCTGAAGGAGCGTATCACTCTTCGCAAGCGACCAGAAGAGAAGGCAGTTCTGGGTAAGGATCAGACCGAATTTTCACGGAAGTATGGTCTTCACGTTTTAGACGGGGTTCTGGATATGGAACCGGTCGTAGAATCATACTGGAAAACCATGCACTGGACATGGTACTATTTCGTAAACAGTACTCCTATCAACTGGGGATGGGTGTATCCTTATGCCGACGCACCTCTCGTATCAGATATCGTAAAATACTCTGAGACGGGAGTTCAAAAATCTAAACTGAATTTTACTCTATCCGATCAACTGCACTTCATTATGCCTGCTTCGTCTTTAAAGAAGACTAGGAGGCGTGTCAAGTTCCCTGACGAACTTCATAATGAGGAAACGCGCAATCCTTGGCTGAAACGCCACTTCTGGGAAATGAAGCCGCGTATTTCATTACCTTGGAATCCTACCGACGAATTAACGAAAATCGTCCCGATCGTAAACTGAAACCTACCTGTGCAGGAGTCCCATCGGATTTCATACCAGGTAGTACGGCTCCAGTCGGCCCGCGAATAGGAACAATAGACTGAATAACATCGGATTCGGGAACTGTTATCGCAAAATTAGTTTCGCGAGGGTTCCAGTACTCGTTATTAATCTTTATCATTTCGCGCACAGCATGAGCCATCATGAATCCTTCAGCATCTGGATTAGACCAATTGCGTTGTAAATATACTAAGTACTGTTTCCGGTACTCAGTCGTGTTTGTTATTTTTGTGAGTCCAATAAGTGTATCAATACTGTCACGAATAGACTGGATAATTGGTTTGTCCAAACGCCTATTCACGGTATTATGTGCCCGACAAATAAACGTGAATAAGTTGGCACGACTATCCCACCAACCCGGATTTCGTGATGTATATGTATGATACATGGTCAAAAAATGACTTTTACACGAAGGACATGAAATCGTATCAGCAAACAATCCCATATACTTCCTCAAGATAAGCTTATCTGCCTGACTTGGATTTTCAGGATAATTGGCCGAAATAGAGTGGAGAGTTATCCACCCAAGTGGTCCCCACCTGGCCGTCATTAATTATTCGGGGGAAATGAAACCAGCTAACATAGCGCCACTCAGCATTTCGCGTTTAACCCGTGGTGGTGTTTCAGGATTCTTCAGTAAATTATGTTTCTGGACCATCTCATCAACTTTACGATCACTCATTTTTGCGATCTTACGGTGAATCGTTTTACGACGCCGCTTCTCACCATGATCAGTGAATAAACGGATCGTGTGTTTCCGCGAAGATTTCTTGAATGGAGGAGGTTTAGCTGGGTCTGACGTAGGTTTTACTTTTAAAGTCTTCTTCAGTACTCCACGAGGAAATGTTCTCATACTCTTTTTCTTACCTGCCTTAATGATCGGTTTCGGGTCAGGCTTGACTTCGGGTTTAGGAGCCGGTTCATCTCCTCCTACTTTGACAATCTTGATCTTGTCAGACATACTCCTATTATAAAAACGAATAATTAGATTTACGGGAACCTAATCTTATAGAACCAGCATGGAGTGGGACGCAATCAAGACTTATTTTAAGAATGGTGTGCCCCGCCTTGTTGAGCATCAGATTGAGTCATTTGAGGATTTCGTGCGTAATAAGATTCCACTGATCGTGTGCTCAACGGCTCCGATCGTGGTATGGCACGAGCAGGATGAGACCACGAAGAAGTACAAGTATGAGTTTCGGCTAACGTTTGAGA
>TBL_comb47_HYPODRAFT_10003407_pt1 | contig 18842 bp, 13 predicted proteins | sample TroBogypolimnion_40_FD_10682 | JGI IMG/M metagenome (IMG submission 10682)
TTCAGGATAGAACAGGACGTTGTACAAGGGGAACCAAGTATTCGCCTTCTTTTTATCGAGAGGATGCAGGCCCTTCCTAGCCTTGACGAGGCACAAGGAGGTCAGCTTTTGAAATTCGTTCAGAAACCCCCTTTTCAGCGTGTTGTCCAGGCTGAGTGTGCGCTGCGTTTTGAGCACACACGCCTTGATGGTGATTTGGCACAGGCGCTTCTTGACATCCGTGAATTGGATGCTGATAGGGGAGGTCTTCCCCTTGTCTGCCTCCAGATGGCTCATGATCGCGTGCACTTCCTGGAAGAGCTCGGGGTTGTAGTCTCTTTTTTTTGACACGTCTTCTTGGGGTTGTTGGTAGTGGGTGCTCCTCTTGACTGTATCCAACAGCTCCAAGAGGAGGGACTCGGGAAAGCGTATGATCTTATTGTGGATTAGGTAGCTGAGAAAGTAAAAGTACACGTCTGAGCGCATCAGGGCTACGATCCGGTCTTCATTATCCCGGGTGATTCGGTCATCCACGGGCTCGGCTGTATCGATGGAGGTTTCGCGCGAGGGGTCCTCTGGGTGGAAGGCTATGTACGTTTTCTCGCCAAACGGCACATAGAAAATGTACGTCATTTGAAACGCGAAGGCCCGTGCTCCTTATATACCATTGGTCAGAGGTTATGCACATTAGTGGGCGGAACCAGGTTATATGATGAGGATGGTGGGCGGCACTTCGATGATGCAGCAGCCCGCGGCCACGATGACGGCCGACCTGCTCATCCCGTTTTGCGAGGCCAGTTCCCTCAATGTTCGCGACGTGTCCAGGACGGTGCGAAAGCGCATTGTGGTGTCCCTCTCCTTCACTGATCATAGGGAGCTGCACGAGCGGCTGTTCAAGGACCACCATATCGATTGGGCGGGGGTCAACGACTACCTTCAGGTCGGCATCATTCCTCTCCGCTCTGAAGGAGGCTCACCCATTACGGCAGGACATTTCCTACACGCCTCAGGACTGGATGTACATCATGGGCCTGCTGGACTTTGTGCAGGTTCTCCCTTTTGCCTTGTTTTTCACTCTGTGGGTGGTGTGATGTTTGGGGTACAGGAGGCGCAGCCGAGCGCCGAGCTGGGGGAGCTGCTCCAAAGCGCGTTTGCAGGGCTGCGCGTCTCGGGGACGCAGACCAAGGACCTTTCGCCGCTGGAGTCCCTGCGCCTGTGCTTTGCCAGGTCCATTCATGTTGTTGCTTGCCTTGGGAGGCGGCTGAATGGAGTAGGACAGGGTCAAGATGTCTCCGACGTGGGACACGCTCTGCAAGGCCTTCATCATGTGCAACCTGGTGGACATCGACAGTCTGAACGCCCTTTTGCTGCTCCTGCCGTGCGAGGACAGCCTGGTGGAAACCGTGAAGGACCTGGTCAGGTATTTGGCCTCGTACCGCCACACCAAGGCGGAATACACGGAGACCTTTGCCAGGATCCTGCATGAGGGCAGTTGCCAGGTCCGATCGCACGTGGTGATTCAGTCCCTCAAGGCGAGGGACGCCCTCAAGGAGAGCAGACGGCACCAGGCCATCGTGTCTGGCGCCGCCTTTGTCAAGCCCTCCTTGACACAGATGCTGGAGGACAAGGTGCTCACGGAGGGGTCCAACCACCCGCAGGACAGCTTTCGTTTTTTTTGCCAGGCCTCCAAGATGGCCTCCAATGCGAACATGCGGGTCAAGGGGGTGGCCTACTATCTGGTAGGCGCTTTGCTGTTTTTTTTCTCCACTATTGTTTCTGAATTGAGGGCCGGGGGCAGGCGTGCCTTCCAGATCATCCCGAGAAGGCGCAGCAGCTCCTGCGGACCGTGGGCGGGGACCAGATCATCTTCAACTGCATCCAGGGCTTGACCATCATGTCGCCCGACGTGCAGGAGCTGCGTCGAATTGTGATGGAGACGCACTACTCCGTGGCGGCCTCTGACAGCATGCGCCTCTTCAAGGAACGGTGCATCTCGAGCTGCCTCATCACGGCGGGGAAGCGCAGCGTCAACTGGACCACTGTCGTGCGCCTCTACCTCGCGGCGTACTCGCGCCCTGAGATACGCAAGGACCTGTGGGCCCACGTGCTGCAGAGCGAGTCGCACGGGTACGTGCGGGCCTCGTCGGAGACCGAGAGCATGGTCAACGGTTTCGTCAAGGGCAACCCCATGGCACTGGGCGAGATGGTGGACGTGATGCTCGACTCGGCTTGAGGTTCTGGGATGTATATATATGTACAGGTGCTGAATGCATGAGGATGGAGAACCACAGGGTGTTTTTGCGGAACTTTCAAGTGGCAACGACCGCAAGCGCCAAGGTGGCGCTTGTGAGCCAATGGTTTCCAGGCACCATGGATCCGCCTCCAGGGGCTGAGGTGCATGCAGATTTACCTCCGATCCAGCAAACAGAGCCGGCAGAAATTATGGCGACCATCCTGCGTCAACTCAGTGTCATAGTGAAGGATAGGAGCCTCTGGATCGCAGAATACATTTCCAATGGAGGCATCGCCATCTGCAGGGAATACAGCATCCTGCTTGCACACTTCCACCGCGATGTGGGCATCTATCTTGATTTGACTCCAAAACAAAAAAATCAAAAAGAAAAGATCCGTTTGCTCCTCTGGACCCTGCAGAACCCCGATAGCGCTGTGGAAAGGTCCCAGATCTATGTGAGCAGGCGCTGGGCTGACTCGGATGCAAAGCCCTACCTATATGTATCCCAGTATCCCATCCCCCGCTCCCCAGAGGCTACTTGGGTTCACTCGTTTGCGCTGTGGTCGATTGACAAGAAGGAAGGCACGGAAACGAGAACCATCCGCAACCCGTGCCTGGGCTTTGACATGCCCTTGCTGAAGAAGACCCTCAGCGCGTGCCAGAACAAAATTCTCTTTGTGCGGAATGACAGCGAGGCCTCGGGACCAGTGGAAAAGGCTGTGAAAAAGAAGAAGAAGAAGAAGGAGACCCTGTGGAAGGAGCGCCCCAGTGCCATGGATCCTATCTCGGAAGGGAATGCAGCCCTGCTGAGCAGGCTGCACTTTTACCCTGTGGTCAAGACGGAGATCCTGTCGACGAGCGCCCTCAAAATCGCCTTTGACCGCATCACAAAGGGGTATTGCGGCGAATGCCTGGATACCAACAGTGCCATGTACCAACGCATCAGGACATACTGCTCCAGAGTAGGCAGCGGGACGAAGCTCAAGGAGGAGAGGCCCAGGTGCAATGAGGCGCTCATGGCGCTGTACAGATCGCAGATCGAGGCCTTCAACATGGCCTACGATACAGAGCAGGGGCAGCAAATCACCCAGATGGACCACGAGAGGCTTGTAGAGCATGCCATTTTTAGCAAGCAGAGCTTTGAGCGCCAGTTGAAGAACTCTGCCATCGCCCAGCGCCCCAAGAACGCGCTGCGAAAGATTTGGGAAAAGCTGTATGAATCCTCCTCCTCCTCCGAGGATGAGCCGCCCGCACCGGCGCCTGCGGAGCGCCCCCAGAGGCCCCCAAGGGTGCAGCCCAACGAGGAGACGGAGTCTGACGATGATGATGACGATGTGATCATCGTGGAATCGAGCGGCTCCATGGTGGGCAAGGTCGTGGAGCTTCACAAAAAGTACAACCTGTTTGGCATGCTGGAGCGGTCCGTCATCAAAACCTTTATCGACACTCTCTACTCGGAATGGACCCGATTCGTCAAATCGCATAAGAGAATGCTGGACGCCTCCGATGACAGGGGCTTTTGGTCGCTAGTGGGACAGCCGCAAAACAAGCGGCTGCTTAAGAACCTCAAGGCCAAAACAAAGAGGAAGAAGAAGAAAGAGGGTGTCGAGTACAGCGAGGACTTGTGGATCAAGTATCTATGCCAATACGCTGGCGCCTGGGGCCAGCCATGGCGATGCGATTACACGTTTATTAGCATCAGGGTGTTTCAGAGCCTGGACAAATTTTCGGCGCCCCTGCCTACCAAGATTGGCTGGCTGAATGATGCCTATAGGTACATCCAAGAGCACCCCGTCGGCGGCGCGGCGGCGGTGGATCCGAGGAGCGAGAGGCAGCGGCAAATCTTCGACGAGTTGGCCCGCAATCTGCCAGGGCACATTCCAAGGACCGAGGAGCGGCCGGAGCCCTCGCCGTGGGCGCGCCCCTACATGAAGCTCATGCTGCTTTTGCCCAAGACGATGGACCTGTACAAGGTGATGCTGGCGATCACCGAAGCACCACCGGAGGACGATGCGTCGGAGGAGATGCTGCAAGGAAGGGAGCAGGATCAGGGGCCGCCGGATTTCGAGAGACAGCTGAAGGGGCTCCGGCAGCAGTTCCTCAGCATGCGGAAAAAGCGGGCTTGACGCCCGTACTGTTGCGTTTTTTAAACTGCTCCTGGAGGTACTTCATGCCGTGGCCCAAGTGCTTGTGGGTGAGGCTGTTGAGGTGGGGGGTATCGTACTCGGGGTTCTCCACGATGTTGGGGCCGTAGTTTGTCTGGACGACGAGGATGATATTTTCGATGAATTGGATGTTCTCCTCCGGCGCCTTGCCCTTGAGAAGGTATCGCAGCGCCTCCTTGAGGGTGAGGAGCGCCAGGGCGTTGCATTGAAAGTGGGTGAGCAGGTGGTCGTGGTCCACCAGGCTGAGTATCTCCTCCTTGATCCGAATGTTGTGGGAGGGGATGTTTTGCTTCCGCTCCACGATGGACACAATGTCCCTCGCGGCCCTCGCGCACATGGACTGCGCATCGCAGGGGGTTGCCCACAAGTAGACCCCCACCCTGGGCTGCATGAATTTGTTGAGGGCGGCCTTGATGGAGTCCATCCGCGTGTCGGGAGCGCTCGTCTCGAACGTAAATAGAGGCCATAGCCCTAAGTCTCAGTCGCCATAATAGCTTTCCTCCTGCGGCTGCGGCTGCTGCTGCAGCGATTGCGACGAGTCGCGCGTCATGGTGATTAGGAGCAGGATGCAGAGGCCCAGGACCGTGTCCAGAATGACGTAGGTCCAGCCCAGGTCGCCGAGGAGGGGCGCCTGAAAGTTGGAGTCGTAGATGGCGTCGGTGCACATGGAGTTTCCGATCATGCTCCGCGAGACCACCACGCCGCCCGCCATCGCGAACACGGCAAAGTAAATCAGCAAGCCCACGTAGACCATGAGCCGGGTCGTCGGGGCCAACGGGGCCGCGCCCGCGTAGACCATGGCCAAGTTGTATGTGGAGATACTGACAAAGATGCAGAAGCCCACCACGGTCCTGAGGATCATAAACGTGTAGAGGCCAGGGCAGTCATTTTTCACTGCCTCCGTGTCGAAGGCGGCGAGCGAGTAAATGACAAGGGCGTTGAAGAAGACGGAGAAGATAAAGATCAAAAAGGTGATGAAGGAGTTCCACGTGCAGTACGTCTCCTCTTCCTCCCGCTGGGCTGAGCCGTAGTACATATCTTTTTCTCGCCCAAGACCCGTGTATATATATACAAGGGGCGCTGCTTAGGATGGTGGCTTGGGGGGCATGGCCTCGACCAGGCGCTGCACTTGCTCCTTGAGCTCCTTCATCATTTTTGCGAAATCCTTTTTGGATTGCGTGTTGTTATGAAAGCTTGTGATGAGATACAGTAGGAACAGGATGGAGGCGAGGGCCTTGGTGATGATGCGCGTATCCTCTGGGCCCTTCCTATGGACGATGGCCCTCTTTAGATCTGCAAACATGTCAGAAAAGTTTTGCGTGCCCCGCTGTGTCACGAGCGAGTAGGCAATGTACAGCCCCATGGGCACCAGCCCGTTCATGGTCGCAGTGGACATATGCTGCTCCGTGAAGGAGTGCGCTATATATAGTCCCTTCCTTGCGGTGCTGTTGAGGCTTTTGGCTTTCGGCTGGCAGCGTCCTTCCGCGCGCAGGGCCTGTCGTCGACCCTATCCCATAACGATGGGTCGGGCTTGAGGGCCTGGTCCTTGGCAAAGCCCCAGCCCCTCGGATGCCCCTTGGGCTCGTTGGTTGAGGGGTCGCAGCATAGGTAGAACTGCGTGCGCGGGCCGCAGTATCCAGGTCGATGATGGGGGTCTCGGAGGAGGCAGCACCCCTTGGGGCACCAGAGCTCGTCCTCGTCTCCGGGCGGCAGCGCCGCGTGATGCTCTGAGCAGTAGTAGCAAAGGAGCAGCACCAGCAGCAGCATCTGCACTTGATGCTCTCTGTGCCTTATATATCAATCAATCCAACCAAATGGACGAAGGGTCCACGCCATAAAACGCCGCCAGCCAGCCGACGAGCTCATCCACGGACGTCACGCTGGCGGGCAGGGGGGGTACGGCCAGCGGGACCAGAGTGTAGCCACCGTCGGCCAGGCACGCCGCCGTGAAATTCACGAGGCCCTCGCCGGACGAGGCCTCGTAGGGGCATTGGGTGCATGCGGACGCGCCCTGCCACGGGGCATACGTGCCGGACGGGCAGGGCTGGGGCTGGGCCGCCCCTCCTGAGCAGAAGGAGCCCGGCGCGCACGGTCCGCAGTAGGTGAGGTTGCCCGCGGTGCCGGGGGCGCAGGTCGGGTTGCAGACGGTGCCAATGGAGACGAGCTTGATCACGTTATGCGACGCGTCGGTTTGGGTGGTGGGCGGGGTGCAGTTGCCCGTCTGGTTGGTGGTGCCCGTGTCGAGGGCCAGAAACTGCTGGAACGAGACCTGGTTCACGGGGACGGGCGAAGACGCCATGAGCGTGCTTACGATGGAGGTTTGGGGCGGGGGATCTGAGAACAGGGGGGTGAGGATGGCGTAGCTGACGTCCAGACCGCCTGCGGCCACCGATCCCGAGTCCACCAAGGCGCGCGTCATGATGGCGGCGGGGGCGGACGAGGAGCAGACGGCAAAGGCCTCTGCGTCATCGCTCTCGTAGATGATATGCTCAGAGCCCTCCATGCACGGCTCCGTCGTATCGGAGCAGTAAAGGCCCGGCTCGCATGGCACTACATCGAGGGTGTAATCCGTGTGCGACACGAAAGTGATTTGCGCGCTGGCTGCAGCGAGCATCATCATTAGGATGAGAAGAGGGGACATGCAACGACCCAGGCATTTGGGATATTTAAATAAGGCGCAGGAGCCCACGTGGGCGATAATGCAGGGCGGGTTCAAGCGCCCCAGGGGCCAGCCGATGCTGCGATGGTGGGGGCGCAGGGCGGATCTGGCGGTGCGCCGGAAGCTGATGGGGCTATGGAAGCGGCGGAGGGAGCCGCAGATACAGGCCGCGGTCTGGCACGGGCTGAGCGAGCCCTGCGCCCATGCCCTGCGGTGGATCCGAAGGCCGGAGTCGTCGTGGGTCGAGGAGGCGCAGCGGCTCTCGGCGAAACGGGGCCAAGCGTTTGGCGCGGAGTTTCTGCGGTGCGCCAAGGAATGGCAGCAGGCCAGGCAGGACTCCCAATTTGACGAGAAGACCACGGCGGGGGAGGACTGGGGGTGCTCCGCCATCCGCTCGCAGGGGCATCTGCTGCTCATTGAGCTCGAGGGGGGCGCGCATCCGTGGGCCCATTTCCTGTCGTGGTGGATGCGCAAGTACGGGGCCGCCGCGCGGCTCGACGAGCTCTTCACCCCCGCCCAGACCCTGGTGGGGCGCCGCTACTCGGTCCAGTTCAAGCACGAGGACGAGCCTCTTGCCGTGGTCGTTGTGGCTGCCGGCGAGAAGGCAGAGGAGTTTCGCCTCTACGATCCCGAGCACAGCCAGGAGGAGATGAAACGGCTCAAGGCGCATGTGAGGCAGCTCGAGGCTCACAGGAAGAGCGTGACCATCAGGATCGCCAAGACCGCCAGAATGTTGCTGGAGAAGACGACGAGGGCGGACGCGGCGCTCGTGCTTCCCGTCGAGGTCCCACCGCTGCCAAGGTGCAGGGCGCGACCCGGGGTGTCGAACATGACGTCGACCCCTCCTGGCTGCCCGTAGCCATTGCTGCTGAGCCCATCCGTGAGGCCGTTTTGGATTTGGGTGATGTTTTTGCCGTCGGGGTTGTGCACCGAGATATTAAAGCTCACGAGCTGCCCGTTGGAGCTCGTGGACATGGAGACCATGTAGACAAAGCCCCCTCCCCCCAAAATGGAGGTCCATGTGCTGTTGGAGGTGAGGAAGCTGGTGAGGGCCGCGAGCCGCGCGCTGTCGAGGAGCACCGTGCCGTTGTTGCTGCTGAGGAGGATCTTGTTGAGCATGACGATGGCGTTGTTGGGGCCGGTCAGGAGGCGCCGGCCCGCCGCTTGGGGAGGGCAGCCTTGGATGTTGTAGTCGAGGAGAAAGAAGCCCGCAATCTGCGAGACGCCGGCCGCATCCATGAGCGCGTTCTGCAGCGTGGCCCCGAGGTTGGTCCCCAGGATCCCCTGGGACTCCTGCTGGCAGAGGTCGGTGGCGACGGAGCCGGAGACCTGGCTCTGGAACTGGAGGACCACACAGCGGTCGTAGCTCACATCCAGGAGCCCGGCGCAGAGCTGGGTGACGGCGTCGTAGCCCGGGACGTTGAGGTTGAGGACCATGGAGTTGGAGGTCTGGGTGGTGCTGGGCTGCATCGCGGTGTTGGTGGCCTGCTGCAGGAGGGACCGACGAGACACGGGGGGAACGTCAAAGACGGTGCTGAGGAGCCGGCGCGCCAACTGGGTGCCCGAGGGGGTGTTGATGGTGATCATGCCAATGGCGATGATCTTGCTGGAGAGGGTGAAGGCGGTGGCCCCCGGCTGGGCGCTCTGGATGGCCTGGTAGCTCCAGTCCACCACGGGGTTGACCACGTAGGCCTTGCGGTAGCGGGTGTTGAGGCCCAGCTTGGCGATGAGCTCCGCGGAAAAGTTGGCCCCCATCATCTGCGTGAAGCCGTTGCTCCCCCCGTGGAGCAGGACGTTGCCCATGAGGGTCTGCATCTCGGTGACGGAGGTGGGGTCGCCCGGCCTGAGCTCGACCACGTTGCTGGTGCTGCGGGAGAGGACGTTGTTCTTGATGGTGCTCTGGACCTTGGTGATGCACACCATGTGGCCCGCGGAGGGCTTGAGGGGGCAGATGGCCAGCAGGGCCGGGGTGGGCTCCAGCCAGCTGGTGTGATTCATGGGGTCGGTCTTCTGGACAAAGGCGTTGCCGGCGAGGAAGAGGGCCTTGACGGCGTCAAAGTTGGGGGTGGGGCCTGTGACCCCGCCCAGGGGCTCGAGAAAGTTGACGGTGTGGATGTCGTTGATGTTGACCGACTGCGTGAGGGCCCTGGGGTCCTGAAAGTAGTTGGGGTCCCCCAGCGCGGAAAAGGTCATGACGGAGCCCTGGACCGTGGTGGTCTTGAACTGAAGGCTGTTGCTGGGGGTGGCGCCCGGGACGTCCATGTTGAGCTTCTTCTGGAGGGTGTTGTCCCACTCAAAGTCGTTGGTGGCGGTGCCGATGTAGATGTTGCCCGTGATGATGTCGGCGAGCGTGGTGGAGGCGGTCTGCGTCTCGCACTGCGCGCTCAGCCCCAGGCCGCTCACCTGGACGGAGAGGGAGATGCTGGTGAGGACCTCGCTCTTGGCCGAGGAGTCGAAGGCGTCCACCACAAACTCGACGGTGAGGGAGACGGGGGGGCTGGCGACCAGGTCGGCGGCGGTGATCATATCCAGGGGCAGGGGGATGCCAAAGGAGACGAGGCTGTTGGCCTTGATGGGCGGGGAGCACATCTGGAGGTAGCTCTGGACGCAGGGCTGGTTCTGGGCCTTGTTGACGAGGGCCTGGAGCGAGGCGTTGGCGTAGATGTAGTGGATGTTGTCGGGGGTGGCGCAGGCCTGCATCCAGCCGCTGTCGGTCGCGGAGGGGGATCCCGACGAGGACTTGATGAGGCGTATGCTCTGGAGGGGCACGATGCCCAGGCCCGAGGAGGAGGCGCTAAAGGTGCTGGGCATGGTGAAGAGCGGCTGCAGGTAGTAGAGGTACTGCACCGGCTGGAAGTAGTCGGTGACCTTGATGCGGATGAGCTGCATGTCAACGGCGTTGACGAGCGGGTCCTGGTTGGCGCCGTAGGTGCTGAGCGTGAGGGTGTTGCTCTTGCGCACCGTGATGAACTGCTGGACGTTGCGCGTGGTCATGACGGAGCCGCCCGTCCCCTGGAAGTTGGCGAGCCCCACAAAGAAGCTGAGATTGTAGTCGGAGCCCAGGACGCCCTGCATCAGCGAGCCCGAGAGCCGGAGGTCGCCCTCCTCCAGGACCAGGAGCACCCGAAACGTCCGCGTGGTGTAGTCGATGGTCTCGAGCAGCCGGACCTCGCTGTGCGGCATGCCCTCGATCTGGCCCACCACCAAATCGTTGGTTTGCGCGTGCGCGGGGAGCTCAAAGACGATGTTGGAGGCGGGGTACGTGTCGTTGAAGGTGGCTTGGGCGTCGCAGACGGCGGAGGGCACCCCATTCACATAGTCGGCGCCGTTCAAAAAGTCGGCCAGGAGGGCGTTGGGGCGGTAGAGCCGCTCAAAGTCGCGCAGGCAGCAGGCGGTGGCGGCCCTGGTGATGCCCTGGCCCGCCGCCGAGGCCGCCGAGGTGCTGCAAGGAAAGTACATGCCCGCGCTCTCGGTGAGCGCCTGGGACGGGGTCAGCAGCGCCATGGTGGTGGGGTCGTGGTCGATCCGGGGCAGGTACAGCACGTTTTTGGACTGCAGGATGGCCGTGTTGGGCTGGCTCACGTCGGGGCTGAGCATAGAGGGGCCGCCCATGTAGATCATCTCGACCTGCCAGCAGCCGCCCGTCGGGGTGGCCCCCGTCACCACGCAGGTGCGGTTGTAGGAGACGCCCGTGATGTTCATGCCCCACCCGCTGATCTGGTTGGGCGCGGAGAAGCCCAGGGCGGTATGGGGCCTCGTCAGGGGGGCCTGAAACACCTGGACCCCCGTGGAGGCGCTGAACACGGCCTTGGACAGCGCGAGGGACAGGACCTGGGGCGAGAGCCCGCCCGCCGCCGCCTTGGCCATACTCTGCGTCGCAAAGAGGGTCACCAGCTCCAGGCGGGTGGTGGCCTGGATGGAGGGGTCCACGGAGACCGAGGTGAAGGCGAGCGCCAGCTGCGTCGTGTTCATGGTGTAGCCCTGCACCAGGCCCAGCATGCTCGGCGGCAGAAACGTGGTCAGCGCCTGGGCGTAGGTGTTTTTCAGGAGCGTGAGCACGAGCGGGACGGGGCCCGTCGCCGTGGAGGGCGAGAGCAGGGCGGCCTGGAACATGGCGCTCGGGTAGGCCGAGATGTCCACGAGGGTGTACACGGCGTAGGCGCTGTCAACGCAGGTGATGCCGTCGCCAAAGTAGGTGGAGAGGCACGTGCAGGTGTAGGACCCGACCGTGTCCGTGCACAGTGCGAGGGGCCCGCAGGTCGCGGTGCCTGCGCTGCACTCGTCAATGTTGTGGAGCACGCACTGGGCGTCGATGGTGTAGCCCGAGGGCGGCGTCACGCTGCCGGTGCAATCCTGGGTGCAGTACTGCTGGCCCGTGGGCGCGTACGTGTACGCGGGGCAGGGCTCCAGGCAGGCGGTGAGGGGCTGGGGGCAGGTGTATCCCAGGCGGAAATGACAGGTGGTCGGATCGCACCCCCCGCCGGGGGCACCGCCGTCGTCGCACTGCTCGCCCGGATCCAGGAAGGAGTTGCCGCAGAGCTGGGCAGGCAGGAGGGGGCCGCAGTTTGCATTCACGCACGCCAGGTGGCATGTGGCGGAGCCCCCCCCGGCGGCCGTGGTCAGCGCCACCTGATCCTGCACAAAGGCCTGGATCGTGTGCGAGAGGCTGTCCTGGACCACGATCTGCGTGAAGCCCACGTTGTTGCCCACCCCCGCGCTGGCGCTGCCGTAGGGCATGGCGTTGACGATGCTCATCGAGGGCGCGCCTGCGGCCAGGGCGATGTGGGAGAGGACCTTGACGCTTGTGTCGCTGGGGGTGGGGTACTGGATCACATTGATGTGGCCGCTGTCCGCGACGTAGACCATGGGCAGGGCGTTGGACGCGCTCAGGGCCACGGTGACGGAGGTGGGCGCGACCATCTCGGGGACGATCTTGTCCAGGGGGGAGAACCACGTGGAGACGACGCGCGTGTCCGTGTCCACCATGCGGATCAGCCCGTTGCCCGAGTCGGCCACCAGCAGCATCTTGCTGGAGTTCATGCTCTTTTCGATGAAGGCCAGGCCCATGGGGGCGCGGAACGACGCCCCCGGGAATGGGCCATCCGTGCTGCCGGGGTTGCCCATCAGGTCGCCGGAGAGCAGGTTGCTCTGCCAATTGTCGAGGTCAAAGACCATGATGCGGTTTCGCACCACGTCGCTGGCGTACGCCTTCCTGGAGCCCTGGCCATCCCTCCGGAGGGCGATGCCCCCGACTTGGGCCACGTCGCCGACGGCGCCCAGGAGCGTGACCTGCTTGGTTNATCAGGCAAAGCTCACAGGCTCCAAAAAGAAAAAGGNGGGGGACCTGTCGGGAGAANACATTGATCATGCGCACGGCATTGCCGTCCCCCACCACCACCACGGTGGCCTCTGGGGCGTCGTAGTCAACACCNATGGCGGTGATGGCGGTGAAGATGGCGTTGCCCAGCATATCCAGCCTGGTCTCCTGCTTCTCGTAAGAAGAGTGAGCGTGCCGAAGCATACTACAGGCAAAACAAAAAAAGGACCTGCAGCAGGACGCGGTACACGGCCGTGGCCGTGCTGAAGAAGAGGGTGCCTGTGCTGAGCGAGGTGACGGAGGCCGTGACCTGGAGCCCATGCATGGCTCCGCTGCCTCCAGGGGCCACGCTACATGCATCAAAAATGAAGGGCTGGAGAATGCTGGGCATGGAGCAATCGCTCGGGCTGATGGCCCCGCCCTTGGCCGACATGGTCCCCCCTGGGCAGACGCGCACGGCCGTCGGGTCCGAGGCGGAGACCTGCATGGAGGGGCAGTAATAGCCCAGGGGGCACGGCAGGCACGCCCCCGACACCATGTACGTCCCCGGCAGGCACACCAAGGGCGCGCCAAAGGCGGGGAGGTTGATGCACTGGGCCGGGTCGCTAGCCCCCCACACGGGCGTGAAGAGGGCCGCGCTGCTGGCGTTGCCGGTAATATAGGTGTACGTCCCTGACGGGCACGGCAGGCACCCCGAGGCCCCCGGCTTGTCCTGGTAGAAGCCCGGCCGGCATGTGGAGCAGGTCTGCGTGAGGGTGTTGGAGTATGTCCCGGGGAGACAGCTGCTGCAATCGGTGCTGTTGGCGTTGGAGGAGGTGCCGGCAGCGCACGCCAGGCAGACCCCTCCATAGTTGGGGCCGCTGGCAGGCCCGTGGTCCTGATAGTAGGACCCGGGGGGGCACAGGCTGCAGGTGGTGAGCCCCACGGAGCCTGCGATGAAAAAGCGGGGGCAGTATTGGCACGCGGAGCCCAGGCTCGCGCCGCCCAGAGCGGGGTTAAAGGTGTTGATGGGGCATGGGATGTGGTCGTTGGTCGGGTCGCCCGTGCAATAGTAGCCCGAGGGACAGCTGATGGCGAGCCCCGTGGTGGACGGACAGTAAAAGCCGGCGCTCGGCACGCAGCTCTGTTGGGCAGATACGTCATCAGACAGCAGCAACAGCAGCAGCGTAATAAGGAGAGAGGACTGCATGGCCCCCATGAAACCGCAGCACACTTAAATAAAGGTGGGAGGTCTTAAGGACGGCTTACCTTTTGACAATTCACAAATCCAGTGAAGGCGTTGGTGTTGGAGTGCTCGGGGCACCGCTGGCACTGCGAGCTCCCCGAGGCGTTGGCAAAGTAGCCGTCGGTGCATGCCTTACAGGTGGTCACTCCGTAGTCGGCGTTGTAGGTGCCCACATCGCAGCTCTGGCAATGGCCGTTGGTGTAAAAGGCCCCAAACATGCCCGGGGGGCACGTGGTATTGCAGATGGTATCGCCCACGGTCGCGGAGCACTCCCGCACGATAAAGGTGTTGGGCGCGCAGATGGTGCAGCTCATCCCGCCGTTGCCAGGGCACGTCACGCCCGCGGGGCACGGGAGCGTGCAGCTCGTGGCGCCTGGGGCAGACCAGGTGTTGACAGGGCAGAAGTCCTGCGAGAAGGGGGTGGGGCATTGGTAGCCAGCCCTGCAGGGCGTGCAGTTGGTGGCGGCGCCCCCCAGACTGTAGGTGCCAGGAGGGGAGCAGGGCTTGGCGTACCCCACCCCAGGGCAGTAGAAGCCAGCAGGGCACGGGAGGGTGCACTCGGACGCGCCCGCCAGCGACAGATTCCCTGCGGGGCAGAGGATCTGGAGCCCGCCCACGCAATAGTAGCCCGCGGTGCACGGGGCGCACGTGGAGCCCATCTTCCCAAAGGTGCCGGGAGGGCAGATGGTGCAGCCCTGGACGCTGGGTGCGGGGCATGTGTGGCTTGTGTTGGTGAGCCGGGCGCAGTTCCAGGGGCTGGGGATCAGAACCCTCAGCCGCGAATATCCCCAGTTTTGCAGGGCCGTGAGATTGCTGTGATAGCCCAGGCGGCATGTCATGGCCGTCGCCGCGACAGGCAGCAGAAGATGGAGGAGGACACCACCACGCATGATAATGATGTCAGGTCAGAAACAAAAAACTTGACCCGAAATTATGTGCTCTTTGAAGGATTCATAGTATATATAAATACACTTGAAATCCAATACAGAGAGATGTCGGAACCACCAACCATGAAAATGGAAGACATTCTCAGGACAAAGACCACTCGTATGACCTCATCTGAATGGGCCAATACATATAAGGTGACGGCAGGCCACATATTGTACCACAAATTTCGGGAGGTCTACGCAAGGTTTTACAAGGAGGGTGTGTTCCAAGGCGATGGGCCTGCCTCTAGCAAAAAGGACGGGGATCTCGAGGCGAAATATCCCCTACAAGATGAGCGTCAATGGGTGACGGAGATGAGGATCAGGAGATCCGATGAAAATTTAAGGGAGGTGCCCATGTTTGACAGGATAGAAAACTTTTACCAAAGTTTGGATACGGATTGGAAAATAAGCGAAAGGGCAAGAATCGAGGATGAGAGAAAACAAGCGGCTGAGGCCAGTGGTGGGGGGAAAAGGGGCAAGAGTAAACGTGTTGTGGGAGATGGCGAGGAGAAGGATCCCAGGATCCCAGGGATTACAAAGCTGAAGGCGAAGGAGTTGTTGCTGCACCGATTGGTGATGCACCTGTCCCCGAATCCTATCAGCAGTTTTGCTGAAGGCATCGAAGAAGCCGAGGCCTCAGATCCAAGCGATCACATCGTCAAGGTAAACTTTTACACGGGGTACATGGAATATCACGTGCTGGTCGTCACGGAGGACGTTACGGTCAGTGAACATATGGATGCCCCTAGTCAGAAGCTGCTCAGGGGCGAGCCTATTGCAGTGGCCTTTCTCTTCCATCTCTATCCTGTGGAAGGAGTTGCAAAGCCTCCAGAAGAGAGGGCCAGAGAGTTTTTTTATCTTGCCCATTTTGCGTCTGCCCTGAAATTGAAGCGGACCAAGGCACGACCTGGGAGCTTCTTTCTCAAGGATATAATGGACAATAAGGTGAGGGACAAACTCCTGTTACTGGAGCTGGATGAAACAGATGAAATGGAGGGGCTGCGAGAAGTGTATACAAGATTGGGATTTCACAACACGCCCGAGATGAGAGACTCCCAAGATGACGTATGGAGGCCCTGGAAGCACTTTCTCGAGAAGGCATCCAAACACGCGTGGAGCGCCACAGTTTCGGAGTACAAGATCGAGAACACGCTGCACAAGGATATGCTCCGTCCGGACAAAAACCTATGGATGGCCTACTTGCAGGATTGGCCGCTGGTGGACCAGCCACCGCCGCCCCCGCCTGCGCCAGCGCTTGGAGAAGGAGGAGGAGTCCAGGATCTGGCCAAACTCGCCTTTGAGGACCTGTCATGCCTTCCTAAGCTGGCAGCCCAGCCCTTGACGGACCAAACACGGCGGCTCCATGGGTCTGATCTGCTGATGATGAGCATGAACAGGTGGTTTAAGCTATTCTATCCAGTAACACTCTCAAAGAAGCGAAGAGATAGGGGAGAAAAAAACGAGTTGTGGATGAAGTACACTTATATAGTGATCAGGTATTTCAAAGATATTTTGCATCTAGACATTACCAAGGTGGCGAAAAAGGGCCGAAGGTCTGCTGGAGAGGAGGAGGCTCCCACACACCTTCTTCTGGATGAAACGTTTTTACGAGAATGGGCTATGAACAGAAACTTTGCAAACGTCTACGAAGGCAGACTGTCCGAGGGGAGCCGTTATGATACCCACTCCAAGATGTATGTGCTAGTTTCTCCCATCCAAGGCACACTTGTTTCCCAAAAAGGAGATGAGGTAGCTAAGCTGGTGGCTGGGGAAATATGTGGATTTTGTTTTTTCAATCACATGGTCTCCACTGAAAATAGCTACGCCCTCGACCATCCAGTAGCAGCCAATAAGCGAGGTTTGCAGGGAGATCCCGACTTCATAGTCATCCAAAACATGGGCTCAAAGGTTCTGGACACTGAGTCCACTGAGCCAGGGGAACTCTTTTTCGAGGAAATGATTTACCATCTCATGGAATACTCCAGGCAATGGCAATCCATCATACTCTTGCGAACCAATGCAGAGTTTAAAAGGCTCTATGGGGATATTATGACTCAGAATGGCTTCTTTTATGGAGGCAAAAAACAGAGAACAAAAACAATGGTTTCAAACATTGGAGGCAAGATCGAGACGTTTATGACGGATGCTGTGAGTAATGACAGGAAAATACAGTACATTTCGCCCCTTGGAAAGCGAGAGACGCCTTGGGACCATACCAATCACCCGCTGGACAATAATACCTGGCTCATTTACTGGGGGTTCCCAAGAATAGAGGACATGCATGCCCCGCCCCAATTCTATGAATGGTTTCCCAGTGAGTCATGGATAAAGACGAGGCAAAGGATCACGGCGTACTCCGAATCGGCACGTCAGGTGGAGGAGGCTAGACCCGTAGCGATCCTTCGCCTGCCTGAAGAAGCGCTAACGCTCAGCAAAAATTATAAAGAGTGGGTCGAGTTTTGTCAAGGGCGAGGTAACATGAAGAAGCATCAGAGGAGCCTAATGAAGAACATAGAGACAGCATACTCTCAGATCAGGGAGGTCACCGTTGCACCCAGGACAACAGAGAATTGGGATAGCTTTATGAGCCCTGATCAATACATTCTGCGAGTNGTCATGGANAANTCCCCCTACACCATCAAGGACGTGATGCGCATCCTCTATTTCTCGAAAGAGGAGGACGCAGTGCAATATCCTGGCTGTTCCCCTGGAATGCCCATAGGATTCATTCTCACCAGGGAATTTATGAGCGAGGACATGGAACCCTTCATTTACGTGCTGGAAGTCTATACCCTGTCTCCTTTGTTGAGCTACTTTCCCATCATTTTCAAGAAGCTGCAGGAGCAGCTTTACAACGATGTAAGATTGCAGAGGCGGCTTTTTGGAAATGGAAACCCGGAGGGGCGCAGACGGAACGTGGCCATGATTCTGGAGTTCCCCAGGGTTCACAATGCAGGTTTTGTCAATGCCATCAAGGAGTCAGAGTTCATCTCTGCCGACAAGTTTAAGGAAAAGAATGCACAAGGGGATCCCCATATTCAAAAATATTGGAATTTCTTCAAGCTGATGTCCCTCACGCCGTACACGTGGTGTCAGCAGGTACCCTTTCCAAAGGAAAAGTATACAAGTCTGATCAAGACCATTCCAGACACAACAAGTAACGAGATCATGGTACAGATGAAGGAGGGGGTCTTTTCAGAGTCATGGATGTTCTGGATACCCAATGACTGGGATAACGAGGAAACCAAAAAATACTTTACCTTATTCCAGGGAGCTGTTAAAATTCACAACGAGATTCAAAGTACTTATGACTTAAGCATTTCTTCTTCTAAGTACAAGCAGAAGCTAATTGATAAGTATTCAGCTGAACCTCCTTCCCAAACAAATCCCACGGATGCTGCATATCAGCGAGCGTTGGCCGAGGAGGAGAGTAGAGTAGCTTCTATAGCAGAACGTCAGAGAGCGATAGAGGCTGCCAGGGAGGCTCTTGGTATTGCAAGGAAAGAAAGAAGGAAGGAGCTATACCATGCCCGAAGGCAAGAAATGGGTAAGAATGTGGGTCGTGGGAAGGGTCAATCTGAAAACCCTATTCTGGTTGACGGTGATGGTGATGATGATGGTATGGGGGGAGGCCCTGGGCCAGTGGCTTCCGGAGGAGGAGGTTGGGGACCTGCGGATAGAGGAGGAGCCAGTCAACCGTCTGGGCGTCGACGAAAGGGAGGTTCCAATCGAGATGAGGATGATGATGTTGGGGGAGGATCTGCTGATAGAGGGGGGCCCAGTCAAAGGGAGGGACGTCGAGGAAGAGCAGCAGGGCCTGCAGCAGGAGGCTCCAAACGAAATGATGAGGATGAGGATGAGGATGATGATGTTGGGGGAGGACCTGCAGATGGAGGGGGGCCTGCAACAGGAGGCTCCAAACGAGATGCTGCTGCTGCTGCTGCTGCTGCTGCTGATGATGATGATGATGATGATGATGATGATGATGATGATGTTGGGGAAGGACCTGCAGATGGAGGGGGGCCTGCAGCAGGAGGCTCCAAACAAGATGCTGCTGCTGCTGCTGCTGCTGATGATGATGATGAGGATGAGGATGAGGATGAGGATGAGGATGAGGATGATGATGCTGGGGGGGTACCTGCAGATGCAGCAGGAAGCAGTCGAACGAAGATGCGTAGGGGACAGGTAGTAGACTCAGGAAGGCCACAATCTCAAGCAAAACCGTCTGCTGCAGCGAGGGGCTCCAATCAAGGAGATCCTCAGCAGAAAAAAAGGAAAGCTCCTCGAGGTGATGGTGGGATGGGGGGGTCTGATGGAATAACTGAAAGTGATTCT
>TBL_comb47_HYPODRAFT_10003408_pt1 | contig 18842 bp, 16 predicted proteins | sample TroBogypolimnion_40_FD_10682 | JGI IMG/M metagenome (IMG submission 10682)
GGCGGGCTGGCGGTCGGTTTGGCGGCGCAGGACACGCTGGCCAATCTCTTCGGCGCGGTGGCCATCTTGCTGGACAAGCCGTTCCGCATCGGCGACCGGATCACGCTCGACAACGTGGACGGCATGGTGGAAACCATCGGCCTGCGCAGCACCAAAATCCGCAATCTGGACGGGCATCTGGTGACCATCCCCAACAAGACGATGGGCAACGCCACGCTCACCAACGTGACCAGCCGGCCCAACATCAAGACGGTGATGAACATCGGCGTCACTTACGACACCTCGACCGAAAAAGTGAAGCGGGCGCTGGCCATTTTGGAGGAGATCTACAAGCGACATCCGAAGACGACCGAGCTGCTGGTGAGCTTCAACAAATTCGCCGATTCGGCCTTGAACATCCAGATTGTCCACTGGTGGAATTCGACCGACACGAAGGAATATCTGGCCGGGATGCAGGAAATCAACCTGGCCATCAAGGAGCGGTTTGACGCCGAGGGCATCAGCTTCGCGTTTCCGTCGCAGACGATCTATTTGAAACAGGATTCCAACTGGAACATCGCGCAGAAGTGACGGGACACAGTGAATCCTCTTTCAGCGGGAAAATGAAAACGCCGCCCTCAGATGTTCTTCTGAACGCGGCGTGAAAGGAAGGACGATTATTTTTTAGGCGCGGCAGCGGGAGCGGTCCCGCCGGGCGGAATGCCGTATTTCTTCAAAATCGGCTGGAAGTCCGGATGCGTCGCGCCAAAGGCCGCAAGCTGCTTGATGAAAAGCTGGATGTTCGGGCCGTTCTGCGTGAAGGCCTGGATGATTTGCGTGGCCTGCGGTTTGACCGCCGCAATGTCCCTGCGGGTCAGGCTGGCCTGGCGATACAGGAAGACCGTGAGCGTGCCGCTGACGATGATGAGCGCGAGCAGCAAGGTGAAGGTCTGGCGGCGCAGCGCGGCGATTTGATCCGAAAGCTCGGTGGGCGTGGGGGATTCGTTCATGGTGGTTAAATATTATTTTTTGACGGGTGCCGGGGTGGCCTGCGCGACGGACAAAAGCTTGGTCAGTTCCGGGCTGGGGCTCTTCTGGTTGTAGGCGGCCACATCCTGCGCGAGCGCCTGCACCTGCATGAGGCTGTTGTTGGCGATGGTGGCCTGCACGGTCAGCGCCCGGAATTCGCGCGTGAGAAAAATGGTTTGCAGCGCAAAAATCACGCCGGCGATCGCCAGCATGCCGAGCACAAAAGTCAGGATGGTATTTGTCGTTTCACATTTCATACGAGTGGGGCAAATCTAGCGAATCGGCGGCGAATGTCCACAGTGTTTTTGTTAAGTTGAAGTTGGCGGAGGCATCGGCTATTTTCTACCGGCTATGACGTTGACAGAAAAAATTCTTGCGCGCGCCGCCGGCAAACCCTCGGTGCAGGCCGGCGACAACATCTGGGTCAGTGCGGACGTGCTCATGACGCACGACGTGTGCGGGCCAGGCACCATCGGCGTATTCAAACGCGAATTCGGCCAGGCCGCCAAGGTCTGGGACAAGAACAAGATTGTCATCATCCCCGACCATTACATCTTCACCGCCGACTCGAAGTCCAACCGCAATGTGGACATCCTCCGCGACTTTTCGCGCGAGCAGGGCATTGAGTATTTCTACGACGTGATCGACGACCAGAACGGCCACTGGGTTTTCGACGCGGTGAAAGGCAATATGAAGCGCCAATACGGTTCGCGCTATGCCGGCGTCTGCCACACGGCGCTGCCGCAAAAGGGCCACACGCGGCCGGGCGAAATCCTGTTCGGCACGGACTCGCACACTTGCATGGCGGGCGCGTTCAACCAGTTCGCCACCGGCATCGGCAACACGGACGCGGGTTTCGTCATGGGCACCGGCAAGCTGCTCATCAAGGTGCCCGATACGATGCACTTCCGGCTCGAAGGTAAACTCCAGCCCGGCGTGATGGCCAAGGACATCATCCTCCATTGCATCGGCGAGATCGGTTTCGATGGGGCGACGTATCGCGCGCTGCAGTTCGACGGCGAAGGCGCGAGCAATCTCTCGATGGACGACCGCATGACCATCGCCAACATGGCCATCGAAGCGGGCGGCAAGAACGCAATTTTCGAATTTGATGCGCGCACGGCGGAATATGTGGATTCCCGCGTGAAATTGAACGGCACCAAGTCCACCTACGAACCAGTGTTGCGCGACAAAAATGAAAAATTTGTCTATGAGCACGTCGTGGACTTGAGCCAGCTTGAACCGACGGTCGCCTGTCATCCTGATCCGGGCCAGCGCAAGAAGGCGAAGGACATGGACATGAAACTGGACCGCGCTTACGTCGGCTCCTGCACCGGGGGCAAGACGAGCGACTTCGTGGAATTCGCCCGCGTGCTGCGCGGCAAGAAAGTGGTCATTGACACCTTCGGCGTGCCCGCGACGCCGGAGATCGTGCGCGATTTGCAGTCCACGTATTGGGGCAACACGACCATCTGGGACATCCTCGTGAACGCCGGCGTGCAGATGACCGAGAACGCCGGCTGCGCCGCCTGCCTCGGCGGCCCGGTGGACACGTTCGGCCGCATCAACAAATCCGGCATCAAGTGCATCAGCGCGACGAACCGCAATTTCCCCGGCCGCATGGGCGACAAGGAATCGCAGGTGTTTCTCGCCTCGCCGATGACGGTGGCCGCGAGCGCCTTGACCGGCAAGGTCACCGACCCGCGCGAGTATCTGGGCAACTAACGCCTGTAAACAATTTCACCGCTTGGGCAGCGTTGGACGCTGTGCAAGCGGTGATTTGCTTTTTTAATGTCAATTTACTTCGCCAGTTCCGCGCCCGGCAGATAAACCGTAAACGTCGTGCCTTCGCCCACCTGCGTGCGGCAGTGCAGCGCGCCGCCGCCCTCCTTGATGAGCCGCTGGACAATGCTGAGTCCCAGCCCGGTCCCTTCGCGCGGGCCTTTGGTGGTGAAGTAGGCCTGGAAAATTTTCGGCAGCACTTCCGCCGGAATGCCCTGGCCGTTGTCGCGCACGGAGAATTTCACCAGCGGCGCGGTGTTTTCCATGCATTCGACATTCAGCAGCCGTTCATTCGGGCCGTCCTTGAATTTCATCAGATCCAGCGGCTCGCGCAGCACTTCGCCGCTGATCTCCACGCGATGCGGCTGCGCCATGCACTGGAACGCGTTCACCGCAAGATTCTGCAAAATCTGGATCACGTCCGTGCCGTTGGCCTTGACGCCGATGTCTTCGCTGAACGGGGTGATGTGAAATTCATTTTCGTGCAGGCTCGGATGCACGCGCACGAGATGTTCAAGATCCTTGAGCAGCTGGTTGACGCCGACGCGCGGGGCGCTTTGGCCGTCCTTGTTCCGCAAAATTTCGAGGTAGCGCCGGGAGATCTCGATGCAATTGGTGGTCTGTCGCGTGACGATGCTCAGCCGGTTCTTGACGAATTCCAGATCCTCCACCTCCATCCGCGCCGTCCGGTTGAGCCGCTGGTTCAGCACCTGCACGAAACCGGAGATGACCGTGAGCGGGCCGTTGATGTCATGGATGATGCTCGCGTAAATGTCGCCGCGTTTCTTGTCAATCTGTCGCTCGACGTGCTGGTTTTGCAGCTCGACCAGCAGTTCCTGGACTTTCTCCGCGCTGCTGTGGATTTCGCTTTCGAGCGTGCGGCGCTGCATCGCCTGGCTGACGGCGGCGCGCATCGTTGCGAGGTCGAAGGGCTTGTTGATGTAATCGCAGGCGCGCAGGCGCAGCGCCGTCCGGATCGTGTCGGTCGTCTCGAACGCCGTCATCATGATCGCCTCCATGTCCGGCTTCACATATTTGAGGCGTTCCAGCACTTCGATGCCTGACATGCCGGCCATGCGGATGTCCAGCAGCGCCACGTCAACGTCGTTGCTCTGCGCCAGCTCGATGGCCGTCGGGCCGTCCTCGGCCATGAGCAGATGGTATTCGTCCTTGAAAATCACCCGCAGCGACTGGCGCGGCCCGTCATCGTCGTCCACGATCAACAAGGTGCCCCGGCGTTTCGGCGCCGGCGGGAGCTCGGGGGTTTCATCAGCGGCATCGCTTGGGCTGGCCAGAGAATCAGAGGCAAAAAGCATTGGTAAAATTTCTTTCTGATTAAATTAAGGCCACCCTACGCGAATTATTTTTATCATCAAGCAGAAACCAGCTGCCGCCGCACGCTTTCCAAAGCCTGTTGCGCCGTCAATTCCTTGAACGCCGCCCGCTCGTAAACATTCAGCCGGCGTTCGACCACCGTTGCAAATGCGCCCGCCAGCGCGATGAAGACCGTGCCGACCGGCTTGTCCGCCGTGCCGCCGCCCGGCCCGGCAATGCCCGTGACCGCGAGGGCAAAATCCGCCCCGAACTTTTTCCGCGCGCCCTCCGCCATTTCCTTGGCGACCGCTTCGCTCACCGCGCCGTGCCGCTGCAATGTTTCCGCGGACACCCCCAGGAAATCCTCCTTCGCCAGGTTGCTATAGCTCACCACGCCGCCGAGAAAAACCGCCGAGGCACCCGGCACGTTGGTGATGCGATGGGCGATGCCGCCCCCCGTGCAGGATTCCGCCAGGGCCAGCGTTTTTTTCCTTTCCGTCAACAACCGCACCACCACCGTTTCAATCTCCTCATCATCGAACCCGTAAATATTTCCGCCGAAAATTTCCTGCACGATCGCCTCGGCCTGGCTCACGGTTTGTGCCGCCACTGCGCCGGTGGCCGTCAACCGCACGTCCACCTGGCCGACGCGGGCGCAGTAGCCGACCTCCAGACCATCCGACACGAGCGCCTGCAGCGGTGACTTGATTTTCTCCTGCACGGCCGATTCGCCGACGCCGCCGGTCCGCAACGTGCGGCACACGAACGGCACCGCCAGCGGAAATTCCCGCTGCAACAGCGGCAACACGGCAGCGTCGAACATCGGTCGCAGCTCACGCGGCGGGCCCGGCAGCATGATGAGCCATTGGGCACCGGCTCCGACTTTCATCGCCAGCCCCGGCGCGGTGCCGTTGGGATTGGGCAGCACCGTGGCGCCCTCCGGCACCAGCGCCTGCACGTCGTTGTTCGCGGGCATGGGCCGCTGGCGCGCGGCAAAATAATTTTTGATGTGCGTGAACACCGCCTCGTCGCGCACCAGTTTTTTACCGAGCATTTGCGCAATCAAGTCCCGCGTGACGTCATCGGAAGTCGGCCCGAGTCCGCCGGTGACGATCACCAGGTCCGCCCGGGTCAGCGCCTCACGGACGGCCTGTTGAATGTCGTGCGCGGTGTCCGGCACAGCCACCTGGCGGGCGACGACGGAGCCGCGATCGGCGAGGCGGCGGCAGATCCATTGCTGGTGCGTGTTCAAAACGCGGCCGAGCAGCAGTTCGCTGCCGGTGTTGATGAGTTCAATGTTCACAAAATTTGAAACGAGGAAACGCGAATACGGAAATGGCTGACGTCGGTTGGTGCTGATGTTTTGTCGGGATCACTTTTTTGGCGGCGCGGGCGCCTTCGGCTTCGGCTTGATGATGTAGGCGTTGAAGGTTCCCAGCAGGTAGCTTTTTTCGGCATCCGGCGTGCAGAGATAAATCTTCCCCGGCAGGCGGCCTTTGGCCGCCGCGCCGAATTCCAGCCGCAGCGCGTAGCCCACGTCATAATTTCCCTTTTGAACGCCATTGGCATCCTTCCAGCGCAATGAGACAGGCGCCGCCTTGTCCGTGTCGGCGCTCACGTTGATGGTTTGGCCGGACAGCGCCTCGGGTTGCGCGCCGCTGAAGCTGATGATCACACCGGATTCCACCGGCCCGCGCGTGCCTTGGCGCAAAATCAGCGCGCCGTTTTGATACGCCGCGCGTTCGACGATGAAATCCTGACCATGTATCCGCCCCACGACCGGCGCATTCGGGATCACCGCCTCGTCCAGCGTCAGCGTCCAGTTGGTGCCATTCGCCGGTGGCGCGACCAGTTTTGGGGCGGCGGGCGGGGCCGCGGCCGGTCCCGCCTGATTGTTGGCTTGCAATGTCACCTGGTCAAACTGCGCCTCACTCAGAAGCCCATCGTGGTGCGCACACACGATGAGTCCGATTTGCGCGCTGGGCGCCATGTTGATCGCCTGCAAGGAGCCCAACGGCAACCAGCCATCGCCGGCATTCGCCCGGTAATAGGCATTGAAGGCATTGCCGCTTCGCACAATCTTCACCGACTTTGGAAAGCCTTTGCCGCCCGCCATTGCCGAGGCGGCCGCTTCCTCACCCGTGGCGCTGCGCCAGATGATTTGCGCCTGCCCGTCGGAACGAATCGAGGCCAGGGCGAACGCGGAATTGGCATTGGTGGTTTCGCGGATCATCACGCCGGCCTTGGCCCATTCATCGGTGTTTTTGAGGTTCAGCACCTGGGCGGAGAGAGCGCCGTCGCCGGTCAGGGGCTGATGGACGTAATGAAAACCATCCGCCCGCCGCCAGATGTCGGCGCCCGAGGCGCTGAGGGTGAACACGCCATTGGCCTCGCTCGCTGAACCGGCGGCGCCGACCGCGCCGATGTCGCCCGTCAGCCAGCCGGGGGCCGTTGGGAGGCGGGAGTTTTTGCCGCCAAAGTGTTTTCCGCCGAAGTAAAAGATGCCGCCGCCGGCCGCGAGCAATGCCCCGATGAGAATGACAATCCAGACACGGGATTTGTTTTCGACCGGCACCACGCCCGGCCTGGCCTCCGCCGCTTTGGGCAGCGGGCGTTCGCCCACCTTGGTGCCGGTCAGCACGAACTTCTGGTCGTCCCCAGCGGCGGGGGCTTGGGGCGCGGTGATCTTCTGGAAGCACGTCGGGCATTCCATCACCGTGCCGGCTTGCGATGAATCGCACCGCATGTGCTGGCCGCAAACCGGACAGGCATATTTGTATTCGCTCATGGCTGCGGCGGAAACATTTCACATCCGTGTGCCGCTGGCAACGCGGTTTTTGCGGAACTTTTTGCGGCCAAGGTGCCAAGGCGCGGAGAACTGGCCGAAATGCCTTTGCGTCCGCGCGGCTTTGCGCTAAAAACAAGTCGCCTTATGAACAAGAAATCTCCCGTTTCCCGCAGCGGCCGCTTCAGCGGCGGTCCCGCCGCCGATGTTGCGCAGTTCACCGAGTCCATCTCCTTCGACTGGCGGCTCTGGAAACATGACATTCTCGGCTCGATGGCCCACGCCGCCATGCTCAAGAAAATCGGCGTGCTGACCCGGGCCGAGCAGATCGCCATCACGCGCGGGCTGAACAAAATCGCGCTCGAAATCAAAGCCGGCCAATTCCAGTGGAAGCTCGAACTCGAGGACGTCCATATGAACATTGAGGCCGAGTTGACGAAGCGCGTCCCCGCCGGCGCGAAGCTGCACACCGCCCGCTCGCGCAACGACCAGGTCGCCCTCGACATCCGGCTCTGGCTGCGCGACGAAATCACCGCGCTGCTCGGCGACATCGCCGGGCTGCAACGCGCCCTCGTCTCGCTCGGTGAGAAAAATGCCGAGGTCCTCATTCCCGGCTACACGCATCTGCAACGCGCGCAACCCGTCTATCTCGCGCACCACTTTCTCGCCTACGTCGAGATGCTTGAGCGCGATTGCGAGCGGCTTTGGGACTGCCGCTCGCGCGTGAATGTCTGCCCGCTCGGCAGCGGCGCGATCGCCGGTTCCACCCTGCCGCTAGACCGCGTGCTTGTCGCCAAACTGCTTGGCTTCGTCAATGCCAACGGCGAGGTCCAACTCACGCAAAATTCGATGGACGCCGTGAGCGACCGTGATTTCGCCGTCGAATTTTGCGCCGCCGGCGCGCTGCTGGCCGTGCATCTCTCTCGGCTGGCGGAGGACATGATTCTCTGGGCCGGCACGGAGTTCAATTTCATCAAGATCGCCGACGCCTACACCACCGGCTCGTCGCTCATGCCGCAGAAGAAGAATCCCGACATCGCCGAACTCACGCGCGGCAAGACCGGCCGCGTCTTCGGCAACCTGATGTCGCTGCTCACCCTGCTGAAAGGGCTGCCGATGACCTACAACCGCGATCTGCAGGAGGACAAGGAACGGCTGTTCGACACCGCCGACACCGTGCGCGCCTCCACGCGGCTCATGGCGGCGATGTTGAACAATACCAAGGTGAACAAATCGGTGTGCGCCGGTGCCGCCGCCGACCCGGCGTTGCTGGCGACCGACCTGGCGGATTATCTGGTGCGCAAAGGCATGGCGTTCCGGCCGGCGCATCACGTCGTCGGCGCGGTGGTGGCGCTGGCGGAAAACCTGGCCAAGCCGCTGAACCAGCTCACGCTCGCCGAACTGCAAGGCATCGACCCAACCTTCGGCCGCGACGCGCTGGGCGTGTTCAACCTGAAAACGGCGATGGCGAAACGGAACATCATTGGCGCTCCGGGCACCCGGGAAGTGGCGAAGCAACTGGCCCGCTGGCGGGAACTGCTTTCGTGATGTGAGCGCAAGGTGAAGACTGATTTTTATCGGCGCCAATGGAATCCTGAAAATCCGGTTCCTGCGGTTGAAAACCCCGCTGATTCGGAAATTTAATCTTTTCCTTCACCAAAGATAAAAACTTTCAAGCCGGCTTCTCCGGACTTTCCATTTTTTGGCGACGGGATTAAGAATTAAAATGTCTCGAGCCGGAATGGGAAGCTGCCGGCGGGCAGCTCCCCGGCCGCTGCGCGCTGGTCAAGGGATTCAAGCCGGTGCGCCCAGTGGCCTCGCCGATCCTTCAAGTTTCCCGGCCGCTGGTTCGCCGGCCGGATTGCGCCCGGGGCACTTATTTCCCCCGGTTTTCTGTGAATAGCCTGTGAATAACTCAGCCGTTGAACGGGTTGATGCGGGCGGCCCGATTCTGCCATAATGCGGGGTCACTGGTTTAAGAAAACCGGTGTTTTTATGACTGAAAACAAAACCAGGCGGTTGGTGCTGGCGACCTCAATTTTAGGAATGGCGGCGGCGCTCGGGCCGTTCGTGTGCTGGACGGCTGACGCCGCGGCTCCGGAATATCCGGGTGGCCGCCACCCCAGTGATACGTCCGCCGCCGGCGTCCCCGTCCCGCTGGTGCTGGCGGGAAATCACCTGAACGGTTCCGCTTCCAAACCTGCCGCCGCGCCGGTCGCGCGGAGTTCGGCCTGGCTGACCGCCCGGCATCGGTTTGCGCTGGGCATGATTGAAACCGCCAATAACGACCAGGAAATCGGCGGGGCAGGTGAAGTCAGCCGTTACCAGATCATGCCCTCGGTGTGGAAGCATTACAGCGATTCGCGGAGTTATCAGGATCCGGACGTTTCTTTGGGAGTGGCCCAGCAGCATTGGACCGCGCTCCACACCGCCTTCCAGCAGCAGGCCCGGCGCGAACCGACGGACTTTGACATGTATGTCCTGTGGAATACGCGCTACGGCTACTACGCCGGCAAAGGGTTCAATCCGGCCCGGCTGAACGCGGTCGTCCGCGACCGTGCCGAGCGCTTCGCCAACCTGGTCGAGCGCGGCGCCCTCTGATCCACGGGGAAAATAAAACGCGCGGGCAAGTGCGACTGCCTAGGCCAGGCCCTTCACCACGGGCGCGAGGGATGCGGGCGGCTGGCGCGCGTTTCCCGGGCATGCGTTTTCCGGCTGGTGGCGGAGGAGATTTCGGGAAGGGTTTCTGCTTCGGGCGCCGTTTCTTCTGCCGGGGCTTCCGCTTCTGCCGCGGCCATGGCGTCTGCGATCATGCCGAGCAGTTCCTTGCGGCCCTGCTTCGTCGTCGCCGAACAGGTGAAAATCTCCGGCAGGTTCACGCTCCAGCCTGAGATGCGATCCGTGAACGCCGCGATGTTCTTCCGCACCGTGGTGGCCGACACCCGGTCGGTTTTGGTGAAGACGAGGACGAACGGGACCGCATTGCTGGCGAGCCATTCCACGAACTCCAGATCAATCGGCTGCGGCGGCAGTCCGGAATCGATGAGCGCGAAGACGCAGCAGAGGTTCGGGCGGTCCTTCAGATAATTGGCCACCGACCGGTTGAACTGGGTCTTTTCCTTTCGCGCCACGTGGGCGAACCCGTATCCGGGCAGATCCACCAGCCGCCAGCGCTTGTTCATCGTGAAGATGTTGATGAGCTTGGTGAACCCCGGCGTGGGCGAGACGCGCGCCAAAATGCCTTTGCCTGCCAGCATATTCAGCAGCGACGACTTGCCGACGTTCGAGCGGCCGATGAAGGCGAATTCCGGCAGCGACTCGTCCGGACAAGAGGCCAGGTCCGGCGCGCTGCGGTCAAAGATGGCGGATGATATGTTCACAATTGAAAATCAGCGTGCCAGTATCGCAGCAAAACCGTCCCACTGAAACTTCTATTTTCAGAACGACGCCAGCCGGGGATGCGCAAGTCGTGAATCAGGCAGTTGGCGGGTTGGCGCGTGACGCAGTCGGAGCGGGAAGACTTGGCTGGGTTCAAGATTGCCTGTCTGTCGGCGTGCGGAGTTTGGGGAAATCCGCCCTCCGCCCGCAAAACAAATCCTTGCCGCCCCCCGCCCAAGCGGCTATCAAAACTGCATGGATCCCCGCGAGGCGTTCATCGCGTTGAACATGATCGAAGGCGTCGGGCCGGTGCGCGCCCGCACGCTCTTGGAACAGTTCGGCGACGCGCCCAAAATCCTCGCCGCCTCCAAATCGGAACTGCTCCGCGTCCGCAACATCGGCGAGGAAACCGCCGCGGCGATTGCCGGTTGGGAAAAGTCAACCGACCTGGCCGGTGAATTGAAACGCATCGCGGATTTCGGCTGCCATGTCTTGATCCAGAGTGACGATTCGTATCCCGAATCGCTCCGGCAGATTTACGACCCGCCGCTCGTGCTTTACATCAAAGGCGAATTGTCCGCGAAAGATAAAAACGCCGTGGCGATGGTCGGCTCGCGGCAGACCACGCATTACGGCATCGAGACGGCGCGCAAGCTGGCGTATCAGCTCGCCTACACCGGCGTCACCGTGGTGAGCGGCGGCGCGCGGGGCATTGACACAGCGGCGCACCAGGGTGCCTTGAGCGCGAAAGGCCGGACGATTGGGGTGTTGGGCACCGGCATCAATTTTATTTTTCCCGGGGAGAACGCGGAATTATTCGAACGCATCGCGGCGAACGGCGCGGTGATCACGCAATTTCCCTTCAACCGCCCGGCGGACAAGCAATCGTTTCCAATTCGCAATCGCATCGTGGCCGGCATGACTTTGGGAACGGTCGTGGTAGAGGCGAGCCTTTCCAGCGGCGCACTCATCACCGCCAATTTTGCCACGGAATATGGGCGGCAGGTGTTCGCCGTGCCGGGCCGGATAGATTCGCCACGAAGCAAGGGCTGCCACGACCTCATCAAAAAAGGCGCGAAGTTGTGCGAAGGCGTGGAGGACATCCTGAGCGAGTTTGAATATTTATTTCCCGTGAGCAATCGTCCGCCTTCACCGAACGAGACTGGCGTTTTGCCCGCGCTGGAACTGGGCGAAAATGAGAAACTCGTCTATGATTCGTTGGGAAATGAGGAGCTGGCGATTGACGAGGTGATCCGCAAATGTGGCTTACCAAGCTCCGCGGTTTCCGTGGCGTTGTTCAGTCTGGAGATGAAACGATTGGTGAAACAACTGCCGGGAAAAATGTTTTTGAGAAACAGCTAACAAAGTCACCACGGCGGAGTATCGCGTTCTGATTAACCACCGCTTGTTAACAAAAGTGGGCAAATTCTGGCGGATGAGTATATTTGCTTTATCCGCGAATTATCTGACTTTTGGTCACTCTGAACAACCGTTTTGACTCCAATGGGTTTTCTGAATGGGCTTCTACACCAAACCGCCAATACCGCCGCGATAGCACCATAAATTACTGAAATGACCATACCAAGCCCGACGCAAAGTGGGATGTTTGGTCTGCAATATCGGAGAGCCGGTTTGGCCCTATCTTCAATTTGAACCGCAAATATCCGCCCGCAAGAAGCGGCTGTTGTAGAATCAACCCAACCCAACAGAATCCGTCCAAAACCACACTTCCAGACCGTCATGCCCCAAGCGCTGAAGTCCAACCGACCAGCCGTTTCTGCCCGAATCCTCAAGAATGTTCCTTCACTCGACGAGAGATTGCCCCAGTCTGCCAGGTTGGCAAAAATTCTCCACTTCAGCCTTGGTTCCGCCCACATTGGGGTTCCAGCCTGCATGCTCGATTGTAAAACCGCATCGGCTGCCATGACGGTGTGGGTGCGACTAGATTTCCAAAAACAAATTAAATTTGTCTCAGGGCACCAATGAAAAAGAGACGTTTTGAAAAACACCGATGATTTTCTGGTTAATCGCTACTCCGGCTATGTCGAATAGTCGATCTGATTTGAAAAACGGATTGGTCTGTGCTCTGGCGTTTGACATTTCTCCGGACGGGTCTAGATTTTTTCCATGAAAGGAGTTCGCAACAGTTTATTGTTGTGCGCTGCCAGTGTTGTGATTGCTGGGGCAGCCCCAGTGCAGGATGAACAATCCGCGTCGGTCTATCATGAGAGGCTCACGAATTCCACCGCGCCGATCACCTTGAGCATCAAAGCGGAACCTGAATTCAAGTTGGGTCCGAACCTGCAACTCACCGGCTTGCTGGTGGATTGTGCCAGGCCGCAGCAGACGTGGAACATGCTCGCCCCGTCGGTGCCATCGGTGAATCCCTGGGAATCGGTGCCGCCGTCCCTGCTCCCTGTCATGCCACTCCGCCCGATCAGCAACCCGGCAGTTCATGAAGCCGATTTTGCCCTGCTCCGGTTGAGCTTTCCTTGACCGGATCATGTGAAGAAGTCGCACCATCCGCTGGCACAACCGGCGGAAAAGTGAAGGAAACAATCTTCAATCCGCCACCGGTCGGCGAATGTTTTTTTACGGTGCAATCAAGATTTCTGGCCGCAAAATGGTTTCCCGCCGGCCGGTCTTGTGTTACAAAACGCCCGTGACCACGGACTTTTTTGACCGGGAAGCGCGCGCGAAAAAGCAGACCCGCCGGCTCCTCTGGCTGTTTGGTTTGGCGGTGTTGGCCGTGGTGTCGCTGGTCTATGTAATCTTCGCTTCAGTCATCTGGGCGTTCCAGCATCCGCTCTTTCAGGAGTCCTGGTGGAATCCGATGACGCTTCTGATTTCTGGGGTTTTTCTTCTGGGCGAAGCCCTGGTTCACCCGTTCCATTTTCTGACAATACTGTGGAATCCCTGGCACTTCGGCTGGATCACGCTGGGCACGCTAGTCTCCATTGCCGCCGGGTCCTGCTACAAAATCCGCCTGCTCTCCGACGGCGGCCCGGCGGTGGCGGAACTACTCGGCGGCCGGCGTCTCGAACCCGGCACCACCGACGTCGATGAACAGCGCTTGCGCAACGTCGTCGGGGAAATGGCCGTCGCGTCGGGACTGTCCGTGCCGGAAATTTATGTGCTCGACTGCGAGCGCGGCATCAACACCTTCGCCGCCGGCCACACGCGGGACGACGTGGCCATCGGCGTCACGTTCGGCTGCCTGAAACTGCTGACGCGCGACGAACTGCAAGGCGTCATCGCCCACGAGTTCAGCCACGTCCTCAACGGCGACACGCGGCTCAACCTGCGCCTGATGGGGTTGGCCCACGGACTGTTCTGGCCGACGATTGTCGGACGCGTGCTGATCCGGGGAACGAGCCGTGAACCCGTGGTGGGCGAATCCATCTTCGACGCGGACGAAGGCCCGGGTTTTATCCCGACGGCGCCCATCGGATTACTGTTCTTGATCGCCGGTTCCATCAGTTCGCCGTTCGTGCGTCTGCTCAAGAGCCTGATCTGCCGTGAGCGCGAATGGCTCGCCGACGCGGCGGCGGTGCAGTTCACGCGCAACCCGGCAGGGATCGCCGGCGCGCTGAAAAAAATCGGCGGGCTCTACAAGGCCGGCCGGCTCGACTCGCCGCATGCGGAATCCGCGAGCCATCTTTATTTTGTGAATTCCTGTTACGACCCGTGGTTCGATTTCCAATCCACGCACCCCCCGCTGGAAAAAAGAATCCTCGCGATGGATCCGGCCTTTGACGGCCAGTTTCAGCACCTCAAATCGCTGCCGATTCACGACGCGGAAACTTCCCGCGAAGCCGGCTACGACCGTTTGTATCAGGAAACGCTCCGCCGCGCGCGGGCGGCGGCGAAAGCCCGGGGAGAAAACTAGCTCACCTAGCCGTCACCGAAACGTAATTTTTTTTGCCCTTGCGCAACAAGACGTGGCCGTGAATCAAATCCTTCGCCGTGATGCTCCGGTCCAAATCCCGCTCGCGATTATTGTTCACGTAGATGCCGCCGGCTTCAATGTCTTTCCGCGCCTGGCCCTTCGACGGACACAGGCCGGTGAGCACGACGAGTTCAATGAGTCCCAGCCCGGCACCGTCAAGTTTTGATCTTTCGATTTCCTTGGTCGGCACTTCGCCGTCGATGTCCTCGAAGAAATTCACCTTGGAATCCAGGATGTCGCCACCCGCACCGAAGAGCACCGCCGTGGCGATCTGCGCCTTGTGCAGCGCTTCTTCGCCGTGGATCAGGTAGGTCATTTCCGAGGCCAGGGCGCGATGCGCCTCGCGCGCCTCGGGGCTTTTCTGATGCTTCTCCGCCAGCGCCTCAATGTCCGCCGGGGACCGGCCGAGCGTGAAAAATTTCAGGTAGCGGATCACGTCGCGATCATCCGTGTTGATCCAGAACTGATAAAACTTATAGACGCTCGTTTTCTTCGGATCGAGCCAGATGGCGCCCGCGACCGACTTGCCGAACTTGGAACCGTCCGCATTTGTTATGAGCGGCAACGTCAGGCCGAAAACCTGTTTGCCGAGCTTTTTGCGCGTGAGTTCGATGCCCGCCGTGATGTTGCCCCACTGGTCGCTGCCGCCGATCTGCAGTTCGCAGTTGTGGTCGCGGTTCAACACCATGAAATCAAACGCCTGCAGCAGCATGTAACTGAACTCGGTGTAGCTGATGCCGACCTCGCGGTCTTCCATGCGGGCGCGGACGGATTCCTTGGCGACCATTTGATTGACGGAAAAATGTTTTCCGATGTCACGCAGAAAATCCAAAAACGAAATGCCTTTCGTCCACGCGGCGTTGTCCACGAGGCGCGCGGGATTTTCCTTGGTCTCAAAGTCGAGCAGCTTCGCGAGCTGAACCTTCACGCTGGCGATGTTGTGGTCCAAAATTTCTGCCGTGAGCAACTGCCGCTCGGCGGCCTTGCCGCTCGGGTCGCCGATGCTGCCGGTCGCGCCGCCGGCGACGGCGATGGGATGATGCCCGAGCATTTGAAACCGGCGCAGCGCGAGCAGCGGCACGAGGTTGCCGACGTGCAGGCTGTCCGCCGTCGGGTCGAAGCCGCAATACAGCGTGATGGGCGCGGAAATTCTTTTGGTCAGTTCCGCCGTGTCGGTGCAGTCCGCGACCAGGCCGCGCCATTGTAATTCTTCGAGAATGCTCACGCAGGCAGGTTAAATCGCCTTTGGCCAAATGCCAAATTCCAATTGCCGATGAACTTTGGACTTTGGACTCGGCCCTTTGCGCTTTAACCTGCACGCGGTGTCAAAAATGTTGAAAGCCTCCGGCGCGATGGCCGCCGCCACCTTGTTGAGCCGGTTGCTCGGCATGGTGCGCGAGATGGTTTATGCCGGCTTCATGGGTGACTCGCCGGTGGCGGGCGCGTTCAAGCTCGCCTTCACCATTCCAAATCTCTTCCGCCGGCTGCTCGGCGAAGGCGCGCTGACGGCGGCGTTCATCCCGATCTTCAAGGAGAAGGAAAAGACGCACGGCGAAATCGAAATGTGGCGCGCGGCCAACGCCGTGATCTCGGGACTCATCGTCGCGGCGAGCCTCATCATCGGCCTCGCCATGATCGGCATTTCCATCGCGCTGGCCGTGCATCAATTTGCCGCGAGCACGGAACTCATGCTGCAGCTCCTGCGCGTGATGTTTCCCTACATGCTGCTCGTATGCGTGGCGGCGGCGTTCATGGGCATGCTCAACGCGCGCGGCCATTTTTTCATCCCGGCGATGGGCGCGACGATGCTCAACGTCGTCATGATCGCGTCGGTCGTGTTTTTTGCGCAGCGCATGGCACTGGATCTGCCGCCGGAGTTGCGGCTGCCGAAACAAATTTTTGCGCTGGCGTTCGGCGTGCTGGCGGCGGGCGTGGCGCAGGCGGCCTTTCAACTGCCGACGCTCCGGGCCGAAGGCTTCCGCTACCGCTGGGTTTCGCCGTGGAAAAACGAAACCGTGCGCCTCGTCGTGACACGGATGATCCCGGCCACGATCGGCGTCGCCGCCTTCCAACTCAACGTGCTGCTGGTCCAAGGCCTCGCCTTCGGCATCAACCCGCAGATCAACGCCTCCTTCGATTATGCCGTGCGGCTGATGGAACTGCCGCAGGGCATGTTCGGCATCTCGCTGGCGACGTTTTTACTGCCGACGCTTTCGGCGCTGGCGCTGGATAAAAAATATCCCGAGTTCCGCACGACGCTCCGGCAAGGCATCAGCACGCTGCTGTTCGCCAACCTCATCGCGGCGATTTTGCTCGTCGTGCTGGCTGGACCGATTGTGCGGCTCCTGTTTGAGCGCGGCGCGTTCACCGCCGCTTCGACCGAGCGCGCCTCCCTGGCGCTCATCTGCCTCGCGCCGGGGCTCGTGGCGTTCTCCACCGTCAACATCCTGGCGCGCGCGTTTTTCGCGCTGGGCGACACCAAGACGCCGATGAAAATCAGCCTGGTGTGCCTCGCGCTGAATTTTTTGATGGCTGCGCTGCTCGTCGTGCCGCTGAAGCAGGGCGGCCTCGGCATCGCCAATACCATCACCTCCGTTTGCAATGCAGGCCTGCTGTTTTTCGCGCTGCGAAAAAAACTGGGGCGGCTGGAAATGGCGCCGCTGCGCGCGACGTTTCTGCCGCTGGCTATCGCCGGTCTGGCGGCCGCATTGATTGCGTGGCAAGGCTGGCGGTTTTGGGAATCCACGCTCGGTCACGCGACGCTCCCGCTGAAAATCGGCGCGGTGTTTGTGCCCGCGATTGTTGCCGGCCTCGTTTACGGGATTCTCGCACTGACGTTCAAAGTTCCGGCGGCCAAGGAGATGGCGGCGCTTGTATTCGGGAAGTTCAAGAAAAGAAACTGAACAGGAGCAACTGGAGAAAACCGAGGTGGAAATTAACAACCAATGCTGGTTGCTGAAAAATCTCTGTTCGCTCAGTTTCCTGCCGTAACAATTTTCTTCAGACCGCCACGACCGCCGTCCAGCAATTCGAGCCGAACTGGGACTTGAACTTTTCCACAAGGGCTTCGCCGGCTGGCACATTCTCGACGATGGCAAACGTGGTCGAGCCGCTGCCGGACATGAGCGCGGCCAGCGCGCCGTGCTCGCGCAAAAATTCCTGGTAGAGCGCCAGCACGGGGAATTTGTCCAGCGCCGGGGCTTCGAGCGAATTGTAAAAGCCGCCCGCTACCGTTTTTAAATCCGCAGTTTGCAAGAGCGAAGTGAGCTTTTGCGCGCGGCCTTTTTCGCCATTCAGCGCGGCGGGAAAGCGCGCGAGGTTTTGATACGCCCACGGCGTCGCAATACCGAAGCCGGGATGGATCAGGAAAAACGCCTTGCCGGTCAGCGCCGGAAAAATCTCGAGCGTCTCTACCTTTTCGCCGCGGCCAGTCGCCAGCGCCGGTTTGCCGTAGAGAAAAAACGGGATGTCCGAACCCAGCGCTGCGGCGAGTTTGTCCAGCGTTGCCAATGACAGCGGCTGGCCGAACAGTTCGTTGAGCGCGAGGAGCGTGGTCGCCGCGTTGCCGCTGCCGCCGCCCAAGCCGGCGGCCAGCGGGATTTTTTTCTCCAGATGGATTTTGACGCCGTCGGAAATCTTCGCCGCCGCCAGGAGGTTGGCGGCCGCGCGATAAACCAGATTGCGGGAATCCGTCGGCAATGAAACATCGCTGCACGAAAGTTGCACCGCGCCCCCGCCGGCGCGATCGAAAGTCAGCTCGTCACAAAAATTCACCGGCTGCATGACGGTTTCAAGTTCGTGAAAGCCGTCGGCGCGTTTGCCGAGGATGTTCAGCAGGAGGTTGACCTTGCAGGGCGATTGTTTTTGCATGGTTGGGAAAGCAAAACGCGCCAACGTTAAATCATTGGCGCGTTGCGGTGATGGATGCCGGCCAAGATTAATTCGGAAAAACCGCGAACCGGCTGCCGGGCACGAACGGAAACTCATCGCCGCCGCTGAAGCCATAGTAGGTGTCGGTCTGGAAGGTCGCGCCGTCAATCAGACCCGGCTTGTAGCTGTCGGGGTAGCCGGGCGTGGCCGGAACGTATTTGGTCATGACCGGGTGATAAGGCGGGAACGGGAAAGTGACAATCTCATACACGCCCATGCCGGTGCGGGCCAGGGTTTGGTTGAGCCCGTGGAAAAAGCCCGGCGCGTAACCAGGTCCGGGAGTCCCCAAAACGGCGGACTGCTCCACGCCGCGGTTGATTTCACCCAAGGTGACGACGGACGTGACGTTGGTCACGCCACGACCCATTTTTTGTTCCGGTCCGGCGCAACCGGCGGTGAAGAGAGCCGCGAGCGCGGCCACGGCGAGCAGATGTTTTACGTTACGCATACGTTTTTGTTGTTGGTTTGAGACTACGCCGAATCGCGAGTTTGTAAAGTGCGTTTTATATTTCGGTCACGGCGCGCTTTTTCTCCTGCCGGTCCCAATACCAGGCGATCCAGACAGTGACTTCGTATAGGAATTGCAGCGGCACGAACATCACGAGCTGCGTGATCGGCTCGGGCGTGGTCAGCACCCCGCCGAGAATCAGATTGATGACGATCATGTAACGGCGCGCCTTGGAAAGCGTGGAATAG
>TBL_comb47_HYPODRAFT_10003410_pt1 | contig 18841 bp, 15 predicted proteins | sample TroBogypolimnion_40_FD_10682 | JGI IMG/M metagenome (IMG submission 10682)
CAAGGATAAGCAGTTTTTTGTGACCCATTGGGTGGAGTGCTTGAAGTGAATCCAAGGGACTCCGCGGCGGACGCCGGCCACCGCGTTGGATCCCACCCTGGGCGCCAAGGTGATGCGACGACGGCGACGACGGCGAGGTTGAACTCGGGGCCCGTCCCGGGCTAATCTGCGGCCGGCCATCAAACGACACATGAACACAGGTCTGGCGGATAAGGTGATTGTCATCACGGGCGCCTCCGGGGGCATCGGCTCCGGGATCGCGCGGGCGTTTGCCCGCGAAGGGGCCCGGCTCGTGCTGCACGGCTATCGCCATGGCGCCCGGCTCGCCCGGCTTCAGCGCGAACTCGAACCGGCGCCCACCCTCGCCTTGCAGGCCGATCTCAGACGAGAGAGCGAGGTCAAACGGCTGTTCGCCCGGGCGGTACAACATTTCGGACGCGTGGACACCCTCATCGCCAATGCCGGCGCCTGGGAGGTCCGGGATACGCCCCTGCACCACATGTCACTCAGCCAATGGAACAGGACGCTGGACGGCGTGCTGACCAGCACGTTCTTGAGCCTGCGCGAGTTCTTTCGCCGGGTGGCCGTTCAGCGACAGGGAAATGCCGTGATGATCGCTTCGACCGCCGCCGTCTTCGGCGAGGCGGGCCACGCGGATTATGCCGCCGGCAAGGCCGCCGTCGCTTATGGCCTGACTCGCTCGTTGAAGAACGAGTTGGCCCGCCTGGCACCTCACACCCGCGACTATTGCGGCGGCCGGATCAACTGCCTCTGCCCCGGTTGGACCGCGGTGCCGCGCCTGGCCGCCAAATTGGCGGACGCCGCCATGATCCGCAAGGCCACCGCTACCATGGCCCTCCCGCAAATCGCCCGCCCGGAGGACATCGCCAACGCCGCCGTCTTCCTCTCCTCCGATGTCCTGGCGCGGCACCTCACGGGCCAGACCCTGGTCATCGCGGGCGGCATGGAAGGCCGCCAACTCTGGCGGCCTGACGAAATCGACCCCACCGCCGCGCTCTGAGGCTGAGGCCGTTTGCACTAGCCGATCACCGCCAGCGCGATGCCGACCAGGATGCCGATGACGGCGGGGAGTTTCTGGAGGCCGTTGAGTTCGCCGAAAAAGAGGAGGCCGCCGGCGAACCCCACCAAGGTGCTGCCACGCCGCAGGCTCATGACCACGGACACCAGCGCCTGCGGATGCCGCAAGGCGCTGAAGTAGATATAATCCGCCACCAGCAGCAGCACGGCGATCCAGGGAATGCTCCAGCGCCAGTGAAACTCGTTGCGCGGCCACCAACGCCGTTTCCAGCCGATCGCCAGCGGGAGAAACAGGACGACGAGATAAACCGAGAACCAGGCCTGCACCGTCGGTACGGAGAACCCGGCGCGGCCCAGCAGGTACTTGTCGTAGAGCGAACTGGTCGCCCCCAGCACCGTGCCCGCCACGAGAAAGCCGACCCATTTGTCCTTGTGAAAATGCACCCCTTCGCGCGCTCCCGCGAAGGAGAGGCCTACGAACGAGGCCAGCGTGGTGAGGATGCCGACCGTCTCCAGGATCGTCGGGCGCTCCCCCAGGATCAACACGGCCCCCACCAGCGTCCAGAGCGGGCTGGTGGCGCGGATGGGGGAACCGAGCGAGAGCGGCAGGTGCTTGAAGGCGAAGTAGGTGAACACCCACGAGGCGGCCACAATCGCCGACTTGAGGGCCAATTGCAGGTGCTGGAAAGCCGAGATCGGGTCCGGCACCAGCCCGGGCGGGAGCGCCCCGGGATGAACCGCCTGCGCCAGGAGGAGTCCGATCCAAACCACCGCCCCGGTCAGCGTGCTGAAAAACAACACGGGCAGCACGGCGTTGTCCCTGACGGCGTGCTTGGTGCACAACTCATAGCCGCCGAGGAACAAAGCCGATAACAGGCTCGCAACGATCCAATGCATGGTGGTCCGCCGGGTCCGGTTCTCGAGGAGCCTGCTCCGTGCGGCCCCAAGCTGTAATCGATCCCCGCGCCACTGTCCAAGGAACTCAGCCCTTCGTTCCACTTGTCCCGCGGTGCTTCGTCGACTACGTTCTGCCTCGAACTACCGGCACGCCGGCCAGCATCCGCGGTCTGCAAACCCAGGCTGCGGAACCCGGGCGGACCGTTGGGCAGCCCTATGCACTCGACTGAGCAGCCGACCGATGCGCCCACCCCGGCCTCCCCGCCGCCGGGAGCGGACCGGCATCCCCGTGGCCTGTCCACGCTCTTCTTCACCGAGATGTGGGAGCGGTTCAGCTACTACGGCATGCGGGCCCTGCTGGTCCTGTTCATGGTGGATGCCGTCCGCGGCGGCCTGGGCTTGAACGACAAAATGGCCACCGCCATTTACGGCCTCTATACCTCCGCGGTTTACCTCATGTCCCTGCCCGGAGGGTGGCTGGGCGACCGGTTGATCGGGGCGCAACGCGCCGTCTGGTACGGAGGCCTCCTCATCGCCCTCGGGCATTTCACCTTGGCGCTGCCTCGGCCGGAGACCTTTTATCTGGGATTGGCCCTGGTGGTGGCCGGCAGCGGTATGCTCAAACCGAACATGAGCGCGCTGGTGGCCGAACTCTATCCCGAGGGCGGCGCCCGGCGCGACGCCGGTTTCACGATCTTCTATATGGGGGTCAACCTCGGCGCGGCGCTCGGCCCGCTGGTCTGCAGCACGCTGGGCGAGAAGGTCAATTGGCATTACGGCTTCGGTGCGGCCGGCATCGGCATGGTCTTGGGATTGGTCCAATTTCGCCTGACTCGCCACCGCCTGGGCGGCGCCGGCGCCGAGTGCGCCAACCGCCGTCCCCTGGCCCCGGCCCAGCGCCTGGTCCTGGCCGCCGCCGCGACGGCCCTGCTCCTGGTCGTGGGGCTTGCCCTGGCCGGCGCGATTCGACTCGATCCCGTCGCGCTCGCCCACGCCATGACCTCCGTGATCCTGGGCGTCGGGGCGGTGTTCTTTATCGGCTTGTTTGCCTTTGGAAAACTCGAGTCCGCCGAAAAGCGGCGCGTGGGCATGATCTTGATCTTGTTCGTCACCTCCGCCCTCTTCTGGGCCGGGTTTGAACAGGCGGGCTCGTCCTTCAACCTCTTCGCGGATCGCTACACCGACCGTGTGGTCGGGTGGTTTAACTTCCTGCTGCCGGCCGGCCGCCGGAATTTTGCGATCCCGGCCGGTTGGTACCAATCGCTGGGAGCGGTTTTCATCATCGTCTTTGCCCCCGTGTTCGCCGCGCTCTGGGTGCGTCTGGCGCGCCGGAACCTGGACCCGGCCACCCCCGTCAAGTTCGGCCTGGGCTTGCTGCTGCTGGCCTCGGGTTTCCTGGTCATGGCCGGCGCGGCCCGGGTGGTCGCGGGCGGCGCCCAGGCCCAACCGACCTGGCTGCTGGCCACCTATCTCCTGCACACCTTCGGCGAGCTCTGCCTCAGCCCGGTCGGGTTGAGTTCGGTCACCAAACTGGCCCCGCGTCGGTTCGTGGGCCAGCTTATGGGCGTCTGGTTCCTGGCGACCTCCCTCGGCAACCTCATCGCCGGGCAGTTGGCCGGCGAATTCAAGGCTGAGCGGCTGCCCGCCTGGCCGGGGATGTATCTCAAACTCATGCTGGTGCCGACCCTCGCCGGAGTGCTCTTGATCCTGCTGGCACGCCCCATCCGCAAGTGGGTGGAGCGGGGCCGCGAAGTGGGGTCGAGGATTGACTCGGGCCAAACCCGGTGAGAACATCCGCCGGTAAGTCTCACATTATGCAACGCGCGCTCGTCATGACAATGATCGGCCAGGACCGGCCCGGCCTGGTGGAATCCGTCGCCAGCCTGGTGGCGGAGCACAGTGGCAATTGGCTCGCCAGCCGCATGTCGCGGTTGGGCGGCCATTTCGCCGGCATCCTGCGCGTGGAAGTGCCCGAGACTTCAATGGCCGCGCTGGTGGCCGCCTTAAGCGGGTTGCAAGCCCGCGGCCTTTCCGTCGTGGTGCACCCGGACCAACCCGCCGCCCCGCCCCCTGCCGCCCGCCTGGCGGTGCTCGAGATCGTCGGCCATGACCGGCCCGGCATCGTCCGCCAGATCTCCCACACCCTGGCCAACCACGCGGTCAACGTGGAAGAATTGGAAACCGAATGCGCCAGCGCCGCCATGTCCGGCGAGACGCTCTTCAAAGCCCGCGCCCATCTGGCCATCCCCGCGTCCACCAGCCTCCCCACCCTCCGCGCCCAACTCGAAAAGATCGCGGCCGATCTCATCGTCGATATCACCTTCAACGAGCTGGGCTAGGGCACCGGCACTAACCGGTAGACCCGGGGCGGTTGCTGCCACATGGTGAGGTCGTAGTAGCACTGCGTCGGGTTCCTCAGGGTGATGGTGTCGAGGGTTACCCAGGCGTCAGTCGGGCCGATTTGGTTGATATAGTCCACGCGCACCTTGTCGCCGATGTCGCCGGTGAGGGTGATCTCCGTGGCCATGCCGCCCAGGTACACGGCGGGGGGCAGGCTCGGCTGGTTGCCCTGCCAGGCCCGGTAGAAACGATGGGGCGGCATCGGCACCGATAAATCCAGGCAGAGCTGCGGCAGGTTGGTGAGCGTGATGACGCCCAGTGCCTGCCAGGTGGGGCTGGGGGCCAGGGCGTCGGCGTACTCCACATGCAGCGAGCTGCCCACGTCTCCCGCCAGGTTCAGGGCCGGGACGGTCCTCCGGGGGACGACGGGGACGACGCTCAGCAGCGCCGGCGCGCTGGTGGCTGACCCATAAGCGTTCGACACCACTACGGTGTAGCTACCGCCCTGGGTGGCCAGGATATTGGCCAGGCTCAGGCAAGTGTTGGTGGCGCCGGCCAGCGGGCTGCCGTTGAGAAACCATTGGCAGGCGGTGCCGGGCACGGCATTGGTGACCTCGACCTGGAAACTCGCGCCGCAGCCAAGCTCGACGGTCTGGGTGAGCGGGGGTGTGACGATGGCGGGCGGGGGTGGAACGGCGGTAAAGGTCAGCGTGCGGATAGATATGGCCCCGGTGGCGTTGGTTGCCTGGAGTCGGAAAATGAACAAATCGGCGACGTCGGGCTTGAAGGAGGGGTTGCGGACATTGGCGGCCGAGAGTGAAGCAGAGGATGCGCTGGGGGCGCGGATGAGGCGCCATTGCCAGGCGATAGCGTTTTGCGGGCTGGTGTCCAGTTGGCGTAGTTGCCCCACCGGCCCGGTCGCCAGGTCGATGGTGGGGGCATCGGGACAAGCGACACCACCGACGCGGATCGAGTGGTTGAAGTATTCCGCCACATAAACGCGGCCGGCGCTGTCCACCGCCACGCCGTAGGGGGAATTGAACCGCGCGGCGCTTCCGATGCCGTCGTCGGCCCCGGAGCTGAGAGCCAAGCCGGCGAGAGTGGTCACCACCCCCGCCGGGGTCACCTTGCGAATGGTGTGGTTGGAGGTGTCCGCCACATAGACATTGCCCGCACTGTCCACCCCCACGCCCGTCGGAGAATGGAACCGGGCTGCACTGCCGGTGCCGTTGGCACTGCCCGAGTTAGAGGCCAGGCCGGCCAGGGTGGTGACCACTCCCGCCGGGGTCACCTTGCGAATGGTGTGGTTGGAAGTGTCCGCCACATAGACGTTGCCCGCGCTATCCACGGCCACGCTGTAGGGGTAGTTGAAGCGAGCCATGGCGCCCGTACCGTTGGCACTGCCCGAGTTAAGGGGCGAGCCGGCCAGGGTGGTGACCACCCCCGCCCGAGTCACCTTGCGAATGGTGTGGTTGTTGCTATCCGCAACATAGACATTGCCGACGCCATCCACCGCCACCCCGCAGGCGTGGTTGAACCGGGCCGTGGCGCCGGTGCCATCGGCGCTGCCAGACTGTCCCGCCAGGCCCGCGAAGGTGGTGACGAAACCGTCGGGGCTTAGTAGCCGTAGGGTGTCATTCCAGTTGTCCGCTACGTAAACGTAGCCCAGGCTGTCCAGGGCCACGCCTCGAGGGTAGTTAAACGACGCCAGGATACCGTCGCCGTCGCTGGAGCCACGCCATCCGGGGAAGCCAGCGAGCGTGGTGACCGCCCCGTCGGGAGTGACCTTCCGGATCGTATCATTGACGGTGTCCGCCACATACACATCGCCGCTGCGGTCCACCGCCACGCCCTGTGGATAATTGAACCGGGCCTCGCTGCCCGCACCGTCGGCGTTGCCGATGTTGCCCCCCGGACCCACCAGGGTGCTGACGCCCCCGTTTGGTGTTACCTTGCGGAGGCTGTGGTTCCACTTTTCCGCCACCACGAGGTTCCCCGCGCTATCCAAGGCGAGACCATAGGGATAGTTGAAACGGGCGCCGTCGGCCATGCCGTCGGCACTGCCCGAGCTGCCCGCCACCCCTGCCAGGGTGATGACCATCCCGTCCGACGACACCTTGCGAATGGTGCAGTTGGCCGCGTCGGCCACGTAAAGGTTTCCGTCGCCGTCGAGGACTACGCCCCGGGGGTTGTTGAACCGGGCGGCGGAGCCCACGCCGTCGGCGCTGCCGCTGCTTCCCGCCAGGCCCGCCAGGGTGGTGACGACTCCGGCGGGCGTGACTTTCCGAAGGGTGTGGTTGGATGAGTCCGCAACATAGACGGTGCCGGCCTTGTCGAGGGCGACGCTACTGGGGCTGTGGAACCGCGCCGCGCTGCCTGTGCCGTCGGTGGTACCCGGGTTGCCCGCCAACCCCGCCAGGGTCGTGACCGCCCCGTCGGGGGTCACTTTCCGAAGGGTGTGGTTGGAAGTATCGGCCACATAGACATTGCCCGCGCTGTCGGCCGCCACCCCCTGGGGGAACTGGAAGCGCGCGGCGGAGCCCGTGCCGTCGGCGTTGCCAATGGCAAGCGCCAAACCTGCCCACGTGCTCACCACCCCGCCCGGGGTTACCTTCCGGATCGTGTGGGTCCAGGTGTCCGCCACATACACATTCCCGGCCCCGTCCGCCGCCACGCCGCAGGGATAGTAGAACCGCGCGGCACCGCCAACGCCGTTGGCGCTGCCCGGGGTGCCGGCCAGGCCGGCCAGGGTGGTGACGACTCCGCTCGAGCTCACCTTCCGAATCGTGCAGTTGGTGGTGTCCGCCACATAGAGGTTGTCCGCGCTGTCCACGGCCACGCCATAGGGGAAGTTGAAGCGGGCCGCGCTCCCCAGGCCGTCGATAGCGCCGGGCGATTCGGCCAGTCCCGCCAACGTGGCAAACGTGTATTCCTGGGCGCTCGCCCCAGCGGGCGACCCCAGTGTGACGCCAGCCACGATGAGGCCGGCCGATAGCTTCTGGACCAGGTGGTTCATATTTGTGCTCTTTCTTGGTTGAGGTTGAAATTACAGAACCGGCACGAGGCGATGGAGCCGGGGCGCAGGGCTAAGAAGGATACGTGCGAGTCCAGCGAACGAACCCGGCAGGTCGTGAAGAGGAGCCTGATGCTCCGATCTCAATGGAGACGGACCCTGCATAGGCTAATACAGATGAGCAATTTTACAAGCAAACATGGTTCATGGCAAGCAAAAAATCACTGTCCCAAAGAGCTGCGAGCTGCCCGCTTCCCACCTGCCGTCCGGCTGCTGTCCTAAGCGGGAACGCGATCGGACAATGCCTGTGGCAGTCCGCCCGACGGCCTTCAGACTGAAACGCCTTGGTGAGCGTGCCCACGGAACCGGTGCGGTTTGACAAGGCCCCCTCGTGAGTTACGGCAGGGCTGAAATCGCGGACGAAAACAACGATGCCTCCGAGGCTTGATCCATGTCGAAGGAAGGAGTCTCCCACGTTGCCAACCGGGGGAGGGCCGTGTGGTCTCCGCCGCCGTCTGGCCCTGAGCGCCGGCCTCGGGATTCTGCTGTGGTGCCTGCCAGTGATCGGGTCGGCGCAGACTTGTTACGGGCCGTAGTGCCGTCGTAAACAGTGCCGTTTTTGTGCCGTACTGAGATCGTACGGTTCCGATCCATTACAACGGCAGCGCGGCTGAGATAGCGCCGCGCCGTCAAGCGTCGCCCCCGCTTTCGCTTGATCCCCGATCAGCCGAGCTACGCCGCTTGTGGCGCTGGTAGCGCCGTCACAAAAGGCTCGACCCCCGGCCTGGGTTCATGCAAGCCGGGATGATGGCAAATTCGATTCTCCGTTTCGTGCGCGAGCTGAAAGAACTGACCGAACACCTTTTTCGCTTAAGCAGCTCCGCTGTCCGGACTGCGGGGCTGCTGAGACCCTCAACTGCCACAGCAAGCGCTACGGCAACGACCCGAACAGCACCGCGGGTGGCCAGGTTCAGCGGGGCCAACGGGTCTGGTGCTGTCCGCGGGGCCAGCGGGGTGGCTGCGGGCGGACTTTTTCCATCTTCCTGGCCGACGTGCTGCCGCGCCACACGGTGAACGCCTCAGGGTTGTGGTCCTTGCTGGATCGCTGGTTGGCGGGCGGCTCCATCAAGGCGGCAGTCGAGGCGCAGGCCCCGCCCTTTGGGCTGGAGACCCCTGCGAGGCCTTTCAAATCGAGTTCGAGGGCCGCGACCACCACTGCGAACGCCTCCTGGTTCAGGAAGCCTTCCGCCTCCGCCGCACCGGCAAAATGCTTGTCCCCATCATTGACGACGCTCACCTCATGCAGACCGACTGCTTGCGCAAACTGCGCCTTCTCTTCGAGGACTTCCCACACTCCCACAACCTCGTGCTCATCGGCCAACCGCCGCTGCTCCAATCGCTCGCCCTCTCCATCAACGAGGAGATCCGTTCACGGGTCGCCTATTCGGTCATCCTGCCCCGCCTCGGACCCGAGGCCACCGAAGCCTTCATCCTGGCCCAACTCGACCGCGCCGGCCTGGGCCACAACACCTTCACCGCCGACGCCCTGGCCCTCATCGTCCGCTCCGCCGAGGGCCTGTTGCGCCGGACCCGCAACCTCTGTCCGGCGGCGCTCATCGAAGCCGTGCGCGACCAAACCCGCACCGTCGATCTCAAGCAGGTTAACCACGTCCTCATTCAACCCCACTGGCGAAATGACTGCGACCAACCACTCCTGTAATCCGTCCACCGCCCAACGTCCGCGCTGGACGCGCGAACAAATCCGCGCCGCACGGGTGGCAGCGCTGGCGCCTTTGCTCCAGCAACGCCACCTGGAACTGATCGCCCGGCCCGCCGACAACTTCGAACTGGCCGCTTACCCGGGCCTGCTGGTCAAAGACAGTTATTGGCGCTGGCCCCAACGCCAACTGGCCGGCAACGCCATCGACTTCTTCGTCCAGGTGCTCGGTCTCTCCTTCCACGACGCCAGCGCGGCCCAACAGGCCGCGCTGGCACACTCTACGATGCCAGTTCGGTGCACACTGACTGGACCGCTAAAAAACCGCTGGTACGATGCCAACTCGGTCGTGCACGACCTCTGGGTCGGGCTTACGATGGCAGTTCCGCCCTCCAGCCAGATGGGCCTGACACAAGACGCCAGTACGATGTCAGATCGGCAGGAATCACCCCTCAAAGCCACACCGACCCAACCCGGTCGTAGCCGTACGACGCCAGCGTGGCAATGTGGCCACAAAGTACGATGCCAGCGCGGTAATCTGGCAAAAACGTTACGACGGCACTTCGGCTCATTTTACGATAGGAAAAAAATCGGTAACACTGAATGCGCAAGGGCCTTGCCATCGCGAAGCAGAAGGCGACACTCAGGCCAATTTCGTCAAACGGAGTAATGTCATTATTCTAGGACCGACCCCTTCACATTGTTGCAGGAAATATAAAAATCCCTAGCAAACTGTCTTGCTAGGGAGTGACGAGAAGGTGTGCGGGCACTACAACACTATTCGGAAAGTATCATGAAGTACTGTCGATTCCAAAGGTTGGATAAATTTATCTGATTAACTGGCGACATTGTATTTGTAGTCGAATTATTGTGGTACGGCATTGTTAGTGCCGTTTGCCAGGTTTTACCACTCGATAGACTAAAAACAGTGGTGTCCGATCCTGGTGTGGCCAGAAATTTGAGGGTTACAGACCCCTCGTTTCGTACCATCGTTTGCACAGAGTTTGTTATCTGGCAACCCAATTGGGTGTATTTAGCCCAGTACTGGGGATTTTTGAGGAAGACCCTCGCATGATTTGTTTGACTCAGAAGCCAAGGATCCAATCCTAAAGTATTTGTGGTGACTTCTGGGTCTGGAAATGCTGGCGACGGTGGCGTAACTATCGAGACGCCGTTTGTCCACCTAAAACTATATGGCGGACTTGAGTCTGAGACATCAATGTTAACTACGTTGTTTGCAAGTCCACTGATGTAGCACGTGACGATTTTCATCGGGTAACCGTTCACAGAATGTGGTCCAACATTATTCAGAGAACCAATATTGTAAAAAGGTCCTACAAGACTAAGTAAGTTTAGTTGGTTGTTTTGATAAACAGTTAGAAACAGATAAACATCTGACCCGTTGTATTCTGGGTCTGTCTCTATCATTGACGCTAGCGTTGGAATGTTTGTCGACACGCAAGTCAAAAAGTCTTTGTAAGAGCCAAATTGTTTTGCGGGAGACACCATATCTATTTGATGTAGAACACTGTCGTTGTCAATATAAGCAAGAGTGACCGAGAACGATCCGTTGTCGATGTAGAAATACTTGTTTGTTACACAGAAATCAAGTACCTCATTCGTCCCCATCGGGATGTAGGTAGGTTGTTGAGGCCACACGGGTGGCGGAACCGACGCCTTCACGTTCGGGCAGAAAAAGCATACGAACACCGCGAACACGAGGGCGAACACCGTTAGAACTGAATTTAATTTGCGAGTCATAAGACTCCTTTCTTTGTTTTCGCCCCCGCAAGTTTTGAAGGGGTCGGTCCTAGAATAATGACACTTGTCCGTGTTCACAGCGTCTCCTGTTCGAGCGGTCGTGGTAATCGGTCGCGAAGCGGAGCCACCCGCGTAGAGCGGCCCAGGTCCAGCCGCTGCCCCACCCAGCGTAACGTCACCGTCGTCTGCCGCCGCAAAACCACCAGGCCAACACCGACTTCTTCGCCGCCCCTTGGGGCGGTAAAGCCATTTGGGTTAGGTCTTTTCATAGAGATAATTGGTTTTCTATGGCAGCCAGTCGGCCGGACAAGGCGGAGGCCCAAGCCAGTCGGTGCGCGAGGCGCGCCAGGCTCTGGCTCAGCACCGCGTAGTCCAGTCCTCGCGTTCGTTCCCGCGGGCCGTGACGTGATAGCGCCCGCCGGGTCGTGCAATGCGTCGTTCCCGTGCCACAAGCTAATTAGAACCCCGACGCCCTCTCCGATCAAGCCCTAAATGGGCTAATGGGCTAAGGACAAGATGTCACCCTGGTGAGTTCTCAACGCCGGAAAAACGACGGTTATGCCATCCTGAGCTATTATGTCAGTATTTTAGGACCGCCCCCTTTACCGGTCCAAGCGATCGCGGCGCGGGTGCATCTGGAAACCTCCAAAGGCGCCAATGCCAACCTGCAAAAGTATATGAGCGGCCAGCCCGGGCCGGAGGCGGGGTCGAGCCAACGGGCCAAAAAGGGCAAGAATGAAATTTTCTATCAGTAGTTATCCGCTTGAATCGACCCCCGTTCAAGCCTAGGTTGTTGCCATGAAGTATCCGGTGATTCTCATCTCATCTGAGGAAGGGTTTGCCGTGAGTTGCCCCGCGCTGCCGGGCTGCTGGAGTCAGGGAAGCACCGAGGCCGAAGCGCTGGCCAACATCCGCGAAGCCATCCAGCTCTGGCTCGAAGTTGCCGAGGAGGACGCCCGCGCCGAGGCCGGCCGCGAATCGGGCACGCTCTGCGAAGTGACTGTCTGATAGGCCGAAGCTGCCCGGCATCAGCCAACGCGACGCCGTGCGCGTCTTTCAAAAGTTCGGCTACCACATCGCCCGCGACAGCGGCCACATCATCATGAGCAACGGCAAAATCCGCCTCGTGATCCCGCGCCACAATCCCATCCACGCCATCACCATGGGCGGTATCGCCAAGACCGCCGGGCTGACGCCGGAACAGTTCCGCGATTTGTTATGATTTCGTCCGGTCCCAGGCAGCCCCGTCAGGGGCGAAGTCTTTGTAGAACAAGTCTTGCTTTGACCCACCCGGTACGGCCGCGAATTGCGGAACCCTCGATTCTGTTGAACATTCCTGAAGTGGTGGCTGGGGGCGTAATTCGCCGCTTTTTCCAGCAATCACCAGGCAATTGCAGTATCAAATCAAAAAAGCAGAAAGCTGCTTAAGTGAGTAATTCGTAACAGTTTAGCTGGTAGTCACGGTGGCTTGGCGCGCTGACGGTCCTCCGGTGCCCTGGTTGGCTCAGCCGGAGGGTGTCGGGCGGGCTTGGTAAATCGCCAGGGGGACTGGGTTTGGGACGTTGCCTTGCCCGAGCAACTGGCTGACATCGAAAACCAATTGTCCATATCACAAGATCTCATCGGCTTTTTCGCGCAGCTCGCTGTGCTGGGCTGGCAGGTTCTGGGCTTTCAGCCCGGAGAACGGCGCCGGCTGCTCCGGGATTCGCCGGGCATTTTGCCGTCGGGCGGTTTGACAAGGCCCCATCGTGAGTTACGGTAGGGCTGAAATCGCGGACGAACACAACGATGCCTCCGAGGCTTGATCCATGTCGAAGGAAGGAATCTCCCAGGTTGCCAACCGGGGGAGGGCCGTGTGGTTTCCGCCGCCGGCTGGCCCTGAGCGCCGGCCTCGGGATTCTGCTGTGGTGCCTGCCAGTGACCGGGTGGGCGCAGAATTCTTTCCGGTGGGTAACCAATTATTACGCGGTGACGGGAGCCGATTTCCCCGAGATCATGGATTCCATCAACCGCTCGCGTCCCGCCCGCTTGGCGCCGCCCCTGTCGGGCCTGACCGAATGGAACATCCATTGGCGCATCGCCATGTCCCCCACCGAGCATGGATGCCGCTGTTCTTCCTTCACCACCCATACCACGTTGACCAATACGCTCCCGTTTTGGCGACCCCCGACCAACGCCACGTACCGGATGAAGAACGAATGGCAGCGCTATTTCGGGAACCTGGCGACGCACGAGGCGGGGCATTCGCCCGCATCGCCCTCGCCGCCCTGGCGGAGGTCCACCGGCAGGTCAAGGAAGTCAAGGAGGCACCCGATTACGAGAGCCTCAGAACCCAGATCAATCAAACCGTGGAGCACGTGCTGGACCGCTACCGCCAGATGGAGGTGGACTACGACACGCGCACCGAGCACGGCGCCAGACAGTTTGCCGCCGTCAGCCCCGCAGGTAAATCGCCTTGAGGTATTGCGCCTCCATGATCCGGCCCGGGTGGTCGGGCGCGTGGGCGGTGGTCTGAAGCTCCGCGAAGGTTCGGCGCGATTGCCGGACGGCCTGGCGGACCGCGCCGAAGAATTCCTCCGCGGTGACATGGGCCGAACAGGAGCAGGCGACCAGCACCCCGCCCGGCTCGAGGCGTTGGAGGCCCAATCCGGCCAGGTGCTGATAGGCGTGGATGGCCGCGGCCCGCTCGGGCTCGCGCTTGGCCAGGGACGGCGGATCGAGAACGATGAGACTGAAGCGTTGGGGCGCTTCCGCCAGCCACCCAAAGGCCTCGGCCTGGACCGCTTCCCGCCGGCAGGCCGCCACCGCCGGTTGATCCTGGTTGAGGGCGAAGTTCCGGGCCGCGCTCTCCAGCGCGTGCGCGCTGATGTCGAGGTCCGTGACCGACCGCGCCCCGCCGCGCGCGGCATAGAGCGAGAATCCGCCCGAGAAACTGAACGCGTTGAGGACCTCGCGCCCCGCGGCGAGGGACTCGACGCGGCGGCGATTCTCGCGTTGGTCCAGGAAAAAGCCGGTCTTCTGGCCGCGCAGGACCTCCGCCTCGAAGCGCAGGCCGCTTTCCCGGAAGATGACCGGGCCCGCGAGGGCTGGACCGAAGAGGATCTGGCCATCCGTCAGGCCAAACCGGGAGCGCGCGGTTTCCTGGCTGTTGCGGCTGAGGCGCAAGACGAGGCGTTCGGGCGCCAACCGTGCCCGCAGCAGCGCGCCAACCTCCTCCAACCGCGGCAGCCAGGCCGCCGTGTAGAGCTTGAGCACGAAGGTGGTGTCGTAGCGGTCCAGGACCAGCCCGGGCCAGCCGTCGCTTTCGCCGTTGAGGCAACGGTAGCCGGTGGTCTGGGCATCAAACAGTCCGCCGCGGCCCTCCAGGGCCGCCCCGAGATGGCGCACCCACCAGGCCGCGTCCAGTGCCTGAGGTTTGCCGGAGTGCAACACCCGGACCCGGATGGGTGACTCGGGGTCGAAGAGCCCGACGGCCAGGAAGCGGTCTTTGCGATCGTAGATGACCGCCAGTTCGCCGAGTTGGCCCGGGCGATTCTGGTCATGGATGCGGTCGGCGAAGAGCCAGGGGTGGCCGCCGCGCAGCGCAGTCTCGGCCGCCGCCGCCACCCGCAAACGCAGACGTGGCGCCGCCGGCGGGGCGGGCGGTGGGGCGCTATCGGGCAAGTCCATCGTACAAAACTTCCTACCTAGCCTGGTCGGCGCCCTTGCCTGCGCCGGATCGGTGCTCGATGCGCAGTTCGTGTGACAGGACGGCCAACCCCTGGGCGAGGTCTTCCGTTTGAACGATCACCGACTCCGGCAGGTTCAGCTTGACCGGGGTGAAGTTCCAAATTCCATGAATGCCGGCCTGCACGAGGAGTTCCGCCGCTGCCTGGGCGGCGGGGGCGGGAACGGTCAGCACTCCCAGGGTGATACTGGAACGGCGCGCGAACGGGACGAGCATGCTCAAGGCTTGCACGCGCCGCCCCTGGACCCAGGTTCCCACCTTATGCGGGTCGGCATCGAACGCCCCGGCGATGCGCAAACCGAAATTCTCGAAGCCGCGGTAACCCAGCAGGGCGGCGCCCAGGTTGCCCACCCCTAACAGCACGGCCTTGGTCTGGCCGTCCCAGCCCAGAAACCGCTCGATGGCGTGGATGAGGTCCGCCACGCGAAAACCGCGGCGCGGCGTCCCGACGATCCCCGTCACCGCCAGGTCCTTGCGCACGATCACGGGTTCGAGGTTGTGCGTCGTCGCCAGGACGGTGCCCGAGACGTATTCCTGCCCCTCGCCATGCAGCACACGCAGCATCTGGAGATAGGCCGGCAGCCGCTTGACGCAGGCCACCCCCGCCTTGCGCACCGCCTCGGAGGACGGCGTTCCCGCCGGAGTGATGGCGGAGTGCAGGGTGGCGGACTCGAGCGCCGAGGTCTTCGCGGGGCCGGCCGCCGCGCGGCGCAGTGGGGAACGGTCTTTCATAAAGGTCACCTCAGGCCGGGCACAGTTCCTTCCCGCCGCCGACTGCCCGGACCTCCGAACCGGCGGCCGCCCGCGCCGCGCGAGATCAATGGTGGTGTTTCCCGCCGGCGCACGCGCAACCGCAGGAATTGGCCGTGGCGCAGGACGCCGGGCTCCCTGCCGGGCAATAATCGCTCCCGCCGGTGCTGGCCACCGACGAGGCGAACACGGACAGCTTCTTGGTCAGCTTCACCGACCCGCAACTCGGGCAGCGCGTCCCTTTCCACTCGCTGGATCGGACCAGGATTTCGCTATCGGTTTCGCAGTGTTGGCAATGAAATTCGTAAATCGGCATGTCGATAGGATAACCGGCTGCGGGAAAAGCTCAAGCCCGGCGGAGCGTCTCGAATGCAGGGCAGGGCCCATGACAAAATCATAGTGCGGTCGTCCCGCGAGCTGTGGTGGCGTCGCTGACGGTTTGCTTAACTTGGACCACCGGCCTGCTTGGCTGCGGCCACGAACGCTCGCACCTTGGCGTGGTCTTTCCGGCCCGGCGCGGCTTCCACCCCACTGGAGACATCCACCCCGTAGGGCTGCACGCGGCGCACGGCTTCGCCGACATTCCCCGGGGTCAGGCCGCCGGCCAGAAAAACCGGGCGCCCCCAACGGACGGCCTCGAGGGCCAGGTCCCAATTGAAGGTCTCGCCCGTGCCGCCCAACTGGCCGGGCGTATAGGCGTCCAACAGCCAGGCATCGGTGGGGTACTCCTCGAGCCGCTGGAGCGATTCCGGGCCGCGGACGCGAAAAGCCTTCATGCTCATGAGCCCGAACTGGAGGCAATACGCCGGCGTTTCGTCCCCGTGAAACTGCAAGAGGCTCAAGCCGCATTGCCCCGCCGCCCGCACCACCGTCTCCTCCGGCGCGTCCACGAACACCCCGACCTTCACCAGGAACGCCGGGAGTTGGCGGATGATGTCCGCGGCCTGTTCGAGGGTCACACAGCGCGGACTGCGTTCGTAAAAGACGAACCCCAGCGCATCAGCTCCCGCTTCGGCCGCGGCGAGCCCGTCTTCGAGGTGGGTGATGCCGCAGATCTTGACCTTGACGGGCATGGGCCGGAGCTAAAGGTTGGCGTGGATGACCTTGGCCGGGGGGAAGCCGTTGAACCAGGTCGCCGAGGCGCTGCTGTAAGCGCCGATATTCTCGGCATACACCAGGTCGTCAATCTCCAACTCCGGGAGCTCCTCGGAGAGCGAGAGGGTGTCCAGGGCATCGCAGGTCTGGCCGAAGACGGCGGAGACCTGGGTTTTACCTTTGCGGAAGGCCTTCAAGGGGTACTGGCAGTGGTCGAAGATGATCCCGCTGAAGGTATTATAAACGCCGTCATCGATGTAGTAGTAGCAGCGTTTGCCATCCCGCACGGCCCGGCCAATGACGCAGGCGATGGAGGTGGCCGCGGTGGCCACCAGGAACCGGCCCGGCTCCGCCACGATCTGGATGTCCTTGGGAAAGAGCCGCTCGATCTCGGCGTTGATCTTCCGGGCCAGCGCGCTGAAGGGTTTGACGTGCTGGTTGTAAGGCGCCGGGAAGCCGCCGCCGATGTCGAGGATCTTGATCTCGCGGCCGCGGGATTTGGATTCGCGCATCACGGCCGACGAGATGTCGAGGGCCTGGACGAAGTTCTCAAAATTGGTGCATTGGCTGCCGACGTGGAAGCTCAGGCCCTCGGCCACCAGGCCGAGATCGAACGCGGCCTGGAGGAGGTCCACCGCCTCGCCGGGGTCGCAACCAAATTTCGAGGAGAGCTCGACCATCGACCCGGTGTTGGGGACGCGCAAGCGCAGCACCACGCCCGCGTGCGGGGCGTACTGCTTGATCTTCTGGAGTTCGGCCAGGTTGTCGTAAGTCACCAGCGGTTTGTATTGATCGAGCGCCCGGAGGGTCTCCTTCGGCTTGGTCGGGTTGGCGTAGATGATCTTGTCCCAAATGAAGTCCTGCTGCTCTTTGGGCGGCAGAGGCCGGATGTTCTCATACACGAGCCGGAACTCGGGGAGCGAGGCGACATCGAAGCTCGCGCCCGCCGCGTAGAGCGTGCGGACGATCGCCGGCTCGGGGTTCGCTTTGACGGCGAAGTAGGCCTGGACCTGGGGCAGGTGCTTTTTGAACTCGGCGTAGTTGGCCCGGATGACGTCATGGTCAATGACTACCAGGGGCGTGCCGTGTTCGCGCGCGAGCGCTTGGAGTTTCTTGGCGGTCATAACTGGTTCATTAAACCCCGTGAGTCTGCACCAAGGCCGCTCGGGGAGCAAACCAGGAATTACTCGAAAAGCCTTGATCCTCCCTCCCGCGGCCGATACAAGACCGGGGCATGATCCGCACCGGAACCCGTTGGTGGATAGTCCTCCTGGCTTTAAGCGCTGGGCTGGGCGGCGGCTGCCGAACCGTGGAACGGGGCATGATTTGCCTCTCGCGGATCAAGTCCCCGGTGACAATCCGCACGCCGACGATCAACCAACCCCTCCAAGAGCGAGATCTGCTAGCCGTAGGCATTGATCCGCGGACGTTCCAGCCGCTGGCACCGGAACCGGCGGCGACCAACCGCTATGAAACCGCCTCCACCACCGGCCGGGAACGGTTTGACGCGATGGCCGATCTTCGCCAGCAGGATACCGTGGTGATGATCTGCCTGTCGGGTGGCGGGGCTCGCTCCGCCCGCATGGCGGTACACACGCTCGCCGGGTTGGAGGAGCGATACAACGAACTCTACCATCCCGAAGCGGGCGCCGAGTCGCTCGCCAGCCGGATTGACGCCTGGTCCACCAGCAGCGGCGGTTCGGTTTATGCCAGTTTCGCCGCGCTCCAATACCGGCGCGGACCCAGCACCAATCTCTTCCAAATGCTGGCCGGTGGCGGCGCGGTCCGCTCCGGCACGCAGCGCCTGGGCAGCATGTCCGCGTTCTTTTACCTGTGGCCGTTGAACCTCGGCTATGCCCCGCTGATGCAGGTATTCACCGACTGGGATACGCTCGACCTCTTTGCCCATAACCTGGCACTCTTTCACGCGGGCGGCTTTCCCCTGTTTCCGTTCTCGCGCGCCTGGACGCTGGGCGACCTGCCTGACCGGCCGCGGTTCTATTTCAATGCCACCTGCCGCGACACCTGTCGGCCGTTTATCTTCACCCAGTCGGTGATCCATCGGGACCTCAGCGGCGACCCGATGGAACGACTCGCCCCCGATCCGCTGCTTCGCTGGCTCGAACACGCCCCGACTAATCCGCTCCCGCGCGAGCCCTTCCTGCACGCTTCCACCATGGAAGACCTGGGCAGCGCGCCGGGCCGCTTCCCGCTGGCCTACGCCGCGATGGGCAGCGCAGCCTTCCCCGGCGTCTTTGAGCCGTTGCCGCTGCGCTGTTACCGCCCCCAGACCAACTCCCCGCCGTGGTGGCTTCACAAACAGGTCAGCGTGGTGGATGGCGGCCTCTACGACAACAGCGGCGTGACCACGGCCCTGGAGCTTTTCGATTACCTTCGCAGCGCCGCTCCCTTCAAGCCCAAAAAACTCATCCTGCTGGCCGTGGATGCCGATAATGAACGCCAAGACTACGTGGGTCCCCAGACCCCTTCGATCTTCCCGTGG
>TBL_comb47_HYPODRAFT_10003412_pt1 | contig 18837 bp, 17 predicted proteins | sample TroBogypolimnion_40_FD_10682 | JGI IMG/M metagenome (IMG submission 10682)
GATCGAAGCGGGCCTGCGGCCGGACGCGGTGATCCTGGACCTGAACATGCCGGGGCTGGGGGGCGCCGGCACCCTGCCGCGGCTCCGGGCCCTGCTGCCCGGCGTGCCGGTCCTGCTCGCCACGGGCCGGGCCGACCAGAGCGCCCAGGACCTCGCCGACGCCCACCCGGACGTCACCCTGCTGGCCAAGCCCTTCAGCATGGGGGACCTTCAGAAATACCTCGGCGCCGTAGCCCCGGCCTGACCCTCAGCGGTCCAGCTCCCCGGCGATGACGTTCATCCCGCCCAGCACCGACACCGCGTCGGCGATGATGCGCCCGCGCACCTGCTCGTCGAAGCTGTTGAAGATCGGATAGCAGGGCGGCCGGACGTGGATCCGGTAGGGGCTCTTGCCGCCGTGGGAGACCAGGTAGAAGCCCAGCTCCCCGTTGGCCGCCTCCGTGGCGCCGTAGACCTCGCCCACCGGCATGTCGATGCCGTGCATGATCAGCTTGAAGTGGTGGATGAGGCTTTCCATCCGGGTGTAGACCTTCTCCTTGGGCGGCAGGGCGATCTTGTAGTCCTCGATGATCACCGGCCCGGGGCCGATCTGCTTCAGCCGGTCCAGGCACTGGCGGACGATCCGCAGAGACTGGCGGATCTCCTCGGTGCGCACCAGGTAGCGGTCGTAGACGTCGCCGGTGGTGCCGACCGGGATGTCGAACTCGTAGGTCTCGTAGTCCAGGTAGGGCTGGGCCTTGCGCAGGTCCTGGGCCACGCCCGCGGCCCGCAGGCAGGGGCCGGTGTAGCCCCAGCTGATCGCGTTCTCCGGCGTGATGGCGCCCACGCCCTTGGTCCGGTCGGCCCAGATGGGGTTGTGGGTGAGCAGGGCCTCCATCTCGTCCACGGTGCGCGGGCAGCTGTCCAGGAACTGCTCGCAGAGCGGCTCGAACTCAGGCGGGATGTCCCGGAACAGGCCGCCGATGCGGGTGAAGCTGGAGTGCAGGCGCTGGCCGGCCATCATCTCGAACAGGTCGTAGATGGTCTCCCGCTCCCGGAACAGATAGAGGAAGGCGGTGAAGGCGCCGATGTCCACCGCGTTGATGCCGATGCACACCAGGTGGTCGCCGATGCGCGCCAGCTCCGAGCAGAGCACCCGCAGCACCCGGGACCGGGGCGGGTCCTGGATGCCCAGGAGCTTCTCCACCGCCAGGGTGTAGCCCACGTTGTTCATGAGCGAGCTGCAGTAGTTCAGGCGGTCGGTGAGCGGAATGAACTGCTGGTAGGTGAGGTTCTCGCCCAGCTTCTCCACGCCCCGGTGCAGGTAGCCGATGTTCGGGGTGGCCTTGACGATGATCTCCCCCTCCAGCTCCAGCACGATGTGCAGGGTGCCGTGGGTGACCGGATGGGAGGGGCCCATATTGACGATCATGCGGTCGCCGTCGGGCCTTGTGCTTTGGGTCGTGGGTTCCATGGTCTTCTCAGGCGTTCAGGGAGCGGGCTTCGGGGGAGTAGGAGGCGCCGATGTCGTTGCTGCAGAAGATGTCGCCGCCATCCAGCGGGAAGTCCTTGCGCAGTGGGTGGCCGGGGAAATCCTCCCACATGAGCAGGCGGGTGAGGTTCGGGTGCCCCTCGAAGGGGATGCCGAACAGGTCGAACACCTCCCGCTCGGACCAGTCGGCCGACTTGAAGCGGCCGGTGAGGCTGGGCTGGGCCGCGCCGTCGGCCACCGGCACCTTGATCCGCATGCGGGCCTGGCTGGCCAGGTTCAGCAGGTGGTAGACCACTTCGAACCGGTATTCCGGCGTCTCCAGGTCCACCGCGGTGACGTCCAGCAGCATCTGGAAGCCTTCGCCGAACAGGAAGTCCACCACCGCCAGGAAGCTGGTCCCGGCCACGGTGATGGTCTCGTCGCCCCGGAACGCGTGGCGCTCCAGGACGGCCCCCGGCAGCTGTGCTTCGATCCGCTCGATCACCATGTTCACTTCCCCAGAGATGTTCACCAGATCTGCTGCCCGCCCTGGGCCCCCGCCTCCAGCACCATCTCCCGCACCACCTGGTACTGGGAGAGGCCCTTGGCCTTCTGCAGTTCCTCCTGGCGGGCCAGGGACTGGTAGAAGCGCTCCACGTGCTCCTTGCGGGCCGACAGGGATTCCCGGGTGATCTTCTTCTGCAGCTCCATGACCCCGAAGATCATGCCCTCCGGGCGGGGCGGGCAGCCGGGGACGTAGACGTCCACCGGCACCACCCGGTCGATGCCCTGGAGGGTGGCGTAGGTGCGGTACATGCCGCCCGAGGAGGCGCACACGCCCACCGCCACCACCCACTTGGGCTCGGCCATCTGGGCGTAGATCTGGCGCAGCACCGGGGCCTGCTTGTTGGTGACGGTCCCCAGCACCAGCAGCATGTCGCTCTGGCGCGGGCTGAAGCGCAGGGCCTCGGCGCCGAACCGGGAGAAGTCGTAGCGGGAGGCCATCATCGACATGAACTCGATGGCGCAGCAGGCGGTGCCGAACGGCAGCGGCCAGAGGCTGTTCTTCCGGGCCCAGTTCACCACCGAATCCAGCCGCGTGGTCATCACCGAATCGTCGAGGTTGATGCCGGCCATGTCAGCGCTCCCAGTCCAGGGCGCCCTTGCCCCACGCGTAGATGTAGCCCACCAGCAGGGTGGCCAGGAAGCTCAGCATGGCCCAGAAGGTCCAGAGGTGGGTCTTGTACTGGACCGCCCAGGGCAGCAGGAAGGCCGCTTCCACGTCGAACAGGATGAACAGCATGGCGACCAGGTAGAACTTGACGCTGTAGCGGTGCCGGGCGCCCTCCTGGAGCGGCGGGGCCCCGCACTCGTAGGGGGTGAGCTTGGCCCGCTGGGGATTGTCGGGCTTGAGCAGCCCGGGCAGGATCTTGCCCGAGACCACCAGGATGGCCGCCCCGACGCCCAGGGCGATGAGGAAGAGCAGCATGATGGGAAGGAATGGCGAGAAGGTCGGGGTCATGGCGGGTCCGATGGGAGTCAGGCTCCTGGCAGATGATAGCCATCATCGCGGTATCTGCGAACCCCTGGGTATAATTGCCCATGCCCAGCCGCGATAGCCAGACCGTCATCCTGAGCCGCCAGACCATCCTTCTGGTCACCGCCGTGGGCGTCGGGCTGCTGACCCTCTGCTACGTGCTGGGGGTCCAGGTGGGCAAGCAGAGCGCGGCGCTCCGGCACCCCGCGGCCCACGGCGCCGGGGAGGATCTCCAGGATCTGCCCGCTTCGGTCGCCGACCAGCTGATCGCCCTGGAAGGCTCCGGCGGGCCGGACGCGGGGCTCAAGCAGCCCCCCCCGGCCAAGTCGGCCCCGGCTCCCGCCGCCGAGGCCAAGGAGGCCCCGCCGGAAGAGGCCCGCCCGCCCGCGCCTTTGAAACCCGAAGCCCCGGCCCCGCCGGCGGCCGCGGCGGCGAAGAAGGCCGAGCCGGCCGTCCGCTGGACCCTGCAGCTGGTCTCCACCCCCGATGCGGCGGAGGCCCAGCGCATGGCCGCCAAGGCCAAGGCCGCCGGCTTCCCCACCGCCACCGTGACCGACAAGGGGCTCTTCAAGGTCCGCCTGGCCGTCCCCGGCCCCCGGGAAGCCATGGATTCGACCGCCCACAAGCTGAAGAACCGGGGTTTCAAACCGTTCGCGATGAAAGTTGAGTGAATTTCCATGAAGAACGTCATCTCCGCACTGCTGCCGATCCCCCGCTTCCCGGAGCAGGACGAGGACGTCAAGCTGCCCCATGCCCGCAAGCTGTTCCCCCTGCGGAACATCCATTTCCGGGACATCAAGGCGCTGGGCTTCGACATGGACTACACCCTGAGCCACTACCGCTCGCCGGAGATCGAGGAGCTGGCCTTCAGCAGTTCCGTGCGCCTGCTGGTGCGCGAGCGCGACTACCCCGCGTGGCTGCTGGACACCCACTTCGATCCCGCCTTCGCCATCCGGGGCCTGGTCCTGGACGGAGCCCGGGGCAACCTCCTGAAACTGGACAGCTCGCGCCAGGTGGTGCGGGCCTGCCACGGCAGCCGGCCCATGACCCGCGAAAAGATCGACCTGGCCTACGGCAGGCGGCGGGTGGTCGCCTCCGGCCCGGGCTTCCGCAGCGTCGACACCCTGTTCGAGATTCCCGAATGCCACCTCTACGCGACCCTGGTGGACGGGCTGGACGATGGCCGGATCGCCGGCAAGGACTGCCTGCAGCTGTTCCAGGACGTTCGCTGGGCCATCGACACCGCCCACCGGAACGGCGAGATGAAGGCGCAGATCCTCGCCCGGCCGGAGTTCTACATCCTGCGGGACCCCGAGCTCGCGGCCGCCCTGGACCGGTGGAAAAGGGCCGGGAAGAAACTTTTCATCCTCAGCAACAGCGAGTGGAGCTTCACCGACGGCGTCCTGCGCTTCCTCCTGGACGGCCAGGATCCGGCCCGGCCCAACTGGATCGATTATTTCGACCTGGTGGTGACGAGCGCCTGCAAGCCGGCGTTCTTCCAGGAGGCCCGGCCCCCGGTCTCGCTGGCGGGCCAGACCAAGGCCTTCATGGGCGGCAATGCGCTCTGGATGGAGGACAATCTGCAGGCCTTCGGCGAGGAGGTCATGTACGTGGGCGACCACATCTACGGCGACATTCTCCGTTCCAAGAAGAACGTTTCCTGGCACACCATGCTGCTCATTCCCGAGCTGGCGTCCACGCTGGAGCAATTGGAAGAGCAGGCGGGCGAACTGCAGGATTTTGTGCGTTTCGAAACCATCCGGCGGAAATCAGAAGTGCATCTTTCTCTATTGGAAGACACCCTCAGGCGAAACCATGAGCACCGCCGTCTGCTCGCCCCCCGCCTTTCCCCTGAAGCTCTCATGGCCATGGACCAGGAGGCCGCCCGTCTCAAAGAGGAAGTGGAAACGTCTAAAACACGAATGGATACCGAAAAAAAAGTGCTTGCCCAGCTTGATGATCGATTAGAATCCGCTTTCAATCCCACTTGGGGTAGTATATTTCGGGACGGGTATCAGCAGACCCGTTTCGCCGACCAAATCCAACAATACGCTTGTGCCTACACCGGTCGGATCAGTAATCTATACTTGGTAGACCCAACCACAGCACTTTATGCACCGGTCCCTACCCTTCCCCACGAACGGATCTAGTTTTTTTCAAACGTGAGGCACGCCGGAATTGGAACACCACTCTTTTTCACGTCATCTAAGAGAGGTGCCGTTGCATAATGTGAGGCATCCGGACATTCCGTAATAATGCTAGGAGTGATCAACTTGAAGCGATTCGACTCTAATTCCGACGCGCCCCTGTCCATCACCTCGCTTGGTGACCGCATCAAAGCCGTGCGGCTCACCTGGCGGTGGTCCCAGGAGGAGATGGCCGAGGCCCTGAGGGTAGATCAGGCCTCCATCTCGTTCTGGGAACGGGACAAGATCAAACCATCCGGCTCCGCCATCGTCGCCCTGGCCTCGCTCTTCCGGACCAGCACGGACGCCCTGGAAGGAGGGCTGGGATTCAAGATTCCCGATCCCCCCTCCCATCCCGAGTCCGCCAAGGTGGACCGGGAGTTCCCGCGCAGCGTCAGCCTTCCGGCCGGCAGCGAGGACGTGGTCATGGTGGTCGATCTCGGCGACGGCTCCTCCAAGGGGAAGCAGTTGTCCGAGGCCATGATGAGCCTGGTCCAAGGCGTGAAAGACAGCCGGCGGGTCTGGGTGGTACTCGAATAGACCTGGGCGCCATGGCCTGGTCCCGGCGGAGGCGACTCTGCCGGGACTAGGCTGTTTCATTCGCCCTATTGCATTTCCGTCTGGACCTCGCCGATCAGCTTGGGCAGCCGGCGTTCGAACAGCCGGCGGAACTGGGTCACCATGCCTTCCGGGGAACCGGACTGATCCACCTGGAGGGGGACCGGGCGCGTGAGCGTTAGCCCGCCCGCTTCCAGGATGGTCATCTGCGCATTCGTCCGGTAGGTGACGCCGGCGTAAAGGTCGATGTCGACGAAGATGAACTCGGGTCCCTTGGCGCCCCCCGTAAAGGTGAGGTCGAGGATGAGGTCCGGGTTCATGTTGCGGTACTGCAGGCCGCACTCGGTGATCTGGACCTCCAGGGAGGCCTGGAGGCCGGGCGGAAGGGTGACGTTGGCCCGCAGGCCCATGGCGGTCCTGGCCAGATCCAGCGGAGGCAGGGTCTTGCCTTCCATCGCCTGCAGCCGCCTGTCCACGGCCGAGCGCTCGGCCTGGAGCGTCGGCCGGAGGTCCAGGCCGACCCCGGTCGCCGCCAGGAGGCCGATGGATTCGTCGATCCGGTCCAGGTCGTCCTGGATCTTCCGCAGGCGCCACCGGCTTTTGCGGCTCTGCTCGTCGCCGATCCGGACCCTGGCCTGCCGGGTCTGGTCCAGACGGGCGGCCAGGGAACCGCGGGCCTGACTGATGTCAAGGTATGCCAAGGCATAGGCCGTCCGGGCCTGCGGGTCCGCGAAGGTCCGCTCCACCACCAGTCCCGGCAGGTCCTCCGCCCTGGCCCCGACGCTCACTTCGTCCCGGACCTGGCGGTCGCCCGCGCCGGTGGGCCTGGCGCCGGCGGCCTGGGTTTCCGAGGTGCGGGTGGTGACGCTGGTGCGGCCCTGGACGGTGGCCCGGAGCCGGGTCACCACTTCCAGCCGAGCCCGGTCGGAAGCCCGGATGATCGCCGCGCCTTCGTTGCTGCCCAGATCGGCCGTGCCCAGGGCATAGAGCCGCCCGGGAAGGTCCGGCAGGGATTCGATCCATGCCGGTCTCGCCTGCGCCGCGTCCTGGCCGGCGAAAGCCGCCGGGACCGCGACCAGCACCGCCAGCATCAGCCTGCGCAACATCCGGACCTCCTTGAATGATTCCTAAGAGTCTAACTCAACCCGGACGCCAGGCCAGCGGACGTTGCGTCTTCCATGTTTCAGTGTCGCCCCAGCAGGTGGCGGATGGCGGCCACCACCTGGTCCTGGTCGTCCTCGGTGAGGCCGGGCCAGAGGGGCAGGCTCATGAGCCGTTCGCCGCTCCATTCGGTGTGGGGCAGGCCGTCCGCGGGCAGGGCATGGGTCCGCTCCAGGTAGTAGTCCCGGTAGAAGGAATGGACATGGGCCGGACGGTAGTGGATGCCGGTGCCGATGTTCTCGTCCTTGAGCCGGGCGACGAAGGTGTCCCGGTCCATTCCGGCCTTCTCCGGGTGGATGCGGAGCACGAAGAGGTGGTGGCAGTGGCCGTGCACGGCGTCGCCGGGCACCGGCAGCATCACCTGCTCCAGGTCCTTGAGGAGTTCCAGGTAGCGCAGGAACAGGTGCTTGCGCCGGGCGTTGAAGCCGTCCAGCTTCTTGATCTGGTGCAGCCCCATGGCCGCCTGCAGGTCCATGAAGTTGGCCTTGCGCGCCGGTTCGGTCACGTCGAAGTGGGGGCTGCCCTCCTTCTGGAACCGCTTCCAGGCGTCCCGCTCGATGCCGTGGAAGCGCAGCCGCTTGATCCGGGCCAGGTGGCGCTCGTCGTGGCAGACGATGGCGCCGCCCTCCCCGGTGGTCATGTTCTTGTTGGGGTGGAAGCTGTAGACCGAGAAGACCGAGCGCGGGTCGGCGCCGATCTTCCGGCCGCGGTAGTGGGCGCCCATGGCCTGGGCGGCGTCCTCCACGACCCATAGGCCGTGGGCCTCGGCGATCTTCCAGATGGCGTCCATGGGCGCCGGCAGGCCGGTGAGGTGGACCGGGATGATCCCCTTGGTGCGGGGGGTGATGGCCGCCTCGAGCTTGGCCGGGTCCAGGTTCAGGGTGAGCGGGTCGATGTCCACCAGCACCGGCACCCCGCCCTGCAGGACCACGGTGCTGAGGGTGGAGACCCAGGTCAGGGAGGAGGTGATGACCTCGTCCCCGGGCTTGAGCCCCAGGACCTGCATGGTGATCTCCTGGGCGGTGGTGGCGCTGTTCATGACGAGGCAGCTGGGCACCCCGTTGTACTCGCAGAGGGCCTCCTCGAACCGGGCCGCCTTGGGCCCGGTGGTGAGCCAGCCGGACTCGATGGAATCGATCATCTCGGCGATCTCTTCCGCCCCGACCATGGGCCGGGTGAAGGGCAGGAAGGCTTCCCGCTTCTTATAGCTCATATGATCTCCACACTGCTTTCCTCGAGCGCCTGGCAGGCCTGCAGGGTATTGGCCATGAGCCCGGCGATGGTGAGCGGCCCCACCCCGCCCGGGACCGGGGTGATCGCCCCGGCCACGGCGGCGGCTTCGCCGTAGCGCACGTCCCCGCAGAGAACGCCGCCCTTGGCGCGCAGGGTCTCCAGCTTGCGGGGATCCATGCGGAAGATCCGCGCGCCCAGCTCCAGGTCCTCCACCCGGTTGATGCCCACGTCCACCACCGTGGCGCCGGGCTTGATCCAGGAGCCTTCCACCAGGCCGGGCCGGCCCACCGCCGCCACCAGGAGGTCCGCCTCCCGGCACAGTCCGGGCAGGTCCACGGTCCGGCTGTGGGCGATGGTCACCGTGGCGTGTTCTTCCAGCAGCATCAGGCTGATCGGCTTGCCGACGATCTCGCTGCGGCCCAGCACCACCGCCCGGACCCCCTTCAGGGCGATCCCGTAGGCCTTGAGCATGCTGATGCAGGCGGAGGGGGTGCAGGGGCGGAGCCCCCGCTGGCCGGTCATGAGCAGCCCCATGTTGACCGGGTGCAGGCCGTCCACGTCCTTGCGGGGATCGATGCGCTGGACCACCCGCTTGGCGTTGAGCCCGCCCGGCAGGGGCAGTTGGACCAGGATGCCGTCCACCTCGGGATCGATGTTGAGTTTTCCAACCATGGCCTCCAGCTCCTGCTGGCTGACCCCGGCGGGGACCCGGTGCTCCAGGGACCGGATCCCGGTCCGGGCGCAGGCGGCGATCTTGCCGCGCACGTAGACATGGCTGGCCGGGTCGTCGCCCACCAGCACTACGGCCAGGCAGGGCGGCCTGAGCCCCTGCTCCGCGCGATGCGCAACGGCTGCCCCGGTGTCCGCCAGCATCTGGTCGGCATGGGCTTTCCCATCCAGTATCAATACCATAGGTCCACTCCTGTGCCCGGTGCCTCCATGGTGCCGTGAATGGCGGCCGGAGGGAATGCCGGGAATTTCCCCTTGTCCCTTAGTTCAATTAGCGATAATCTTTTCTGTTGAATTCGGCCTGGGTTTTCCGGGTTCAAGGGCAACAGATGGCCTTCGTGCTGATGCCTCCGAACCGAAGTGGACCATGTCGGGTGGGTTTGACCCCGCCTTCTATAATCATTACCAAGGTTGGTAAATGGATCTGCAAAAGCTGAAAGCACCCGTGGACCGGCAGCTCGCGCTGCTGGGCTTCGAACTGGTCTGCCTGGAGACGGCGAAGGAGGGCCGGGACTCGATCCTGCGCCTCTACATCGACCATCTGGACCGGGGCCCGGACGGCCACCGGCCGATCACCCTGGACGACTGCGTCGCCGCCAACGACGGCCTGGTCGCCTGGCTGGACGTTGAATTCCCCTCCCTGCGGGACGATCTCAACCTGGAGATCTCCAGTCCCGGGCTGGAGCGGCCGCTGGTCAAGCCCGAGCATTTCCGGCGCTTCCAGGGCCGGCTGTGCCGGATCCAGACCGGCGCCCCCATCAACGGGCAGAAACGATTCAAGGGCTGGATCGGAACTTCCACCGAGGAAGCCGTCACCTTGGAAGAGGACGGCGTCCTGAAGACCATTCCCCTCGAGGCCATCCAGAAGGCCCGGCTCGCCCCGTTCGACGAAGAGAAGACCCCCCCAGCCCGGCTGCTCGCTCCAAGCGCGCGGCCGGATCAACCTGATGCCGCCGGCGTAGAGAAAAGCGCCGGGAAGGAGACACCATGGCAGTCGTAGCAACCAGCTTTTTCGACAGCGTCAAGATGATCGCGGTGGAGAAGGGCATCCCCGAAGAGGATGTCTTCAAGGCCGTGGAGGAGTCCCTGGTCAAGGCCGCCGAGAAGTACTTCCAGGGCTTCGACTTCTATGGCAACTTCCAGGCCCAGATGGAGCGCGACACGGGCGAGTTCCATGTCTACGCCCTCAAGCAGGTGGTGCCCATCGTCGAGGAGGAGGACCTGGAGATCAGCCTCGAGGAGGCCCAGGCCCTGAACCCGGACGCCGCCGAGGGCGACACCCTCTGGCTGCCCCAGGACACCTCGCAGCTGGGCCGCATCGCGGCGCAGGCCGCCAAGCAGGTGCTGGTGCAGAAGGTGCGCGAAGCCGAGCGGGACCGGATCTTCACCGATTTCGCCGACCGCATCGGCGAAGTGGTGGTGGGCGAGGTCAAGCGCTTCGAGAAGAGCGCCATCATCCTCGAGATCGACCGGGTGGAGGCCATGCTCAAGCGGAGCGAGGCCCTGCGCGGCGACCGCTTCGACAAGGGCCAGCGGATCAAGGTGGTCATCTCGGCCGTGGACAAGTCCGCCAAGGACCCCCAGGTCCAGGTGAGCCGCACCGATCCCCGGCTGCTGATCAAGCTGTTCGACCAGGAAGTCCCCGAAATCCACGACGGCACCGTGGTCATCCGCAGCTGCGTGCGGGAAGCCGGCGACCGCGCCAAGGTGGCCGTGCACTCCCTGGATCCCGACGTGGATCCGGTGGGCGCCTGCGTGGGCCTCAAGGGCAGCCGGGTCCAGGCCATCATCCGGGAACTGAAGAACGAGAAGATCGACATCGTCCGCTACGACGAGGACAGCTCCCGCTTCATCGCCAACGCCCTGAACCCGGCCAAGGCCCTTCGGGTCACCGTCACCGACCTGGAGCACCGCCGGGTGGAGGTGGTCGTCGACGATGAACAGCTCAGTATCGCCATCGGCAAGCGCGGCCAGAACGTCCGCCTGGCCGCCAAGCTCACCGGCTGGAACATCGATGTGCGCAGCGAAGCCGAGAAGCGGCGCGAGACCGAGGCCGCCATGGTCCAGGCCCTGCCCGAGATGGCGGCGCCCGCCCAGAGCGAGTCGGCGCCCTCCATGCTCCTGGAGGAACTCGGCCCGATCGAGGGCTTCGACGAGGCTCTCGTCAAAAACCTCGCCTCGGTCGGCTATACGGATGCAAAATCCTTGTACACTGTAACGGTTGAGCAATTGCTCACGGTCGACGGCATGGATCAGGATCTTGCTTTCCGGCTTATTGACGCCGTGCACGCCCGGTTCGGAGAGTAGGCCCTGATCGAACCTTCACCGTCTTTTGGCCCCTTTCATCAGATCGAGGTACGCCCCTTCATGTTGCGCATCAACCAGTTAGCCAAAGAGCTCGGCGTGAGCAATCACGTGGTGCTCGACGCCCTCGAAAAGCACCTGGGCGTCCAGGGCAAGAGCCACAGCTCCAACCTCAGCGACGATCAGATCAGCTCGATCAAGCGCGTCGTGGAAGGCAGGTCCAGAGGCGAGGAGGCCCCCCCGGCCGCCCCGCAACCCCCCGCAACCGCACCCAAGGCCGTCGCCCCGACCATCCGAATCGTGAAACCCGTCCTCGCTCCTCCCCCGCCGCCCATGTCCGCCCCGCCAGCGGTCCTCATCAAGAAACCCGAAGCCCCGGCGGCGGTTTCAACTCCTGTTGAAGCGGAATCTGTCCCAGCTTCGGCCGAACCGAGCGAGGCGACAGTCATGGATCAATCCCCTTCCTCCGGCGAGCCTGCCCAGGCCCTGCTCGGACGCCCCCCCGCGCAGGGGGAGGGCTTCTCCCGCCTGCGCATCTCCCAGGCTCCCGCCCCGGCGGCCAAGTCCTCGGAGCCGGCGCGCTACATCCAGCTGCCCCAGGCGATGCCCGCCAAGGTCCGGCCCGAGGCCGGCGCCCGTCCGGTCATCCAGCGGCCCGGCCAGCAGGCCCAGGTCCAGCGCTCGGGCCAGCCCCAGCCGGAGAAGACCCTGCTGCCCATGGCCGCCAACACCGGCAAGGGCGCGGTCAAGCATGAGCCGCTGCCGCCCCCGGTGAGCCGCCGGCCCTTCATTCCGCCCTCCATCACCGAGCTGAGGTCGGATTCCGGCTTCACCCGCATCAAGATGTCGGACACCCCGGCCCCGGCCCCCCGCACCTCGGAACCGGCCCGCTACATCCAGCTGCCCCAGGCCCGTCCGCCGGTCTCCCGGCCCAGCGGCCCCAGCCGTCCCGGCGGCCCCGGCAGCGGTCCCAGCCGTCCCGGCGGCCCCGGCTCCGGCCCCAGCCGTCCCGGCGGTCCCGGCAGCGGTCCCAGCAGGCCCGGCGGTCCCGGCGCCCGTCCCGGCGGCCCCGGCGCGCGCCCCAGCGGCCCCGGCATGAACCGGCGCGGCCCCTCGCTGCCCACCAACACCGCCCCCGATCCCAACGCCCAGAAGGGCCCCGGCCGCACCGGGCACTTCACCGGCAAGAAGAAGGACGACAAGCGCTCCCGCGCCGAACGGATGGCCGAGGAACTGGAGCTCAAGCTCCGCCAGCCCCGCTCCCGCGCCCAGCAGATCGCCACCGAGTACATCAACGATGAGATCGGCATCGTGATGCTGTCCGAAGGCGTCTCGGTGAAGGAACTGGCCGAGAAGTGCAACCGCCCGGCCAAGGACGTGGTCGCCAAGCTGCTCCATCGCGGCGTGTTCGCCACCATCAACCAGCCCCTGGACACGGAGCTGGCCAAGGAGATCGCCCGGGAGTTCGGCTACCTGGCCGACATCGTGACCTTCGAAGAGGACGTCCAGATCCACGCCGAGGAAGCCAGCGTCGTCGTCGGCGAAAAGCTCTGGCGGCCCCCCGTGGTCACCATCATGGGCCACGTGGACCACGGCAAGACCTCCCTGCTCGACGCCATCCGCACCAGCAAGGTGGCGGCGGGCGAAGCCGGCGGCATCACCCAGGCCATCGGCGCCTACCACGTGGACGTCAAGAGCGGCGACGGCCCCGAGCGCCAGATCGTCTTCATCGACACCCCCGGCCACGAAGCCTTCACCAAGATGCGGGCCCGCGGCGCCAAGGTGACCGACATCGTCATCCTGGTGGTGGCGGCCGACGACGGCGTAATGCCCCAGACCATCGAGGCGATCAACCACACCAAGGCGGCCGACGTGCCCATGGTCGTGGCCATCAACAAGATCGACAAGCCCGGCGCCAACCCGGACAAGGTCGAGCAGATGCTCCTGCAATACGGGATCCAGACCGAAGCCTACGGGGGCGACATCCCCTGCGTCCGGGTGAGCGCCAAGACCAAGGAGGGGCTCGAGTCCCTGCTGGAGACGGTGCTGCTCGTGGCCGACCTCAAGGACCTGAAGGCGGTCTACGACTGCCCCGCGGCCGGCAGCATCATCGAGGCGCGGCTGGACCGCGGCCGGGGCCCCGTGGCCGCGGTGCTGGTCCAGCAGGGCACCCTGCACGCCGGCGAGATCTTCGTGGCCGGCGCCACCATGGGCCGGGTCCGGGCCATGTTCAACGACCGGGGCGAGAAGATCAGCGAAGCCACCCCCTCCATGGCCGTGCAGATCCTCGGCTTCGAGGAAGTGCCGGTCTCGGGCGACAACCTGCAGGTGGTCGAGGACGAGGCGAAGGCCAGGACCATCGTCGGCTTCCGCCAGGAGAAGGCCAAGGCGGCCGCCCAGATCAAGCAGCGGGTCACCCTGGAGAACCTGTTCTCCACCCTGAAGGAAGGCCAGATCAAGGAGCTGCCGCTCATCATCAAGGGCGACACCCAGGGTTCGGTCGAATCTCTGGTGGGCAGCCTCGATCGCCTCTCCACCGAGAAGGTGCGGGTCCGGATCATCCACGCCGCGGCCGGCACGGTCACCGAGAACGACGTCCTGCTGGCGGAGGCCTCCAAGGCCACCATCATCGCCTTCAACGCCAAGGCCGAACGCAAGGCCGAGGACCTGGCCCAGGAAGAGGGCGTGGACATCCGCTTCCACACCATCATCTACCGGGTCACCGAGGAGATCGAAGCGGCCATGGTCGGCCTGCTGGACGCCATCGACAAGGAGACCATCCAGGGCGTGGCCGAGGTTCGCCAGATCTTCAAGGTGAACAAGTCCGTCATCGCCGGCTCCTTCGTCACCGAGGGCAAGGTCCAGAAGGCCTTCAAGGCCCGGGTCAAGCGCGGCGCCGACGTCATCTGGGAGGGCGACATCAAGACCCTCAAGCGCTTCAAGGACGATGTCCACGAAGTGAAGAACGGCCTCGACTGCGGCATCGACCTGGACGGCTTCACCGGCCTGCGCGAAGGGGATGTCCTGGAGTTCTACACCCGGGAAAAGGTTGCGGCCACTAGCCTTGGTTGAACTTGAATACATTCGATAACGAAAGGCCCGGCGTGAACCGCCGGGCTTTTTGCCGTATCCTCCTGGTAAGGTGCTTCTATGCCCATTTCCCAGTCCCGCAGTCGACGCCAGCGCGGCTTCACCCTCATTGAACTTCTCACCGTCATGACCATCCTGGCCATGCTCGCCACCGTCGGCATCGTCGGCTACCGCCGGCACACCAAGGCGGCCCGGGAAGCGGTGCTCAAGGAGGACCTGTTCCAGCTCAACCACTGCCTGGAGCAGTTCCAGGCCGACCGGGGCAAGTACCCCACCTCCATCGGCCAGCTGCGGGAGCAGAAATACCTGCGCGACATCCCGGTGGACCCCATGACCCAGTCCAAGGACACCTGGGTGACCGAGTTCGAATCCCCGGACCCGGACAACCCCGACGCCGAAGTGGGCATCTTCCGGATCCGCAGCGGATCCACGGACATGGGGGAGAACCAGGTCCCCTACAACGAATGGTGACGCCGACATGACCGTCAAGCTCCTGGCCCGGCTGGATGCCGCCGCCGCCGTCCTCCTCCTGCTCTGGGCGGGGATGGTGCTCGGCTTCGCCTTCCTCGTGGCCCCCCTGCTGTTCAGCTCCCTGCCCAGCCGCGACCTGGCCGGCCTGATCGCCGGAAGGGTCGTGGCCCGGCTGGATATCGCGGCCTGGATCGCGTTCGCCGCCGCCATCGCCCTGGTCCAGGGCGCCCGCTGGATGATGGAGTTCCGGGAGGCCGACGTGCTCGGCCCCCTGCGCCTGTGGGGCGCCGCGGCCGTGCTGGCCCTGCTGATGTGCTTCACCAGCTCCTTCATCATCTCCCCCAAGCTGCGGACCATCCGCGCCCGCATGGGCAATCCGGTGGAGAGCTTCGCCCCCGACCACCCGGACCGCGCCGCCTACCAGAAGGCCCACGGCATCTCGCGCCAGCTCATGGGCCTGCGCCTGCTGCTGGCCCTCGCCCTGGCCTGCGGGGTCCTCGCCCTGCCCCGTTCCGCGCCCCCCGAGGAAAAACAGCCCTGAACCACCGAGTTGATTCATGATTTGAGGACGAGCAGAGAAAGGCAGCATGGGCAACCTGGGGTTGAAGACGGAACTGCGCGACGGCAACACCATCCGGGCCTACCTGGACGAGCTGGTGCTGAAGAAGACCGTGGTCCAGCTGTGGATCACCGGGTCGGACACGCTGCCGTTCGAGACCACCGTCGCCCGGATCTCCCGGGACACCTTCATCACCACCCAGACCCCGCCCCTGCCGGTGGACCAGGTGCTCAACATCTCGTTCATGGTGGATTCCAGGCGTTTCACCGCCCACACCCAGGTGGTCTCCACCGGGGTCTTCAAGATTCCCGTCACGGTCGCCATGGGCGAGCGCCGGGAGCGGTTCCGGGCCGCCTTCAAGAGCGGCGAGGGGATCGAGGTGTTCGCCTGCGAAAAGGTTTCGCCGCCCTTCATCTGGGGCCGGACCATCAGCGGCCGGCTGATCGACCTCAGCCTCCAGGGCCTGCGGGTGGCCCTGGAGGAGGTCGCCGCCGGCCCCGGGGAGTCCACCGCCCTGAAGCGGGGCGACACCTTCGCCTCGGTCTGCATCGACGGCCTGCCCTACACCCCCACCATCCAGTGCGGCGGCATCGTCGCCCACGTGCTGGCCAGCCAGGACACCGCCTCCGCCGGATTCCTGCTCACCGGCCTGAAGGAGACCGACAAGAAGAACATCGAGCGGATCCTGGCCAGGCGGTTCCCCACCACCTTCGGCCAGGCCTTCCCCCAGAAGCACCGCAAGACCGACATCGCCGACCAGGCCGGGGCACCGGTGCAGGTCAAGGCCGCGGCCAAGGCCCCCGAAGTGGTGGCGCCGCCCCCCGTCCCCGCCACCCCGGCCAAGGTGAAGCCGCCCCGGCCGGAGGTGACCGGGGTCATGCGGATCCGCAAGGCGGTGCGTAAGATCCTGATCATCTCGGCCGCCAGCGGCGCCGGCAAGACCCTGGCCGAAAGCATGCGCGAGGACGATTTCAAGCAGGTGTTCGAGGCGAAGTCGTTCCTGGACGCACAGACCATGGCCAGGGCCTCCAGGTTCGACCTGGTGCTGCTTGACGTGAGAGTGGGCGGCCATTTCGGCCAGATGATCCTGGAGGCCCTCAGGCGGCACGAACTGCTCCTGGACACCCCGGTCATCCTGGTGGCCGACCGGCGCGACGCCAGCATCGAAGCGGTCGCCGAAGCCATCGGGGCCATCCACATCCACGAGAAGCGCGCCACCTACGAAGACCTGGTGCCCGCCCTCTACGGCATCCTGAACTAGCGTCCGTGTCCCCGACCTTCATCAGGGTCGCTCCGTAGGGTCGACGGTAGGCTGGACCCGCGTTCCACCCCCGCAGGCAGATCGGGTTTTCCTCCACTTCGCCGGCCCCTGCCGGCATTTCCGCTCTCCGTTTTTCCGGGAATGGTCTGATCTGGAGCGCCGCAGGCGCGGAAGATCGGAACGTTCCCGGAAAAACGACCCTGGAGCAAGTCGGGGACACGGATCAATGCGAGGACGGACGGTCAGAGTTCCCAGTCTTCCAGGACCCTGGGGGTGGGGACGCCGGGGATGAGCTCCAGCAGCCAGCGGCGGATCTCATCGGCGCCGTCGCGGGTCAGGGCGCAGGTCTGGACGGCGTCCGGATGGAGCCGCTTGAGGTCCAGCCGGCGGGGCCGGGTGACCCGGTCCACCTGGTTGAGCACCAGCAGCCGGGAGTGCTCGCCGCAGCCCAGCTCCTTGAGGGTGGCGCCCACCACCTTCAGGTGGTCCTCCAGCTCGGGGTTGGCCGCGTCGGCCACCACCAGCAGGGCGTCGGCGGTGCGGACCTCGCCCAGGGTGGAGCGGAACGCCGCCACCAGCTGGTGCGGCAGCTTGCGGATGAAGCCCACGGTGTCCGAGACCAGGGCGTGCCGGGGTTCCATGGTCTCGGGGTCCACCCCCAGCCAGGCCTTGCGGGTGGTCGTGTCCAGGGTGGCGAACAGCATGTTCCGGGGCTCGCCTTCGCCGGTCAGGGCCTTGAGGATGCTGGTCTTGCCGGCATTGGTGTAGCCCACCAGGCAGACCCGGGGCACGTTGGGCGACCGGCCCTGGCGCTGGGTGTCCCGGACCCGCTGCAGATGCTCCAGCTCCTTCTTCAGCTGGCTGATGCGCAGCCGGGTCATGCGCCGGTCCACCTCGATCTGGGTCTCGCCCGCCCCGCCCCGCACGCCCACGCCGCCCACCTGGCGCTCCAGGTGGGTCCAGGCGCCCTTGAGCCTTGGCAGTTCATACTCGAAGCGGGCCAGTTCCACCTGGGCCTTGGCCTCCCGGGTCTGGGCCCGCTGCTCGAAGATCGCCAGGATCAGCCCGGTGCGGTCCAGGCAGGTCATGCCGGTGGCTTTCTCGATGTTGCGGATCTGGCCCCCGGACAGCTCGTTGTCGCAGATCAGCAGCCGCGCCCCCTGGCGCTTGGCCTCGTCCGCGACCATCTCCAGCTGGCCCTTGCCGTAGAACAGGCGCGCCTCCACCGTGGCCCGCTTGAGCCGCTGACGGCCCACCGGCAGAAGCTCGCAGGCCTTGGCCAATTCTTCCAGTTCGGCAAGGTGCTCTTCGATATCATCTTCTTGATCATGAGGGCCCTGGTGGGCGAGCAGGAAGCAGCGGAGGCGTGATTCATCCATAGGCAACGAGATTACCATCTCCACGCAAGGCCCGGCGCCCGTTGAAATCATCGGGACTCCGCGCAACCCGTCATTCCGGCTAGTATTTTCAGAGGTAAACGCGAGGGTCCATGGCACTTTTCGGGTTCGGCAAGGACAAGAAAGAGACAGGGAACACCTCCGAACAGGTCCTGGCCTACCTTGAGGACGCCCAGCGCACCCGGACTCCCTTCACCCTGCTGGGGCCCAGGAAGGTCGAGGCCGCCGCCACCATCCAGGCCATCGACGAGACTGAAGGGCTCATCACTTTCCAGACCCAGCAGCCCTTCACCGCGGACAAGGGCGCCAAGCTCGAGTTCATCTTCCACCAGGAGGGGTTGCGCCTGGGCGGAGCCAGCAGCGTCGCCGAGCTGCGCTCGAACCTCGTGCTGGCCGGGATTCCCGACGCGCTGGAGCTGAAGGAGCGCCGGGGCCAGCCCAGGGCCCGGCTGAACCCCAAGGAGGGCACCACCCTCACCGCCCTCACGGGCATCTTCGACGGGGTAGGGATCACCGGAGTGGTGGAGAACCTGTCCGAATCCGGCGCCCGGATCCGGGTGGAAAAGGCGATGAACCTCAAGGGCGAGAAGCGGCTGCCCCTGGGCACCGCCCTGGTGCCCAAGGGCCAGGAATTCATGCTCATCAAGCTGAACAAGGCCCCCAAGTGCCCGGCCGTGATGGAGCTGACCGGCAAGGCGGTGTTCCTGGACGCCTCCGCCGGCGGCCTGTCCATGGGACTCGCGTTCGACCCGCCCAGGGCCGACCTCGCGGCGTCCATCCGCGGCCTGGTGGCGTCCAGGACCACCCCGGTGCCTTCGGTCCTGCCCCCCAAGAACCGACGCAAGGCCGAGGCGGCCGTGGAGGCCCCGGAGCGTCCGCCCGAACCGCCCAAGGCCGCCCC
>TBL_comb47_HYPODRAFT_10003414_pt1 | contig 18832 bp, 17 predicted proteins | sample TroBogypolimnion_40_FD_10682 | JGI IMG/M metagenome (IMG submission 10682)
CCAGTGGCGGCCCAGAGAACGCTCTGAACATTGGCCGTCACCTGCTGGCCAAAGAGTATGCCGGAAACCTTTGGGAGGACGGCCACAGTTTCCGCCAAGGGGTTCACTGAGAAAATGGCTCCCGTGAGGGGATCAACGGCAACACCTGCAGAACTACTTGTTGGGTTAGCGGGCACCACGAGTTGAGGTGTCGGCGTGCTCGCCGAAGCGGGTGGCGCCGAGAGGAGGGCCAGTGGTGTGATGGCCACCATGAGGCTCAGGGCACCGCGTGCAAAGAGCGTTCGAACGCGAAACCTTCCTTGCTTGGGTACCCAATTCATTGCTCGCCCCCACTCACTTGATAGCCTCTGTTATCTTGACAGGTTTTCGTGACACTGTCAGTGGAGAGAAGTAACGTAACGCTATGGTGATTCGCATAGGCGTTCTCGGAGCTGCACGGATTGCCCCGCCAGCAATTATTCGACCCGCTCGAGCAATCGACGGGGTTCAGGTCACCGCAATCGCCGCGCGCGATCGCACCCGGGCAGACGCATTCGCCCAGAAACAGGGCGTCCCTCGAGTCTTCGACTCCTACCAGGAGCTCATCGATGACCCTGATATTGATGCGATCTACAACCCGCTCCCGAACGGTCTCCATGGCTACTGGACGCTCAAGGCCATCGACGCCGGCAAACACGTACTTTGTGAAAAACCCTTCGCCGCCAACATGAACGAGGCCACTGCCGTCACCGAGCGCATCGAAGCCCAGGACAAAATCGTGATGGAGGCATTTCACTACCGTTATCACCCCGTCATGAAGAGGGTTGAAGAGATTTTGGCGAACGGTGAACTCGGTGAGATCCAGACTGTTTCGACCTCGCTGTGTATTCCCCTCCCCATGCACAACGACATCCGCTATCACGAGTATCTCGCTGGTGGAGCAGCCATGGACATCGGCTGTTACGCCACCAACCTTTGGCGGGTCTTGTCACAGAGCGAACCGACGGTCACCTCGGCAACGGCGAAAACCATCCGCCCGAACGTGGATCGTGCCATGCACGCCACGTTGATCTCTCCACTTGGAGCAACGGGGACCCTCGATGCTTCGCTCTTGTCCTCGAAACTCTTCAAGCTCTCAGGAAAGGCCAGTGGATCGCTCGGTTCACTCAGTCTCTTCAATCCACTCGGGCCGCAGTTCTACCACCGGCTCAAGATCACGACCAAAAGATCATCTCGAATTGAACGCTTCGATCGGGTGCCAACCTACAACTACCAACTCGAAGCATTCCGTGACGCCATCACCATCGGCACCCCGTTTCCCACAACGCCGCGCGACTCCATCAACACGATGCGCATCATTGACGCCATGTACATGGCTGCCGGCATGACGCCACGACAGCCAACGCTTGTCGACGAGGACTAATTCGTTAACGACTCGTTAACGCCAGCGCAGAGCGAAAGGCACCAATAACTTCTTCTTTCGTCCACGTCTGTGGGGACATGGTGATGAAGTAGTCCGCTAACGCAAGCTCAGCCAACCCATCGAGGTCGCCTTCGCTGAATTCCAAATCGCTCAACACAGGGAAATTCAACGCGGCAAGGACTTTTTTGACCGCCCGCACTGCCCGACTGCCGTCGCCAGAGCCGTCATCGGGCTCGCCCATGGCATCGGCTACTCGTTCGAGTTGTTCAGGAACGAATTGACGCTCACGTTCCAGAGTTTCAGCGACCACCAGACCAATCGTCATTCCGTGAGGAACGTGCTTCACCCCACCAATCGCTTGACCCAACGAATGTTCGGCCGTGCAGTCCGAGATGTTCATCGACAAGCCCGCCATCATCGACCCACACGACATGGCTGCTCGTGCGGCGTGGTCATTCCCGTCCTTGTAGGCGGCAACGAGGGCAGGTGTCATCATGCGAATCGCCTCAAAAGCAATAGCGTCGCCGATGGGCGTGCGCACAATGGCCACCGTGGCCGCAATGGCTTGGGCTAAGGCATCAACGCCGGTGTTGGCCGTCATCGATGGCGGCATGGAGTGCGTCAGTAAGGGGTCAACGAGGGCGATCTGGGCCCGCAGGTTGGCGTTGGCGATGCCGGCTTTCTTCCCAGCCTCTGGATCTGAGATCACCGCACCTCCTGAAACTTCAGAACCGGTTCCGGCACTTGTCGGCATGGCAATCAGTGCGAGTGCTGGTGCGGGGTAGGTCGGTGCTCCACCGAGAAACTCTTTGAACCCGACCCCCAACTGCGCACAGAGTCGTGCCGCTTTTGCGGTATCAATCACCGAACCGCCACCGAGCGCCACGACCACGGTCGCTCCAGAGGCGACGAGCGACGACGTTGCTTCATCGACCATGGCAATGGTTGGTTCAGCCGCAGGCTTGTCGAAACGAGTGAACGAAAAACGCCCATCGCTGAGGACTGCAGCGAGGAGCTCTTTGACCGCTGGGTTGTGCTCTTCAATTCCTTCGTCGACCATCAAGAAGACCTTGGTGGCTGAGAGTTCAACAAGTGCGGCGGGAAGCGTCTGCGCAATCCCCTCACCGAAGCGAACTTTGACCGGAAGAAAGTTCTGAAAAGAAGAAATCGTCGTCATCGCTCTGTTCTCCGACTCATCGACAGACGACGGTCGTCTGTGCCTCTCTATCGTAGCCCAGGCCTTTCCGACTTCCTCTGTGATAAACGCTGAAATCTCTGCTCGCCGCTGAGCGGTATTCTCTCGAGAGAGCATGTTCTCAAGCCAAGGGAGCACACCATGAACATCGATATTTCACGCCAGGATCTCCACCACACTCGCCTGCGTGAAGACGTGCGCACGCTCATCGATGGTGAGGTCCGTCTCGACGTCGAGTCCTTCGGCCTCACCTCAAACAACATCACCTATGGCGTCTTCGGCGACATGATGAACTACTGGGACTTCTTCCCAACCCCAGGGGATGATCGATCGCTCTGGGGCGGCCTCCCAGTCTGGGGTTTCGGGGTGGTCTNCGAAACTACCGTTGCTGAGCTNTCGGTGGGTGAAAAAGTTTTTGGCTACTTCCCCTTGGCATCGTCGTTTGTCCTGTCNCCAGGGCGATTCGATAAAAGCGGTTTTAGTGACCTGGCTCTTCATCGCCAGCACCTCCCCAGTGTCTACAACCGCTATGCCTACATCGCCGAAGACTCGGCGTACGCACAAGAGCACGAAGCGATGATTATGTTGTTGCGGCCATTGTTTCTCACCTCATTCGTGGTCGATGACTTTCTGATCGACCACGATCTCTACGGGGCCGATACCGTCGTTATCTCCAGCGCCAGTTCAAAAACCGCTATCGGCGCTGCGTTTCTTTTGGCCGAACGCAAGAACATCACCGTCGTCGGCGTCACCTCATCGAGCAACGCAGCATTCGTCAGCAGCCTCGACTGTTACGACCAGACGGTGACCTATGACCACGTAGAAGAACTCTCTGGGACCCACGCCATCTACATTGATGTGGCCGGTCGCCGTGACATCACACGCCAGGTTCACCGCCACTACGGCAATAATCTGGCCTACTCAATGGTGGTTGGTGATACGCACTGGGATGCCGTCGACGAAGACCTGCAGCCTCTCGAAGGCCCGAAACCTGAGTTTCTTTTCGCCCCCGTTCAGATCACCAAACGCAGATCCGACTGGGGCCGCGAGGGGTTTGAAGAGCACGCTGGCGCGGCCTGGAATCGCTTTCTGCCCTGGGCCCAGACGTGGATGCGTGTGCTGTCGGTCAGCGGTGCTGCAGCGATCACCGCCACCTACCTTGATCTCCTGAACGGGGAGATCGATCCAAGCNTTGGTCACGTCTGCACCTTTTCGAGCGAGCCCAATCGTAACGAGAACGCCGAGAGGGAACAGCGATGAAGGCAATTGTTTTGCGCCACCATGATGAAGACAATCCAGGCTTGATCGGCCTCGAACTCGAGCGACGCGGTTTCACGCTCACCATTCACCGCATGCCCGACGATGGCCCCCCGCCCAACCCACGTGACTACGACCTTTGCATTGTCTTAGGGGCGAAATGGTCACTCGTCGATCGAGTCGGCATCGAAACCTGGATCGATCAAGAGCTCGACTGGCTTCGCACGGCCGATGCTGCTGGCGTGCCGGTGTTGGGAATCTGTTTTGGTTCTCAAGCGCTGGCTGTGGCCCATGGCGGCCGCGTGACCCGGGCGCCCAAGATGGAGTTGGGCTGGACTGACATTGTCTCGAACGAACCAGGAATTTCTGAGGGCCCGTGGTTTCAGTTCCACTCCGACCAGTGCATCATTCCCGACGGTGCCACTGAGCTCGCTCGTAACCAAGTCTGCGTTCAGGCGTTTTCGTTGCGCAAAAACCTCGCCGTGCAGTTCCACCCCGAACTTGAGCGACTCCAACTTGAGCAATGGCTTGACGAAGAGAGCGTGGCCATCGTCCGAGACTTTGGTCTCGAGACCGAACAATTACTCAGNGAGACCGACGATCGCCTTGACGCCGCAATCGACAACGTGCGCGTCTTTGTGGACTTTGCCCTCGGGGTGGCAGGTCTCGCGGCAACAGCGACCTGACGACCCGTCGACGCTGGCGAGAAGCAGCGAGAGCACCTAAGTTAAGAAGGATGGGACGTCTCAAACAACGCGTGGCTTTGGTGTCTGGAGCCGCCAGCGGCATAGGTGCGGCAGTCGTCACTGCACTGCGCGCGGAGGGGGCGATCGTTGTCGGCGGCGACATCCAAGAAGCTGAGGGTTGTCGTTCTCTTGACGTGACCGACCCCGAGTCCGTCACCGCTGTGGTCGCGCACTGCGTTGCCACCCACGGCAAGCTCGACATCCTTGTCAACGTGGCAGGTATCGGTGTCTCACGTTTGATTGAAGATGTGCCCCTCGAGGAGTGGAAGCGAATCCTGGATGTGAATCTCACCGGGACCTTTCTGCTGTCACAAGCCGCCGTTGGCGAGATTCGAAAGACCAAGGGCACCATCATCAACATGGCGTCGGTGGCTGGTGTGCGGGCAACTCCCTATAACGCCGCGTACTGCGCCTCAAAAGGTGGCGTCATCATGTTGACCAAGTCCATGGCCATCGAACTTGCCAGTGCGGGGGTGCGCGTCAATGCCATCTGTCCCGCATCAGTCGACACACCCTTCTTGCGGAATTTTGAAATTCCCGATGGGGCCGACATGAGCCTCTTTGACCGAGCACGATCCCCTATGGGAAAGCTGGTCGATCCCGCTGAAGTGGGCGCCACCGTTGTCTTCTTAGCCTCGGACGATGCCGCCACCATCAATGGCACGGCGCTCGTCATCGACGGCGCGGCAACGGCTTAGCGTCCCGCAAGCTCCACGGTGTAGAGATCATCCGCCGAACGCAACACGGTTCCCGGTCGAGCAGTCGTCACCTCACCCTTGCGGACGGTTTCTTGACCCGAGACATAGACGTGGTCGATTCCTGTCGAGGATGCGAACAGACGCACCCCTCCGCCTGGAAGATCGTGCAGGATCTCCGTGGGATTCGATCCCACGGTCGCTGGGTCAAAGACGACAAGGTCGGCGATAAAGCCTGGCTTAATCTCTCCTCGATCTTTGAGACCAAAGTGCTGCGCGGGCCGTGAGGTCATCATGACCACCGCCTCTTCCAAGGAAAGCAGCCCACGATCACGAACGACCTCACCCAAGATCACCGTGGGGTAGTTCCCATGACACATGAGGTCCAAGTGCGCACCGGCATCGGATCCGCCAAGCATGACTCGAGGATCTTTCCAGATTTCAACTCGTTGGGCCCACCCTTCGTCGGTGTGGCCCAACGAGGGGGTCAGTGAGGGCAGCACCAGGAACAAGGTGAGGTTCTCAACGAGGACCACATCAATCAAGACATCAATCACATCGCTGCCTCGTTGTTCTGCGATCTGACCCAACGACATCCCCACGTAGTCAGAGTCCGCATCGAAGACTTCCATCAGAGAAAAGTTCCCAAGCACCCCCAGAGCATTCGCAGCCGCTTCTTCGGCGCCTTGGCGTAGTGCAGCGCGTGCCTCTGGATCGTGGGCCGCTGCCAGGCGCTCATCACGATTTCTCCCCACGACATCACTCCAGCCCGGAAGATTTGGCAGGACGTTTGATGAGCGCATGCGCAACATGTCCGGCAGCGCCAAGGCCACCACAGTGGCTCCACGCTTGGTGGCAATGTCGGACGCTTTGAGTTGTTGGTCAAAAATCTCTTCGGAGGCGAGCGATCCCAACAGGTTCCAGTTGAGCGGTCGGTTCGCCGCCAAGGACATGTCGGCCATCAGTTCCATACGATCTTCAGGGATTTCGCCGATGAAGGGGATGATCTCCAATGTGGTGCCAGGAAAGTCGCGCAGGACGCCGGCCAGGCCAATGAGTTCATCAAAGCTCGACAAGGTCGACGGGACCGGTCGGCCTTGGCCATCAAGATGGCCCGCAGAGATCGACGATGAGAAGCCCACCGCACCGGCAGTGAGGCAATCCCGTAATACGTCTTTCATCTCTTCGATCTCTTCCGATGTCGCTTCACGCTCGGTAGAGTCGGCACCCATGACCTTTCGGCGAATCGACGAGTGACCTGCCAAAAACGCCGCGTTGACACTCAGGCCTTTGTCCACGGTGTCGATGTAGTCGCCGAAACTTTCCCACTCCCATGGCCCTTGTGCGGTCAAGGCTTCCAAGGGAATCCCTTCGACAACGGCCATCATCTCTTGGATATATCGGGAGTCGCCTTTGGCCAACGGAGCGATCGAAAAACCACAGTTGCCAGCAAACACGGTCGTGACGCCGTGAAGGACTGAGGGATTGGCGGTGCGATCCCAGAGAAACTGTGCGTCGTAGTGCGTGTGAACGTCAATAAAACCGGGCGAGACGACCTTGCCCGAGATGTCAACGACCTCATCGATCGCAGCTTCCTTCACTGCATCGACTTTCCCGACCGAGATGATGCGTCCGTCGTCGATGAGCACATCAGCGATGATCCCCGGATTTCCCGATCCGTCAACCACCAGTCCGTTTTTTAGCAGCAATGTTGTCATGACTCCCCCTCGAGATACTTCGTCACTTCTGGTTCAACCACGGTGCCGTCAAAGAAGGTTTTATTGGTGTGGGTATAAAACTTGACCGGGTTTTCGAAGGTAAAGCGCTCAAAGTCTTCTTCATCGATCCACTCATGTTCGACCATCTCCCACGCTTCTTCCAAGACTTCGGTGATGTCGGGTAAGTCCCAGTGCGCAATGTCCGAACCCAAAATGGCGTTGAGGCGAGCACCCTTAGGGTTCACTTTTGTGTTGAAGGCCAGCGAGGTCATCGGGTCGTCTGCTTCCGCGCCAAAAAAGAAACGGTCGACAAAGAGTCGCTTGATATCTTCCACGCTGGTGATGCCACTGCGTTCCCACTCGTCAATCATCGATTCGGGCTCTTGGGGACGATTGGAGAATGGATTGATGGGTGTCGTTAATGGCATGTTGTACTTGTCCAACATCTCTGCAATAAGCGCTCCGTCGATCGTCGCTGGATCGAGGTGTTCTCGCAAGGCGACGACGTTCCGTTTTTCGAAGTGGCCAACGAGATCCGAGTAGAGATTGGCGGCCCAGGCAACGCCTCCCTCTAGGAAGGCAAAGTTCAGCTCGGGGAATCGGTGTGGCACCCCCCCTAACAACAGTGACGTTGCTAAACACTGTTGGCCCACGGCCAACATCGAGAGGTGGTTGGCCACGTAGCTACTCGGTGAACGATACGGCGTCATGCCGATAAAGCCCGAGTGGAACGCCAAGGAGACGCCGAGATCCCGGGCGGTCTCCCAGACGGGATCGTAGTCATAGAGCGAGTCAAGACCGAACTGGTCAAGCCAAAAAGCGTAGCGCGACACTTCAGGATCGGCGTCGCTGAGCGCCTCAAAGGGTCGCTGCACATAGCCCGCGCACAGCACGGATTTGAACCCCAAGGTGTTCACCGCATAGGTCATCTCAGCGACGGCTTCCTCCGGGGTGTTCATGGGAATTGCTGCCACGGGACAGAGTCGATCGGACAGTGGCGCAAAGAGTTCTGCATTGGCGCGATTCAAGGCGCGGCACGATCCCACTCGATAGCGCTCGTCGGGTGTGTGTAAAAACACCAGACCGAGACTGGGATAGATCACGCTGTAGTCGATTCCCGTCTCGTCGAGACGGTCGTAGAGAAGTTCTGGAATCAGTGCCGTGGCGAGATCCAAGGTGTTGGCGGCAGGTGAGCTCCACCACGGTCCTCGCGGCGTTCGAGACAGTGCTCGCTCTTCGGGCGTCTGCTCATGCCATGAACGATCAGTCCCGCCGTAGGGAGGGAGCATGCGTTTGAAGGCTGGGTTGTTGAGGTCCAAACCTTCGCCTTCTAAGTAGGGCGCAAGATAAGGAAAGTGTTCTGCCATGTGGCCATCGGTATCGATGATGGGATGTGGCAAGGTGGCATGGAGTTCACGAGAGTTCGACATAAAAGTAATGTAGCCTCATTACTGGAAAGGGAGCAACTGATATGGCATACGACGTGGTAATTCGTGGCGGCACCGTGATTGACGGTTCCGGCCTCGGTTCCTTTCGCAGCGACGTGGCCATTAACGGCGACACCATCGTCGCCATCGGCCGCATCAAAGAAGCGGGCCTGACTGAAATTGACGCCACGGGCTTTGCCGTCACCCCAGGGTTTATTGATGGACATACCCACATGGATGCCCAAATCTTCTGGGATCTGAACGGAACCAGCTCTTGTTATCAAGGAGTAACGACGGTCGTGATGGGCAACTGCGGCTTCACCCTGGCTCCCGTCAACGACGGCGAACGAAACCTCGTTGTCCGCAACCTAGAAAAAGCCGAAGACCTCGACCCCGAGGCCCTCGCCCAAGGTATTCGCTGGGGCTTTCAAACCTTCCCGCAGTATTTAGACGTCATCGATGAGCTCGAAAAAGGTATTAATTACGCAGCACAAATCGGCCACTCGGCGCTGCGCACCTGGGCCATGGGCGAGCGTGCCTTCAGCGACGCCGCCACCGATGAGGATGTGGCGCTGATGTGTAGCCAACTCAGAGATGCCTTAGCGGCAGGCGCCATTGGTTTCTCTACCTCGAGAATCCCCCACCACGAAACCTCGGACAACCGACCAGTGGCCTCGCGCATTGCCGAGTGGAGCGAAGTTGAGGCACTCGTCGACACCATGGCCGACGCCGGAACAGGAATTTTTGAGTTCACCGACAGCGGCATGAACACGCAAGATCCGGACGAGCGCACCGAGGCACTGCAACGACTGCGCACCCTCGCCGCGACAAGTGGCGTGCCGCTGACTTTTGGCTTTATGGCGACCAAGGGCGCTGATCATCTTTTGGACTTCCTCGACGACACCGCACAAGCGGGGGGCCGGGCTTACGCTCAGACCCATTGCCGCGGCATCTCGGTGCTGCTCTCACTGCGCACAAAGCTTCCGTTCGATCTCTTGGATTCATGGAAGCCCCTGAGAGAAAAGCCCATCGAAGAACAGTTAACGATTTTGCGAGACCCCGAGCTGCGTCAGCCCTATGTGGATGCTGCCGTCAACGCTAACTACGCCACATTCACGGGCATCGGCGCGGCGGCCCGCCCGCCTGACTTTGAGGGGATAAAGGTCTACCTCAATGGACTGCCTCCCAACCCTTCCGTTGCTGACGTGGCGCGCGAACAAGGTCTCCACCCCGCGGAAGCGATGATCAATCTCTGCGTAGCTTCAGATGGCTACCAAGTGTTTCAACAACCAAGCCTCTTTCAGCAAGATGAAGCAACCCTGCTGCGAGCCCTGCGCCATCCTCGATCGGTGATGACCTTCTCTGACTCAGGCGCCCATGTCTCGCAGATCGCTGATGCCTCGATTCATACCCACCTCTTGGGCTACTGGGTGCGCGATCGTCAAGAATTCACCTTGGAGGAAGCCATCAAGATGATCACCTTGGCCCCAGCCTTGGCCTGGGGCTTTGCTGATCGTGGTCTGTTGCGACCCGGTATGAAGGCTGACATCAATATCTTTGATCCCGCAACGGTTGGCCCTCGCGTTCCCGAGTTAGTTTCAGACCTCCCCGCAGGCGGACAGCGTCTCTTGCAGCGATCAGTTGGCTTCCTCGCCACTTTGGTCAACGGTGTCGTCACCCTTCGAGACGGAGAGCCCACCGGCCTCTATCCGGGTGAGTTATTACGCGCGCAATCAACAGTGAGCTAATGCATCCACAAGGTTGTCGCGTTGCGCCGCACAAAGACCCACTGGCCGTCTTCGTTGGCCACCTCATCGAGGTAGCGAATCCCTAAGGTGATGACTGGTCCATCATCGCCAGGAAGCTGACATTGATAGACCACGGCGTAGGTGTCCATGGTGGCGCTGAGGCCATCGTCGCCGAGCTCAACCAAGGGCAGGCCAATCATGTGTTGACTCACCGGAAAGGCCCGTTCGGCTTTCATCGTCTCGAGCCACTCGGGCTTGCCCAGCGTTCCCAATGCTCCGGTCATCACCGCATCGTCGCGAAAAAGCGATGCCAGCACATCGATCGCTCGTTCATCACAAGCCCGTCCGTAGCGCTGCAACAACGCCGAGAGCTCGTCGTGAACGCTCACAGCACCGCTGTGGGGTTCACCGGGCAGCCGGTTCCCCCAGTAATACGAAGCGGACTCATCGAAAAGAGAAATTCCCACTGGCCCGCAGCGGCGCAGGCTTGCGACAAGACCGCCGTGGCCACGTTGTCGATCAAAGGCATCCCCATGGCCACAATGGCAATCTGGTGAATCGGGAACGGCCACTGCTCTGTTCCTAAGAACGGCATGGGATCAGAGATGCCGTCACTTCCCAACACCGCCACGTCTCGTTCGGCCAACCAGCCCAGACACTCGGGATGGAGACCGGCAAAACCGTCGAAACCTTTTTTCTCGCTGCGCCGAGCTTGGCGTCCCCAGGCCACGAGCAAGACGTCACCGCTTTTAACGGTCACGCCCTGGGAGCGCTCAGCGGTTTCGAGATCCTCGATGGTCACATACTGGCCGGTATCAAGAAAGGGAATCGATAAGGCTCGAGGAATGTCCAGCAGCACCCCACGACTCACCACCCCGTCGGCCATCGACATCACGGTGTTGAATCGTGCGCCATCGCTGCGCACATCGCTTGCTGGGCGGCCTCCGTACATCTCGCCAGCGACGAACATATGACTCAACGCATCAACGTGGGTCGTCCACAGACCGTGGACATCTAAGGCGAGATGGTCACGTGCCGCTTCGTAGCCTGGAATGCCATTTGAATCTCGAGCATCGCCCGAGGCCAACATGTGGTGTTGCACAGGATTGGGATGTTCCGGCATGGGAGAGGTAGCCAAGTCATGGGCTAAGGAGATGCTCTGGCCTGACCGAACCAATGCCGCAGCAGCCCGGCGCACGTCGTCGGTGATGAAGTTCAAGGTGCCGGCTTGATCGTCGCGTCCCCAGCGGTCCCAGTTCTTGAGTTGTTCAAAGAGCTCGCTGAGTTCTTGTGTTGACGGGACAGAGACGTCGGTAGCCATGAAGATCAGTTTGTCAGGACTTCGGGATCGGTGCCGTCATTGCTCCGAGCACCATCGCCGAGAGGTTGGCCATGAATCGGTCATCATCGAGAACCGGCTGGTGCGTGGGCTGTTCAAGGACCAGCGCCCGTTCGGCCACTGCTCGGGCGATCATGGTGATACAGATCTCCTGGCGAGCAGCCCAAAGATCGTCGGGAGTTGTGGGACAGCGTTGACGCAGAAGCGCCCAGGCTTCATGGCCCTCGGTTTCAGCCAACACCGCCTCAATCTCTGGGGTCAGCGTGCGTTGGCCGGCAGCTAACTCCGAGCCAATGACGAGATAGGCCCGTTCTCGCCAAGAAATGCCAGCGACGTCAGTGATGGGCCGCACGATCGCGTCCAGAGCGCTTTCTACGTCAGCCCGATCAGCCGCATGGAGCAACAGTTCATGTCGGCGTTGGGCAATCAACGGTACGGTGCGGGCCAAGATAGCCAAAAGAACCTCGTCACGACTTCCAAAGTGATAGTGCAGGGCCGAGGCATTCTTCTGTTCGCTCGCTCTCACGATCTCGGCCAATGAAACGTTGTCGATCCCGCGTTCAGCGAACAGCCGGGCCGCCGCATCGAGCAGTTGATCAGAAGTTGAGCCCACGGTGTTGAGCGTACTGCGCTGTTGCCTACTGCTTGGGCGGTGGCCACCCCGCCACCAGGCCCAGCTCTTTACAAAGAGGCTGCGCTTCAATCCATTGACCATTGCGTTCAACGGCAGCAGGATCGCGGACCAACCATCGTGCGACTTCTCCCACCACTTCAGCCGGAGCGCCGACCGCGGCGTCAAAGCCGAACGATCCCATGTCTTGAGCGATTCTTTCCGTAGCGATAAAGCCGGGCGACAAGTTATAGGCGCGTATCCCTTGGGATCCGTGCTCCACGGCCACAATGCCCGCCAGGCGATGGAGTGCTCCTTTCGAGGCGCCGTAGCCCAGGCCCCAGCCACCTTCGCCAGCGGCTTTGGGGGGATCAATCTTGCCGGACGTCGACGCCATGTTGATGATGACGCCGTTGCCGCGCTCGAGCATTTGGGGCAGGACCAACTGCGTCAACAAGATTGGGCCGATGACATTTGCTTGAAGTTGAACGTCAATCAGGTCAATCGGCGTGGCCAAGAGGCGGTCCATGTGACCCGGACCCACATACCGTGCGTTATTGACCAACACATCAATCCGGCCCCACGTCTCCAAGACGTTTTCAACGCCATGGGCCAACGACGCTCGATCTAAGAGATCCAGGGAGATGGACAGCGCGTCAACACCGAGCGATGCGACGAGCGCTGCCGTCTCGTCAAGTGATCCAGGCAGTGGACTCGTATCGCTTTGAGCGATCGTCGAGGAGTGTTCACGGCGTTCTCCGTCGTGGAGGGTGCGCGCACCCAAGGCCACGTCGTAGCCTGCCTTAGCGAGGGAGACCGCAACGGCTTTGCCGATGCCCCGACTCGCTCCCGTCACGAACGCCACCGGGCGTGCGTCGTCAGTTCTGCTCATTGAGCACGCAACGACTGACTACCAACTACGCATGACTTGATGACGGTCAAAGGCGTTACAAGTCGAATCTCGTGGGTACTCATCGACTCCCAAAGGTGTAGCGACTTCAGCCACGGTTGGGCCGATCTTGTCGCCAATGGCCCGCAGGGCCTCAAGATCAAAACCGTAAAGGTCAGCGGCGTTCGACTCAAGCATTTTCGCGGTCTCTACGGGGTCAACTCCACCGAAGGCCGCACGAAGAGCGAGCGTTGAATAGGGATAACTGCCTTCCGAGTGGGGATAATCATCGCCCCACATGATGCGATCAACGCCAACGTCATGACGAACGGCTGATTCTGAAGCTCGCAAGAAGCTCGCCCCCACCCAGAAGTTCCTTGCGAAATACTCAGTCGGCTTCATGGCCATGTGCGACGCCGCAGCGCCAAAGTACTTGGCCTCCGCCGCATCGGGCAGCGTCATGCGCCCATAGAACCAGTCAAGGGTCTCGAGTCCTCGCGGGAGCCAGGCCATTCCTTGTTCGGTCAAGACAAACTTTAAGCCTGGGTAGCGCTCGCACACGCCCCCAAAAATCAAGTGCCATGCCGAGCGGTGCGAGAACCACGGCAACTCCACAAGCATCATGGCCCGTGCTGATTCGTGCTCGCCATAATCCGGCATGCCCGATCCACCGTGAATGTTGATCGGCACATCGAGCTCTTCGCAGAGTTGCCAGAGTGGATCGTAGATGGGCTCCCACAGCGGCGGCAGACCACAACCTGGAGGCAGCGACGGCAAGAGAATCCCCCCGAAGGGTGAAAAGTTTTCTTTGGCCCAGCGGATCTCAGCCAATGCGTCATCGATGTTGTTGACAAAGACTTGGATGATTCCTGCTCTGCGTCCTGGAAGCAAAGAACAGAAGTCCGCTAACCAACGGTTATGGGCTTGCACCCCGGCCCAGCGCCGACTGTATTCGTCGGCCGATGGCGGAAGGGCGACGAGGTTCCCCTCTTGGAAGAATGGCGGCACGGTATTCGGGAAGAGAACTTCTGCGGTGATCCCGTCCTTCGAGTGCTCTTCGACACGGGCGTCGCTGTCCCAACTGCGATAGGCCGTTGGTGCCAACAAGTCGGCGAAGGGGTTCACATACGCTGCGGCCCAGGCATCAAAGTCGTCGTGCCACTTCGTGTCCAGATAGGGCCGGTAATCCTGGATGTCACCACCAGCATGGGTGTCACAACTAATGATGGTGTAACGGTGATCGTCAGTGAGTTCCATGGTCATGAGAGACCCCCCTTCTTTCGTTAACTTAAGCCCTCGAGCGCTGAGGGCGGAAGATCGCCCACCTTGATGGCATTTGCTCGTGCGGTCAACAGATCGCCCGCACGATCAAGGCCGTGGCTCACGATGAACTTGCCACTCAACGCTCCATCGAGAGCAAAGCGGCCGAGTTCGTCGAGATCCACCACATCATTTGGGAGACCCGCTTGCGCCAAGTGCTCACGAAACTCGGCGAAGGTGGTTCCTGGCGCAGGTGGCCGAGGCTTGACGCGAGCCAGCTCTGCGGGGCGATTTCGCTGTGCTTCCCAAAGACCGGTATCAAGAAGACCACCTGATGGATAGAAGATGACCGCACGCAACTTGGTGGCTTGCGCAACAAATTGATGGGCCAGCGCTTCCGTGAAACAACTCACAGCCGCTTTAGAACTTGCGTAGACGGAGGCATACGGAACGGGCGCGATGCCGCCATCGCCTGACGACGTCGTGACGATCACTCCTTCTTCGCCTCCAGCAATCATGCGCGGAACAAAGGTTAAGACACAGTTTGCGGTGCCGAAGACATTCACCCCAAAACACCAACGCCAGTCGTTGGCTTCCTGGTCCCAAGGGTTGCCGCCACCGCCTGACGTCACGCCAGCGTTCGACCACAGAAGGTGACACGCCCCAAAAGTGTCATAGACAAAATCAGCGAGCGCATCGACCGACTCAGGGTTCGACACGTCGGTCACGACGCCACGGACGTCGCCGAGGGACGAAAGTTCTTGGACGGTAGCGTCAAGCGCCGTGGCTTCAATGTCGCCGATGACCACTTTCGCTCCGTCGGCGAGCAAGGCCTTGACGATGCCTTTGCCGATCCCGGCTGCTCCCCCGGTAATGACTGCGACCTTGCCATCTACGCTGTTCATGGATCCCCCCGAACCGAACTGTTTTTCTGTCGTCCCTATCCTGGCACAGTCCCAGGAAAATCGACCAATCGCTCCTCAAACGAGACCAATTCTGAGAGAAGTGGCCCTGGAGCGTGGTTGTCACTAGGGTGGATTGCGTTGGGTGGACATGGGGGTCTGCTCGCCTTGTGAAGGGGGAAAGTTCATGGGAAAGACTCGCTACAGCGGGCAAGATGTTTCGGAACTTCGGAACCGTGAAGTCGAAGCAACACGGGCACTTATTTGGAGCCAAACCGTTACCGCAGTGTTCGAGACCGATTTAGATTTGATTGCCTCGGTTCTGCCCCGACCCCTCGAGCCATCATCGGCCACAGCGCGTCTGCGCTTTGCCGTTGTGGACATGGGCAACGGGATGAAGCCCTTTGGGGCCGGTTGGTTTGGCGTGCGTGCGCGTCACGGTGACGTCGAGGGTGAATACGCCTTGTTCATGCCCATGACCACAGAGCAGGCAACCATCGGCGGCCGAGAGACCTTTGGAGAACCGAAGAAGATCGGCGAAGTGTCGCTGAGCCAAAACGGTGACAAGGTTCACGCCAACATGTCTCGTCTCGGCTTTGACATTGCCTCGGTCGAAGGAACCATGGGCGCTGAAGGTCCCGGCTATGAAATCGACAAGATCGACTTTTACTTCAAGTGCCTGCCGGGGGCGAACGGCGTAGGCCTCGACGGCGATCCTGCCTTTGTCTATTGTCGCCGCCACGAAATCGCTCGAGGTGTACGCGAGATCACCGGCGACTTGAAAATCCTCGATGCTCCGCTCGACCCCATCGGCGACTTCCCCGTCAACAAGTTGCTGTCCTTGAATTTTGCCGAAATTGCGTCCACGCAAGTTGGCGAAGTCGTGGACTTCGTCCCTGCCGAGTGGCTCGTCCCCTTTGTTCATCAACGTTACGACGATCTCTCGGTACTGGGGGCATAAGCAATGATTCCAAAAAGCGCCAACGATCGCTACACCATCATCTCTGCAGATGGTCACGCCGGCTTAGCCTGCGAGGACTATCGGCAGTACTTGGACAAGAAGTTCTACCCAGACTTCGACAAGTTCATGGACGAGCGCAATGCCCACCGTGAAGAAGCATTGAAGTTCAACTACGACTACATCATGGATTGGGAGACCAGCAACGAAGAGGGCCTCAAGGGCGCCTTCGACCCTGCGATCCGAGATAAAGAACTCGATGCCGATGGAGTCTCTGCCGACGTGCTCTTTGCCGATGCTGACGCCGTCACCGGGATGGCCGGACCGCCGTTTGGCGCTGGGCTTTTCGCCGGTGCCATTGTCGATCCCAATCTGGCCTTCGCTGGGGCTCACGCCCATAATCGTTTCTTGGCCGACCTCTGTTCGGTCTCGCCAGAGCGCCGTGGTGGGATTGCACTCGTCCCCATCACACACGGCGTTGAAGAATCAGTCAAAGAGATCGAATGGGTGGCTCAACAACCAGGCATTCGCGGCATCATGGTCCCAACCATGTGGCGGAACAACACGCCCTATAACGATCCCAGCTACGACCCCGTGTGGGCTGCTTGCGCCGATGCGAACTTGCCGGTCCACACCCACTCGGGAGAAGCTCCGTTAGAAGAATATGGCGACTCGACCGGTGTGTACTTGGCAGAAGTCGTCTGGTGGGCTATTCGACCAAGTTGGCACCTTCTCTTTGGTGGCGCCTTTGAGCGCTTTCCCAATCTCAAATTCGTCGTGACCGAAGCCGCGGCCTACTGGGCTCCTGATCTGATGTGGAAGTGGGATCAGTACATGGGCGGCGGCCACACCACGAAGAAGATGGCTGCTCTGTTGAAGGGCAAGATCTCAAAACTCCCCTCGGACTATTTCGGCAGCAATATCTTTATTGGTGCCTCGACCATGTCGCGAGAAGAGATTCGCCGTCGCTACATCATCGGCACCGACGTTGTGATGTGGGGAACGGACTACCCCCACCCTGAGGGGACCTGGCCCCACACAGAAGACAAGCTCAAAGCAGACTTCGTCAACATCCCTGTTGACGACACCGCCGAGATGCTGGGCCTGACTGCGGCAAAGGTCTACGGATTTGATCTCGACGCCTTGGCTCCCATTGCCGCACGGGTGGGACCGACACCAACAGACTTAGGGCAAGATCCAAGCTTGATGAGTGACCCCAATGAGCGAGCAACGGCCCGTTGGTGGAAAGAGGAGTACGGCGTCAAAGCTCCGGGCTAAGCGCAGTCTCGTTTCCTTTCTCTTCGATGCTCACCTTTCGTCATGGAACACGTGACGACGTCCCCAAACTGGTGGAGCTCATCGAATCGGCCTACCGTGGCGAAGAGAGTCGCCTGGGGTGGACAACCGAGGCTGACTTTTTAGATGGTCGGCGCACCGACGAGGAAGCCCTTCATCAAATTCTCGCTGAGCCAGAGTCGATCTTCCTCGTCGCATTCGAAGATGATGACCTTGTTGGCTGTTGCAATCTTCGACGTGAAGGCGACCACGCCCATTTTGGAATGTTCGCCGTTCGTCCCCGTTCCCAAGATCAAGGAATTGGAAAAGCCCTCCTCAGCGAAGCTGAGACAACCGTCACAACTCTTTGGCATCTCACGCAACTCGTGCTTGACGTGATTGGCCTCAGAACCTCGCTTATCGCTTGGTATGAGCGCCGAGGGTTTCACCTCACCGGATCGACGCGCCCGTTCCCTTATGACAACAGTCGATTCGGCGTGCCAAAGCGAGATGACCTCGTCTTTTTCGAGATGGCGAAAGATCTCTAGGGTGCCGTTGCTGATTCATGAATCACCGTCTGCGACGACGGCAGCGTCGGTAAGGTCGATTCAAAGTTCCAAACCAGTGAGCCAACGTGGCTGACCGTCTCTTTTCCGTATTCTTCGCTTGGGTCTCCTTGTGTTTCGACGCAGAGGAAATAGGATGTCGACCCTAATTTGACGTAGCCGGCGGTATTGATTTGCCAGCCTGTGGTGGGCTCGTTATACCAACCGTTCTTCACCCCGATGGTTGCCGTTGCGGGAACCCCTTGAGGAACACCAAATGTTTCCGAGCTGTAGACGTTTTGCATCAGGGTCTGTTCAAAGGCTTGATTCGCCGGCGTCAAGACGCTGTTCGGCAGCACGATGGCCTTCAACAATGTCAACTGATCAGCAGGCGTCGTTTTGGTCAAGCCCCATCCCCAACTCCCGATGGTTTGATTCATTCCGAGCATGGTGTTGAAGGCTGCTAACCCAGGCATCTGATTGAGTTGAAGAAACAAGGTTTGTGCTGCGTCGTTGTCTGATGCTTCGACCATCGTCGTGACGAGCGCTGTTTCTGCAGGCGTCAAGCCACGATGTTGCACTTGGGTTTGATACAGCAAGTCCGCCAGGAGATCAATCTTGACCATGCTGGCGGTCACTTGAGCGGGACCCGGGTTAGAGAGATAGGTCTGGCCGGTCGCTACGTTATAGAGACCAGCGGTCACCGTTCCAGAACGGCTGGCGAGATAGGAGCTGAGTTCGGGTGAGGAAAAGGGGTCTTGATTGGGGATGGTGACCTTTGGCGCCACGGCATAGCCTGCGGTGCCGTTCCCCGCTGACGAGCTTGGCGTCGTGGCCGGAGAAAGCGGTGAGGCTTGCACGGCAAG
>TBL_comb47_HYPODRAFT_10003416_pt1 | contig 18823 bp, 14 predicted proteins | sample TroBogypolimnion_40_FD_10682 | JGI IMG/M metagenome (IMG submission 10682)
GCCAGCAACTCGCGGAAATCAACATAGGCTTTGCAGTCCTTGTTGGCATTTTTCCCGTCAACCTGGTTCTTGCGGTCGTTGCGGACGTTGCTGCGCACGTCGCACACCGCGACGTATTGCACCAGCGGGTTGTTGAGGAAATTGCTGAGGTCGCCACTGCCCATGTTGCCGAGGCCGATGCCGCCCATGACGATGCGGTTGCTAGGTGCTGGTTTCTCGCCAAGGCCGAGGGCGCTGGAGGGAATGAGGGTGGGAAATCCGAAGGCCGCGGTCGTCAAACCGGTCGCTTTGAGGAAATCACGGCGCGTTGCTTTCTTTTGGTTGATGGAGTGCATGATCGGTACTGTCAACGCGAGGGCAAGAGCCTGTCTTTCAGGGGCCTTGCAGAAAGTTGATTTTTTTTCTCACTGGTGCGCGAATTCCAGTTTCCAATCATCGGTGCGGAACGGCGACGCCGGCAAACCAGCGGCGTTGAACAGGTTGCAAGCGTCCGGATTGATGTCCCAGGCATAGCGGAGTGCCACCGGGGCAGGTACCTGCGGGCTGGAAACCACCACCGTGGCGGCCGGCTGGCCCGGCGTTGCCGGCGGCTCGATCCGCGCGTCGGCCCAGACAAACTTGTGATCCGTGCCGGCAATAGCGAAGCGTTGCAGGGGTTCGCCGCCTTTGGCCACCAACCCGCCAGCCACGTGGGTGAAGTGCAGCCGGAGCTTGCCCTCGGCGGTTTCCATGCGCTCAAACACGGGGCCGGAGCACTCTAACGGACGGCCGTAGGTCTTGGCCAGCGCCACCAGCGCGAGGCGTCGGCCGACCTCCTGCTTACTGAGCGGATGGATGTCGTTGGCATTGCCGATGTCAATTGTCACGGCCATGCCCGAGTTGGGAACGATGGATTGCAAACTCGACTGGACCTCGCGGAAGGAGGCCCAATTGCTCTCGCCGGGCTGGTCCCGCGGTGCCTGATAGGCGGAAAGCTGGACAGCATAGATCGGAAAATCCCCGCGGCCCCAGCGTTTCCTCCAGTCGCGCACCATCGCCGGAAACAACGTCTGATAGAGCGCGGCCTCGTCGGTGTTGCCCTCGCCCTGATACCAGATTGCGCCCTTGATTCCGAAGGGGATGAGCGGCGCAATCATCGCGTTGAAAAGCACCGTCGGCGCGGTCATCACGTTGTCCTCCCACGCGTCCATGCCCTCGGGCCTGGGAAAGGTTGCCGCCGGCTGCTCCGGCTTGGCGGGCGGCGGCTTGCCTTCTGCCAGAGCCGTGGCTGACGCGGCTTCCCAACGTTTGAGGGTTTCGGGCCAGCGCGCGGTGTCCTGTTTCCACTTCAGATAGAGTTGCTTGCGCTGGGGGTAGTCCGCCTTGGCTGCTAGAATTTGCCCGAGGTATCCCGCGAGTGCCGGCTCGGATTGGAGTGCCTCAAGACTCATCCACATCTGTCCCGAACTGCCGCCGCGACAGGCGTTGATCAGTCCAACGGGAATTTTTTCCGCCAGATGGATTTCGCGCCCGAAGAAATAGCCCGTCGCGGAAAACTCCCTGGCTTCGTTAGGCGTGCACACCGCCCAGCTTCCCTTGCAGTCGGACTGCGGGTCTAACAAAGTTTCCTTGGGCAGCTTGAAAAGCCGCATCTGTGGCTCCTTGGCCTGGCCGAGGCCCTTGCCGTCGTTGGCATCGCGTCCGACCACCCGGCGCAGCGGCAGCGCCATGTTCGACTGGCCCGAACACAACCACACGTCGCCCAACAAAACATCCGCGAAGCTGAGGGAGTTCTTTCCAACAATGGTGACTCGCACCGCCGCGGCGGCGGCCTTGAGGTTGGTGAAATCCACCCGCCACCTGCCGTCCGCCGTGGCGGTCGTGGTGGCCTTGGCCTCGCCCACGCTCACTGTGACGCCTTCGCCGGGGTCCGCCCAGCCCCACAGCGGCGTGTGGCTGCCGGCCTGCAACACCATGTGCTCGCCGATGATGGCGGGCACCCGCACCTCGGCGTGGCACAGGGCGCAGCAGGCCGCCAGCAATCCGATCATCACGCTACCGGTCGTCATCTCTATTGAAGTGGTTGGCATGAGCCTGCGTGAATCCTTAGACGACAGGCGGGGACGCCCGTCTTCCCTAACAGCAGGGACGGCTGTTCTCCCGGCGCGCCCTCACTTGCTGGTGAACGCGTAGGTGCCCGAGCCGGCCTCGAACACAGCGGCGGCATTTTCCATCCGCAGGAATTTCAGGCCGGGGGCGCTGGCGGCGGGTTTGCCCGACTCCAGCACCGCGGCGGCGTCCTTGGCGGGAACCCACACGGTGGCGGTTGTGTTAGGCGGAATGGTGAGGTTGAGGCTGAAGCTGTCGCCGTCCACTTTCCAGGCGGTGGCGATGTTGCCGCCGATGGAATCATAGCTGGCCTTGACCCAGGTGATGCCCGGCCCCGGCGTCGGGCGGATCAGCAGTTTCCTGAAGCCGGGGCCATCGGTGTCGATGCCGGCGAGCGACGCGAACATCCACTCGCCGCAGGATCCGAGCGAATAGTGGTTGAAGGAATTCATGCCGGGGTCCTGGAAGCCTTTGTCGGGGGTCCAACCGTCCCAGCGTTCCCAGATGGTGGTTGCGCCCTGCTTCACCGAAAACAGCCACGACGGAAAGGTGTCTTGCAGGAACAGCTTGAAAACCGTGTCGAGCTTGCCCGCCTGGGTCAGCACCGGCAGCAGATAACTCACGCCGACAAATCCGGTTGATAGATGATTGCCCTTCGCGGTGATGTCCTCCACCAGATACTCCACGGCCTTGGCGCGCATCTCATCGGAGAGCAGTCCGAATTTCAGCGCCATCACATAACAGCACTGGGTGTTGCCCTGGATGCGGCCGTCGGCGGCGACGTATTTCTTGTTGAACGCCGCCTTGATGTCCTGGAAGAGTTGCTCGTATTTCGCCGCGTCGTCGGTCTTGCCCAGCGCCTTGGCCGCCTGCGCCACCAAGCCGGTGGAATAGGCGAAGTAGGCCGTGCCGATGAGGTCCTTGGGCGTGTTGGCGCCGATGGCCAGCCAGTCGCCGTAATCCCCTCCCCGGTCCTTGGTGCGCAGCAACTCGGTGCTGTGGGCGCGGCACCATTCGATCCATCGCAGCATCGCCGGATAGTGCTGTTCGAGCAGGTGGGTGTCGCCGTAAACATGATAGATCGTCCACGGACAGATCACCCCGGCGTCGGCCCAGGCCGGGGTGCCGTCGCCGCAACCGGTGCCGGGGCTGATGTCGGTGAACGCGCCATCGCGCTGGGCGTCATCGACATCCACCAGCCACTTGGAAAAAAACGCGGCCACATCCGAGTTATAGGTTGCGGTGCGCACGAACACCTGGGCGTCGCCCATCCAGCCGAGCCGCTCATCGCGCTGCGGGCAGTCGGTGGGGATGCTCAGGTAGTTGCCGCGCTGGCCCCAGCGGATGTTGGAATAGAGCTGGTTGACGCGCGGGTCGGAGCATGCGAACTCGCCGGCGCGCGGGGTGTCCGAGGAAATGACAATGCCGGTGAGCGCATCGAGCGTTGGCTTGGCGGCAAGGCCGGTGAGTTCAACATAGCGGAACCCGTGGAACGTGAAATGGGGCACGAAGGTTTCGACGCCGCCGCCCTTGCAGATATAGGTGTCGATGGACGTGGCGCTGCGCAGGTTCTTGACATACAGCGTGCCGTCGGGATTGAGCACCTCGGCGTGACGCAGGGTCAGCTTGGTGCCAGCCGGCGCACTCACCTTGAGCCTGACATAGCCGACCATGTTCTGGCCGAAGTCAAACGTCCAACAGGCGTGCGTGGGCTCGGTGATGGCTTTGGCGGGAAGCTCGCAGATCTTGCGCACCGGCTCGTTGATCTGGCTCTCCAAGGCCCGTGGCGCCGCGGCCTCAGCGTCCTTTGCGGCGCCGCCCTTCGCGGTGTCATCCTTCGGCTCGGTGGCCTTGCTGTCCAGTCGGTGTGGCGGTTTCTCGTCGCGGACGTTGGCCTTCAACCAGGCGCTGTCATCGATGCCAAGGGCGTTCCAGCCTTTCACCTCCAGCCGCGCGTCATAGTTCTCACCCTTCATGAAGTCGGATGACAGAATGGGACTGGCGATCGCCTTCCACGTGTCATCAGTCACCACCTGCTCCATGCTGCCGTCGGCGTATGTCACTTCCAGTTGTGCTAACAATGCCGGGATCTTGCCGTAGTGTTTGTATCCTCCAAGGCCGATGTGGCCGCAATACCAGCCGTCGCCCACCAGTCCGGCGACAACGTTGTCGCCTTTCCTGAGCATGGCGGTCACATCATAGACTTGGTAGCGGATGCGCTTGCTGTAATCGGTCCATTCGGGTGCAAAGACCGCATCCCCGACGCGCCGGGTGTTGAGATGGATTTGGTAAAGCCCCAGGGCGGTGACATACAGGCGGGCCTTGGCGACGGGCTTTGTTAGCGCGAAGGTCTTGCGCAGGTAATGGAGATTGTCGGCGCCCACGGACCGCGCGTCCTCCGGAATCGCCAGCGTGGTGCCTTCGCCATTCGTCTTGGTGAGACGCTTGGTGCCAAGCTGATACTCCACGGACAATTGCTTCACCTTGTCAACGCTGGGGTCGCCGCCGAGCGTCGTGTTGTCCACATGCACCGACAGGGAGTTGTTGCGCACCATGCCCGCAACAAGTGCGGTGACGTCCTTGGACCCGGCGGCCGAGCCGTAGGTCGCCTTGAGAAGGGTTAGCGCAGCGGCCAGCCCGGCGCCGTTCGTCTCGCCATACCCGGCCCCCTCGATCCATTTCGCCTTCCACTCGCGGTCTTCGAGCAGGCCCATTTCCCAGGTTGCCGGCTTGCTCCAACTCGCCGTGGACTGGCCCGCGGGACTGGCAGCCCACACGCCCACTTTCCAGAATCCCTGCTGACGGCTGGCCAGCGGCTTGCCCGCATACGCGATCTGCGCGCTCTGGTCGGACTCCACCTTGCCGCTGTCCCACAAATCCCCCTTGTCCTGAGCCAGCAGTGCCGGCGTCGAGGCGACCAGGATCTGATAGGCGGCCTGCTTCAGACCTCGGATCTCCGACCGCTGACTCCCCTCCTCCAGCACCCAGCTCAGCCGCGGCTTGTCCGCGTCGATGCCCAGCGGGTTGGTTAGATAGCCGCAGCGCAGCCGCCCGGGCACCAGTTCGCCCGTCGCCCGCGCCATCCCGGCCATCGCACCCAACACCAGCATCGCCATCAGCAGTCGTTTCATGATTGAATGTCCTTTCGTTTGTGGTTGATCATTTTCAAAGCTTTCCATCGGATCCGGCCGCGGGCGCCGCTGCGCGCCCGGCGGCGCAGCAACGGTGCCAAACGGCAGGGAAGAACGACCAGCGTGTCGCGCGCCCAGGGGGATTCCGGCGCGGATTGCGGCGCAAAAGGCCCGCCACGTCAATACAATCCTCAATCTTCCCGCCCTCGATCCTCGGTGCCGGAGTGGCGGAGGGTCAGACATCCTGAGGCGTGCCGGAAAATGGTTGAATTTTGGGAAACTGCATGAGCCCATCTGGATCCGGGCAGGGATGCTTCGCCAAGGCTACGAAGGCCAAGCCGCTCATAAGCTCATACAGTTTCCCTTGGCATCAGGAGATGTGAGCTTGGACGCGCGCATCATCACGACGCAAGCTCACTTCAACAATCCGAAATTGAAGGAGTTGCGCTGACATCTGCGATCCACAATTATGCGGACTCGCGGCTGGAAGCCGCAACTACGGGCGCGGGCCGCACTTCACTGATAGGACGACTCGACGCGTTGGGCGACGTCGCGGTAGCTGTAATCGACCTCGTAGATTTGCTTGAAGCATTCGAGCGCTTGGGCCTGGTCGCCCATCTCGTCGTGGAGGATGCCCTTTTCGTAGAGGACTTCCTTCTTGGTGTTGTCCATGGCGTGGAGGTCGGAGAGGGCGTCTGACAACTGTTTGATGGAGAGGTCGAACATGCCCTTGGCCTTGAAGGTGCGGCCGAGCAGCAACAGCACCTTGGTACGGATGTGAGGGTTGCGCGTGGCCTGCTGGAGGTGGAGGATCGCGCCGCTGTGGTCGCCGGCGTGATAGAGGGCACTGCCCAACTCGTAGCGCAGTTGGGGGTCGGTGGGGTTTTGCTCGACGCGGCGTTTGGCCTCGGCAACGACGAGGGCGAGGCGCTCGGACTTGTGGGCGGCGAGGGCGGCCTGGAGGTCGGCGTTGTCGGGATCGGTGGCGGCGGCGGCCTCGAGGTTGCGGATGTCGGCCTCGGCGGCGCGGTCTTTCATTTGGCCGGCCTTGGTGCTGAGGGCGACGTCGCCGCTGCTGAGGGAGTGGGCCCACTCGTAGAAGGTCTGGGCGTTGTGCCAGTCTTCGAGTTGTTCGTAAATGTTGGCCAGATCCTTGACGGTGGTGAGGTGGTTGGGATCGGCGTTGTATTTTTCGATGGTGCGGTCGCGGCGCTCCTCGAGTTGTTCGTGGGTGAGGCCGGAGCGGGTGGACTTTTCGAGTTCCTCGACTTCGGCGGCGTTGCGCATGAGGGTGCGCATGTCGGCGTTTTCGTCCCACTTTTGTTTTTGCATGGAGGCGCGGGCGGAGGCGTCCTTGGCGCCTTTGATCGCGGCGGAATCAGTGGGGTGGTGTTTGATGATATCGTTATAGACGTCCGAGGCGATGAGATGCAGGTCGTGGGTGAAATAGAATTCGGCGAGCTTGTGGAGCAGTTTGGCGTTTTCGGGGTAGCCTTTGCGGACGGTTTCGAGGGCGAAGGCGGCGGAATCGAACAATTCCAAGCGCACGAAGGTGTCGAAGAGCAATTCGCTGGCGCCTTCGTTGTAGGGATCTTTCTCGAGTTCCTTTTCGATGAGCGGAAGGGTGGCGGCGGGATCCTTTTTGGCCTGGCTGGAAAGTTTCATCAGGCCCATGCCGCCGGTCTGCAGGCCGAAGAGACCGCCCTTTTTCTTGGGCGCGCCGCAGAGTTGGATCTCGCAACTGCGCAGCAGCTTGCGGCCGTCAAGGAACCCCGGGGTGTCCTTGAGGACGGCCTGCAACAGGCTCACCGCATAGGGCAGGTTGGAGGTTTGAACGGCGCTGAGCGCTTTGAGCCAAAGGGGTTTGAGATTTGGCGGTAGGTCTTTTTCGGTGATCTCGGGCATGGCGTGGGAAGGTTCGGGAAAGGCACGCGCAAGTGGCGGCAGACGCTCAACTTGGCAATTGCGCGGCGGCTTGGCAAGCGCCGGTTGCGATTGCGTGTAACTTCCCGCGAATTTTGTCCCCGGCTCAGGGCATGCCGGTCAACGGCGGGCGAGGATGATCGAGCAAATCGGCCGTTTCGGGTGAATCGTGGCTGCGAAACCCCTGAGGGCACTGAGAACCCCTGAGGCCACTGAGTGGAGGTGGGAGCGGGGAAACCGGCGGCTGTCAGGGTATGACGGCTTAAGACAACCACGGATTACACGGATTAAGAATTTGGGAGGGATGAAGGCGGGACTTGGGGGGGGAGATCGGGCGAGACGAGGATTTTTCCTTTTGCTTCAGGGGATTCTGTGGGACTCAGTGGCTCAGTGGTAACGTCGGCCCTGGCTTGAGCGCAAGCTCCGGGCTCTGCCAGCTAGCCTGTTGGAGTCCCGAATCGTCGATTTGTGAAAAAACCCGAGATTTCCGGATTGACAGCGCCGGGGTCGCTCCCTAGATTGCGCCCCCCTTCGCCTGCGACGGTGACCGTTCACCGCGCCCGAAGACTCCAAATACAAGCACATGAAGACGTTTTCCGCCAAGCCGCACGAAGTCGAGCGCAAGTGGTATGTGATCGACGCCAAGGACAAAGTCCTCGGCCAGGTCGCCGTGGAGGCAGCCCGCCTGCTCCGTGGCAAGCACAAGCCGATATTCACCACCCATATTGACACGGGCGATTTTGTCGTCGTGATCAACGCCGACAAGGTTGTCCTGAGTGGCAACAAGGAGCAATCGAAGATTTACACGCGGTTTTCCGGCTACGTCGGTGGCAAGCATGTGGAAACGCCGCGCCAGGTGCGCGAACGGCGGCCGATTCTGCTGGTGGAGCGTGCGGTGTGGGGGATGATCCCCAAAAACCGGCTTGGCCGCGCGCAATATGGCAAGCTCAAGGTGTATGCCGGTGAGACCCATCCGCACGAAGCCCAGCAACCCGCCGCCTACGAAGTCAGCTAACCTAACAACCCTTTTCCCCCCATGACAGCCCCTACCACCACGAGCGCCACTGGTCGGCGTAAAACCGCAGTTGCCCGCGTTTGGATGACTGAAGGCACCGGCCAAATCACCATCAATGGCCGCCACTTCGAGGAATACCTCCCCACCGCCGAGCTGCAAAACAGCATCCTCGCCCCATTCCAGCAGCTCACCCTGGTCAACAAGTTCGACCTGCGCGTCGTGGTCAAGGGCGGCGGCATCCACGCCCAGGCCATTGCCATCCGCCACGCCATCAGCCGCTCGCTGACCCAAGTGGACCCGGAAAATCGCAAGGTCATCAAGCCGCTGGGCTTCCTGACGCGCGACCCGCGCATGAAGGAACGCAAGAAGTCCGGCCAGCCCGGTGCCCGCAAGCGCTTCCAGTTCTCCAAGCGTTAAGCCCGCAAGCGGCAATCGCCCGCTTCTTCAAACAAGCCGCAGCCCCCGTGGATGCGGCTTTTTTTGTTGGGCGCATGGTAGCCGCGCGGAGGGGGGACACTCTTGTCCCCCGGTCGATGGGTTGCCGTACTGTCCCTCACAGCGACGGTCACAGACCGCCGCTACAGGGCTGGCACATGAGCGATTGTAGCGGCGCTCTGTGAGCGCCGTGGCGAAAGAGAAGCCTTGTAGCTGCACTCTGTGAGCGCCGTGGCCAATGGATTTGCTTCACTTTGACCCTGACGGGCCACGGGACTTGGCAAGTGCCGTTCCATGGCTATGCTGCGGGCGTGGCTGACGAGATTTCTCTAACATTCCTGGGGACCGGCACCTCGGTGGGGGTTCCGGTGATTGGCTGTGGCTGCGCGGTGTGCCGCTCGGAGGACCCGCGAAACCGGCGCTTGCGCTCGTCGGTGTTGCTGCGGGTGGGGGCGCTGAGTTTGTTGGTGGATTCGGGGCCGGACTTGCGCCAGCAGGCGCTGCGGGAGGGGCTGCGGGAGCTCGACGGAGTGCTCTACACGCATGCGCACCTGGACCACGTGGCGGGCTTTGACGATTTGCGGGCGTTTTGCTGGCGGCGTCACGAGCCGCTGCCGATGCATGCGACGGCCGCCTGCCTGGCGAGCTTGAAGCAGATGTTTGGCTGGGCGTTCGCGCCTAACAACCTCCACCAGGGTTATGTGAAGCCGGACGCGCGGGTGGTGCAGGGAGCGTTTTGTTACGGGGCGTTGCGGGTGACGCCGCTGCCGGTGGAGCATGCGGCGTTGGAGACCATCGGCTATTTGTTTGAGCATCCCGGCGCGCGGACTCTGGCCTATCTGCCGGATGTGAAACGCATCCCGGCCGCCACCATGGCGTTGCTGCGCGGGGTGGATGTGTTGGTGCTCGATGCACTGCGACCCGCGCCCCACGACACGCATTTTTCCCTCGGCGAAGCGTTGGCGGCGGCGGCCGCGAGCGGGGCCGCGGAGACCTGGCTGACCCATCTGGGACATGAGAACGAGCACACGGAATTGGCCATGTCGCTGCCGCCGGGGGTGCGGGTGGCGTGGGATGGATTGAAGGTTTCGTTGGCTGGTCTTGCATGATTGGGAAAACCAGGCATGCTTTCGCGCATGAGAAGATTCGCACTGCTGTTGATGGGTCTATCCGGGCTGACACCGCTCATGGGCGCGCCGCTCGGCCCGTCGGAGGTTGTGGTGGTATTCAATAGCGAGGTGGCCGACTCCGCCAAACTCGCCGAGATCTACCGCGACGCGCGCAAAATTCCCGCCGCCAACCTCATCGGCCTCAAGATGCCCGTCACCGCCGACATTTCGCGCGCCGATTATATCTCCACCATCCAGAACCCGTTGCGCCTGGAGTTTGACAAACGCCGGTTCTGGCAGCGGGCCAAGGATTCCAACGGCGACATCGGCCCCGTGGCTAACAAAATCCGCGTGCTCGTCATGATGCGCGGCGTGCCCCTGCGGATCCTGGCCGTGCCGGCGGCCAAGGATGCCAAGGAGGCTCCCGCCGATCCCATCGGTGGCCGCGATGATGCGGCGGTGGATTCGGAGTTGGCGCTCTTCGGAATCGAGGGCGCCCCGATCAAAGGGGTGCTCAATAACAAGTATTTCAAGAGTGAGAAATCCATCAGCGAGGCGGACATGCCGTCGCTGATACTCACCGCGCGGATTGACGCGGCGAGCATGGCCACCTGCGAGCGCATGATTCACGATGCGGTGGACACCGAGGCCGTCGGCCTGTGGGGGCGGGCGTATGTGGACATCGCCAACAAGTATCCCGAGGGCGACAAGTGGCTGGAGGAGATTGTCGCCAAAAACCTCAAGGTCGGCATTCCCACGGTGGTGGACCGCTTTAATGACACGTTTCCGAAAAACTATCCGATGACCGAGGCCGCGCTTTACTACGGTTGGTATGATTGGAATCTGAGCGGACCGTTCCTGAATCCCAAGTTCCGCTTCCGCCGGGGCGCGGTGGCGATGCACCTGCATTCCTTCAGCGCCCAACAATTGACCAATCCCACCCAGAACTGGAGCGCCGGATTGTTGGAAAAGGGCGCCGCGGTCACCATCGGCAACGTCAACGAACCCTACCTGCAACTGACCCATCAGTTTGACACGATTCACGCGCGTCTGCTGGCCGGTTTCACCTGGGTGGAGGCCGCGTGGTCGGCCATGCCGGTGACCTCGTGGCAGGGCGTTGTACTGGGCGATCCATTGTATCGCCCGTTCCTGCATTTCGACGGCAACGGCAAACATCTGCAAGCAGACAGTGAGTTTCTGGCGCTGCGCCAGGCGGCCATCCGCTGGGGCGACAAGCCCGAGGAAATGCGCAAACAATTGCAAGACGCCTCCGAACGGATGAAAAGCGGCACGCTGTCCGAGGCCGTGGGCCTGCGCCTGGTGGAGGACGCCAACACCGGCGGGGCCGCCGTGTGGTTCCGCAATGCCAGGGACCACTATCCCAAGCCCGAGGACAAACTGCGCCAGGATCTCAATCTCATTGCCATCCAGCGGGCGGCACCCAGTGGCAAAGTCCCGGCCATCCAGGCCTTGCGCGAGGCGAAGACCCACTACGGGCAGCTTCCCGAGACCGATGCGCTGTCGGGTTGGCTCGACATCCTCGACCCGCCGGCGCCGCCACCCGCGGTTCCGGCCGCTGCCCCGCCGGTCACACCCCCGCCAGCCAAGACGCCGGGCAAAACCAACAAACATTGAGCGCCTTGAGCCATGACCTATCTGTTCTTGATGGAAACCATCTGGCACCCGCCGCTGGCGTTTGAAGAGCGCGCGCTGGGAGCCTTGCCGGGAGAATTGGAATTGCAGGCGCTGTGGTTTGCCGGGGCTTTTGGCCGGGAGTTTCGCAGCACCGACGGCCGCGCCGTGCGCATCGTGCAGTTTGGCGAGTGGAACCGCGGCGCGGGCCCGGATTTCTTCCAGGCCGCGGTGGAAATCGATGGCGTCGTCAAGACCGGGGCCTTGGAGATCGACCCGGATGCGGCGGCGTGGGAAGCCCACGGCCATGCCGCCAATCCGGCGTTTCGCGAGGTGGTGTTGCATGTGCTGTTCCAGGATGAGGCGCGCAAAACCTTCACCCGCACCTGCGAGCACCGCGAGGTGCCGCAAGTGGTCATTTCCGAAAACCAGCTCGCCGACGCCCTCAACCGACCGCCGCGCGAGGTGGCCATCGCCCATCCGGGGCGTTGCGTCTATCCGCTCAAACACCTGGCCGCCGGGGCCCTCGGCGGATTGTTAGACGAGGCGGCGCGCTTCCGGGCCGCCGCCAAGGCGCGCCGCTGGCTGCGCACCGCCGATGCCCACGGGCGCGATGCCGCGTTGTTTCAGGCCACGGCCGAGGCGCTCGGCTACGGTGGCAATTCGCTGGCCTTGCGGCTGTTGGCGCAGCGCCTGCCGCTGGCAGTGATGAAGGCGGACGCGGCGGCGGCCGAGGCGATCTTGTTTGGGGCGGCCGGGTTTCTCGCGCCGGACATGCACGAGCAGGCCCCGCAGGACACCCGCGATTACCTCCGCGGCCTGTGGGACACCTGGTGGAAACACCGCACCAAATTCGAGGTGACCCCGGAGCGGGCGATTCCCTGGAAACTCCACGGTCAGCGCCCGGCCAATCATCCGCACCGGCGCATCGGCGCGCTGGCGGCCTTGCTCGCCGCCTGGCCGCAATACCGCCGTCTCGCACTGGCACGGCCGTTCAAGGTCAAACCTGTACTGGATTTCCTGCAAGCCCTGGAGCACCCGTTTTGGTCGCGCCGACACACCCTCACCTCCGCGCAGACCACGCACAAGCTGGCCCTGTTTGGCCGCAGCCAGGGCTTGGAGCTGGTTGCCAACCATTTGGCACCCCTGGCCATGCACGAGGAGGCCATGAGTTTCAAGGACTATCACAAACTCCGGCATTCCGCGCCTAACGAAAAGGTCCGGCGCTGCGCCATCCGCCTGTTTGGCTCGCAGACCCTGGCCCAGCCGTGGTTGCGCCGCGTCGCCCATCATCAGGCCTTGCTCCAGATCTATCACGATTTCTGCCTCGAGGATTTCTCCGATTGCCACGAATGCCCCTTCCCCGAGCAGCTCACCCAATGGAAATGACCCCCATCACCATCGTGCTCAACGGCAGCCCGCATCCACTGGCCGGCCCGCTCACCCTCGCCGCCTTGTTGGAAAACCTCGGCCTCGCCGGCAAACCCGTCGTCGTCGAACTCAACGAATCCGTGGTTTTCCCCCGCGACTACCCCCTCACCGCCCTACCCGACGGCACCCGCCTCGAAGTCGTGACCCTCGCCGCAGGTGGCTGATTGCCACGGATTTCGCGACCCCGGCGATTTATTTGTCGCTGCGGAGAATTTTTCCCTTGCCACAGCCACCAGCGCCAATCCATCTTCCCGCCGCGCGCCGTGACCCGGCGCGTTTGTCCCTCCGGTGTAGCTCAGCGGTAGAGCGGGTGACTGTTAATCACTAGGTCGTAGGTTCGATCCCTACCGCCGGAGCCATTCTAATGGCTTGATTCGCAAGGGATTGAATGCAGTGTCTAACGGAATGTTGGGCCGGCGTGAGCAGCAAATGTGAACACCTTCCTACCGATTGCTGCATTTGAATTTCATTTTAGGCCTGTGGTGCAACCTGCGCCGCCTGGGTTGGCAGCGTTGACGAGTTTCTGGAGGATTTCCCGACGGTAAGCCGGAAGCAGGCGGTGGCCCTGCTGGAAAATGCCAGCGGGCACGCCCGCGGCGGGACTTGCCCGGCCTTGAGATGACGACCGTGCCTCAGACATCCAGATCCCAGGGGACAACGGATGAGCTTATCAGCAGCTTGGCAGCGGGCAAGGATGCCCGCGCCACCTTGGTCCGGGTATCTTGCCCGGAGTCAAACGGGTTCATTCAATTTCCCCTGAATACGACCATTTCCGGGCTGGGGTCAGGATTTCCGAGCCTCCCCCACCTGCAACAAATCAAACGCCTTCCGTTCGCCGTCGCCGTGTTGCGTGCCAGATCGAATCGGTTTGATTTTCTGCTTGCCCAAGCTCTTGCAGAAAAGAATCGACCCGACGCTGCACGGCTGCAGCGGGCACTCACGGTTTTGCATGGACGGACTGGAGTCGGTGGCACCCATTGAAACGCCTCAGCCGGAATGGTGACGGCAAATTGGCCGGCGCGGGTTGTGCTGGCCCAGATGTCGTTGACGGAGGCACCCCCGGCGATTGGCAAGGGGAGTCGGACAAGACGCTTGCAGCAGCCGGCAAGCCACCCGCTAACGTTCGGGCTTGGGTGGGGGTTCCGGCTTAGGCCGTTTGCCGTGGTGGGTCACCTCGAGGGTGGTGAGGTTGAGGAAATACTCGCCACCGCCTTCGACGCTGATGACCAGGCCGCCCTCGGCGGCGCGCAGACTGCTGATGAAGCGATCCTGCACGTCGCGCTCCAGAGCGGGGTCGTAGCGCGTCACATAGATCTGCTTGGTCCACAGCGTGGCACCGGTCTTGGTGTCCACGGCTTCGACCATGCCGGTGGGGGTGGATGGCGCGCGGAAGCTGGTCGCGCCGACGACCAGCGGAGCCACGGCTGCGGGGGCTGAGCGTTTGGCGAGGCAGGGCTGGGAGACGACGAGACTCGCGAGGATGGCAAGAGGAACCAAGGAATTTAGGATTCTCATACCTGTAAGACCGGCATTCTGAGGCGGATCTGTCTTATTTCGCAAGTTTGGGCTCGAACTTTCTCAAGAATTGCCGAATCCTGTCTTGCAACCTGTGGAAAAGGCGTGCATAGACCCGCCCCCCCGCACACCTCGCCGGTTCCATCCCCCCATCGCCGCATGTCCCTGAAAATCAGAAATCTCGCCATCATCGCCCATGTTGACCATGGGAAGACGACCCTCGTTGACCAACTCCTGCAAGCCGGCGGCACCTACCGCGAAAACCAGGCGGTCACCGAGCGCGCCATGGATTCGATGGACCTCGAGCGTGAAAAAGGCATCACCATCAAGGCCAAGAACACGTCGGTGCACTGGCAGGGCTACACCATCAACATCGTCGATACCCCGGGCCATGCCGATTTTGGCGCCGAGGTCGAACGCGTCATGAAAATGGTCGATGGCGTGCTGCTGGTGGTCGATGCCTTCGGCGGCCCGCAGGCGCAGACGCGCTTTGTGCTGCGCAAGGCGATGGAGGAAGGTCTCAAGCCAATCGTGGTCATCAACAAAATCGACCGGCCGCTGGCCGAACCGCTCAAGGTTCATGACCAGGTGCTTGAGTTGTTTCTCGATCTGGATGCCAATGAGGAGCAATTCAACGCCCCGTTCGTGTACGGCTCGGCGCGCGACGGCTATTTCATGGATCACCCGGACGATGAGCGCGCCGACTGCATCCCGCTGCTGAAGAAAATCATCGAAAGCATTCCCGCACCCAAAGCCGATCCCGCCGCGCCGTTTTCGATGCTCGTTTCTAACATCGAGTGGGACGATTACGTCGGCCGCGTGGCCATCGGCAAGGTGCTCGGCGGCGACGTGAAGAAAGGCGACACCATCTGGCTGCTGCGCAAGGACGGCAGCAAGCAGCAGTCCAAGGTGATGAAAACCTTCACCTACACCGGCCTGGCCACCACCGACTCCGAAGGTTGCGGCGCGGGCGGCATCGTCGGCATCGCCGCCGGCATTGAAAGCATCGACATCGGCGAGACTCTAACCGCCTCGCCGGACAGCGACCCGCTGCCGTTCGTGGCGATTGATCCGCCGACGGTGCAGATGCAGTTTTCCATCAACGACGGGCCGCTGGCCGGCCGCGAAGGCAAGCACGTGACCTCCCGCGCNATCCGCGACCGGNTGATGCGCGAGTTGAAGACCAACATTTCCATTCAGGTGGAGGACACTGACCAGTCGGGCATTTTCAATGTGTCGGCGCGCGGGGCGATGCAGATTGCCATCCTGGTTGAACAGATGCGCCGCGAAGGCTTTGAAGTCTGTGTGTCGCGGCCGATGGTCATCTACCGCCGCGACGACGCCGGCAAGTTGCTAGAGCCGTACGAGACCCTCTACATCGAGGCGCCCGGCGATTATACCCAGGGCATCCTCAAGATCCTGGCCAACCGCAAGGGCCAGATGGAGCACATGGACACCGAGCCGAGCGGGCGCACGTTCATCCGGGCGGTCATTCCGACCCGCGGCCTGATCGGCTTTGAGACGGAACTGGTCAATCTAACATCCGGTCACGGCATCATGAGTCATCTGTTCAAGCACTATGCCGAACACGCGGGCGAGATCACCAATCGCACCACCGGCACGCTGGTGTCGATGGACTCCGGCACCGCCACGCCATACTCGCTGCAAACCCTGGAGGACCGGGGCATGCTTTTCGTGGCACCGGGCGATGCCGTCTATGCCGGCATGCTCGTCGGCGAAAACCCGCGCGTCGGCGATTTGCCGGTCAATCCGGTCAAGGAAAAGCACCTCGACAACATGCGCTCGTCGGGCAAGGACAAGACAAGCAAGCTCACTCCGCCGATCCGTTTTTCGTTAGAGCGGGCCATCGAGTACATCGATGTGGACGAATTGGTGGAAGCCACTCCGAAGAACATCCGCTTGCGCAAGCGCGTGCTCGACGCCAACGCCCGCAAGCGCGCCGCCAAGGGCAATGCCCAAGCCGCCGAGGACCGCAGCAACCGCGGCTGAGATTCAGAACTCAGTGAGCGCTCTCAAAGCGAGATTGTTGCCGAGCAAGCTCGATTCCCTGAAATACACCTGGCCTCCCGCTCCGCCAGACCACTGGGAATCTCGAACCCATGCGCTGCGGTCTTTGATTTTTCCTCGAGATCGGCACAGAACCCCCGCTCGCCGAGCCGCGCTTGGGCTATTCCAGGCAGAGCAGATTCAAAGGCGATTTCCTGTCAGTTAGGAACATTTCCGGGTTTGGGGAGTTTCCTCTGCTGTTGCGGATCGGCTCGTGGCCGCCGCAAGCGAACTAACACAACAACACCATGAAAACCACCATTGCAACCGTTGGCGCACTGGCTCTCGCCGCTGCGGCTACGTTCGCTCAGGACAAAGCTAGCGAATCCCCCGCTGGCCCCGGCAAGCACGCAAGTATCGAGGAAGTCTTCAAGAAGCTGGATGCCAATGGCGACGGCGTGCTGAGTCTCGACGAATTCAAGGCTTCTCCACTGGGCAAGCGGGACGCCGCCAAGGCCGAGGAAATCTACAAGAAGATGGATGCGAGAGCCGACGGCAAGGTGACGTTTGAGGAATTCAAGGCATTCCGGCCCACCCGCAGTCCCGAGGAAATCTTCAAGAAGCTGGATGCCAACGGCGACGGCGTCCTGAGTCTCGACGAATTCAAGGCTTCGCCATTGGGCAAACGGGATGCCGCCAAGGCCGAGGAGGTTTTCAAAGCGATGGATACCAATTCCGACGGCAAGGTGACGCTTGAGGAATTCAAGGCATTCCGGCCCACCTTGAGTCCAGAACGCATCTTCAACAGGCTTGACACCAACGGCGACGGCGTCCTTAGCCTCGACGAGTTCAAGGCATCCCAATGGGGCAGGCAGAATCCTGCCAAGGCCGAGGCAATCTTCAAAAGGATGGATGCCAATGCCGACGGCAAGGTGACGCTTGAGGAATTCAAGGCATTCCGGCCGCAGCGCGGCAAGCGCGGGGGGCATGACACGAACCCGTAGCGCCAGAACTCCCCTTGGCATTTGCCTTGGAACGGTTCTCCGGTGTGGCACCTGTGCGACTGAACTGCTGAACCTGTTGGTGACCAAGGGGGTGATTCCCTCCATCACGGGCTGGTCGATCAGCTACTTCACCGACCTATCGGGCCAGAACGTCGGCGCCTACATCGTCAAGACCGGCGCCACCCCGATCAGCGTCGACGCGTACCTCAGCATCGGCAAGACCACCGGCGCGCTTCAGGGCACGGCAACCGCCACGGCAACCACCGGCACCACGACCACGGTGATTTGTCCAACAAATTGTCAGACAAATCCGCTGCCAAGGGGAGCTTTATACGCGAATGCTTCCCAATACCATACAAACAACAATGACATTCGCCACGCTGGCTGGCTCACTCCTGTGGGTGACGCTCCCGGTGTCCGCAGCCACGCTTGAGGTGGACAAGACCCGCAGCAAAATCCAGGTCGATGCCAAGGCCACGGGCCATGGTTTCAGTGGCGTCCTCAAGGACTACACGCTCAAGGCCAGCGGCGATACTGCCAAACTCAAGCCCGAGTCGCTCGAACTGAATTGGAAGTTCAACGACTTGAAAACCGCTGACGACGGTCGCGATGTGGAGATGATCAAGTGGCTGGGCGGCGACACCCCCAAGGGCAGCTTCAAGTTCATCAAGTTCTGGACCGACAAGGCCGGCGCGGACCACGCGGCCGGGACTCTAACAATCCACGGGGTTTCCAAGACGGTGTATTTCCCCTTCACGGTGAAAAAGAGCGGCGAGTGGGTGACAGCCAGTGGCACGGCCGAGATTGATTACAAGGACTTCGGACTGCCGGTGGTGCGGGCGATGATGGTGATGACCGTCGATCCCAAGCTGGTGATCACTTTCCAGGTGGTTGGCAAAGTGAAGTGAACCCGCCGCGATCGAACCATGACACCGGACCATTGGCGGCGGCGTCACGCCGACAGCGTGCGCGCGATGTTGGAAAATTGTTTTGCCACCGGCCTGAGGCCCACCGAGCGGATGGAACCGCGGCTGGCAGCGGCCGTGGGTGACATCCTGGCGCGTCCGGGCTCGCTGCTGCGGGCGATGACATCCTATCTGGTAGGCATCGAGATGGGCGTGGCCGAGGAGGCGGCGCAGGCGCTGGCCTGCGGCATTGAGTATCTGCACACCGCGTCGCTGGTCTTCGACGATCTGCCGGCGATGGATGATGCGCGGATGCGCCGCGGCGCCGCCTGCGTGCATGTGGTCCATGGCGAAGCCACCGCCATGCTCGCCGCGCTGGCCCTGGTCAATCGCGGCTATGCGATGCTGTGGCAGGGCATGCGCGCCGCTGACCCACGGCGGCAGGAGCGTGCGGGCCATTGGGTGGACGCGCGCCTGGGCACCGCTGGCGTCATCGGCGGTCAGGCGTTTGACTTGCGCGGCTGGCGCGCCGAGCAGAGCGCCGCGGAGGTGAGCGAGGTGGCCGCCCGCAAGACCGGCGAACTGTTGCGCCTCACCCTCGTGCTGCCCGCCATCGTCGGGCGCGGTA
>TBL_comb47_HYPODRAFT_10003421_pt1 | contig 18811 bp, 15 predicted proteins | sample TroBogypolimnion_40_FD_10682 | JGI IMG/M metagenome (IMG submission 10682)
GGCTTGATGGCCGGGCGGCCGATCTGCACCCGGCGCTCGGTGTTGGTGTAGGTGCCGAGCTTCTCCGCGAAGGAGGCCGCCGGCAGCACCACGTCCGCGAGCCGGGCCGTCTCGGTGAGGAAGATGTCCTGGACCACCAGGAAGTCCAGCTTGCGGAACTGCGCCTCGGCGTGGTTCAGGTTCGGGTCCGAGACCATGGGGTTCTCGCCCATGATGTAGAGCGCCCGGATCTCCGCCCCGCAGGCGTTGACCATGTCGGTGACGGCCATGCCCGGGACCGGGTCCAGGGCCGCGGGGTCCACCTTCCAGGCCGCCGCGAAGGCCTGCCGCGCGGCCTCGTCGGTCACTGGCCGGTACCCGCTGAAGACGTTGGGCAGGGCGCCCATGTCGCAGGCTCCCTGGACGTTGGAATGGCCCCGGAGCGGGTTGACCCCGCCGCCCTCGATCCCCAGGTTGCCGGTGATGAGCGCCAGGTTGGAGATGGCCTTCACGTTGTCCACCCCGTGGGTGGACTGGGTGATCCCCATTCCGTAGTAGATCGCCGCCGTGCCGCCGGTGGCGTATAGCTTGGCGATGGCGTGGAGGTCGTCCCGGCCGACGCCGCTGAGGGCCTCGACCCGTTCGGGGCTGAAGGCGGCGAGGCTCCGTTCGTACTCGTCCCAGCCTTCGCAGCGCGCCTCGATGAAGGCCCGGTCCTGCCAGCCTTCCCGGACGATGATGTGCTGGATGCCCATGAGCAGGGCCAGGTCGCTGCCGCTGCGCTGGCGCACGTGGATCTCGGCGACCTTGGCCAGGTCGATCTCCCGGGGGTCCATGACGATGAGCCGGGCCGTCCCGGCCCGGGCGGCCCGCCGGATCATCCCGCCGAAGACCGGGTGGCACCAGGTGGTGTTGCTGCCGACGATGAGGATCACCCGGGACTGCCCCACCTCCTGCATGCTGTTGGTCATGGCCCCGGAGCCGAGGGTCGCGTTCAGCCCGGCCACCGTGGAGGCATGGCAGAGCCGGGCGCAGTGATCGATGTTGTTGGTCCCGAGCACCCCGCGGGCGAACCGCATCATCGCGTAGTTCTCTTCGTTGGTGACCTTGGCGGAGCTCAGGCAGCCGACGGCCCGGGGCCCGAAGTCCCTGCGGGCGGCGGAAAGTCCCCGGGCCGCGGCGTCCAGCGCCTCGTCCCAGGTGGCCTCCGCCAGCACCCCGTGCCTGCGCACCAGGGGGGTGGCGAGGCGCTGGGGGTGGTTGACGAAATCCAGCCCGAACCGGCCCTTCACGCAGAGCATGCCCTGGTTGGGGAGCTCGCGCCAGTCGGTCTCGGTGCCCAGGGCGTAGAGCACCCGGTCGTCCGGGGTGGTGACCAGGTCCAGGTTGCAGCCCACGCCGCAGTAGGGGCAGATGGTGCGGGTCTTCTTGAGCTCCCAGCTCCGGCCCCGGCCCGCCCCGGGCTTGAAGGTCAGGGCGCCCACCGGGCAGACCTGGGCGCACTCGCCGCAGCTGGCGCAGGAGGACGCGCCCATGGGCACGTCCTCGTCGCAGATCACCCGCATGGCGTCGCCCCGGCCGCCGAAATCCAGCACCTGATGCTGGACCAGCTCGTTGCAGGCGGTGATGCAGCGGCCGCACTTGATGCAGCGGGCCGGATCCCGGAGGATGGATTCGCTGCTGTCGTCCCGGGGTTCCGGCTCCCGGGGACAGGCCTGGGACGGCCGCTCGATGCCCAGGCGGTAGGCCGCCGTCTGCAGTTCGCAGCTGCCGCAGCGTTCGCAGGCCAGGCAGTCGTGGGTGCCGCTGGAGAGCGCCAGGTCGATGACCAGGCGCTGGGCCGCGAGCACGGCTTCGGTGTCGGTCCGGACGACCATGCCCTCCCGGGCCGGGACGTTGCAGGCGGTCTGGAACGGGCGCATGCCTTCGATGTCGATGACGCAGGCCCGGCACTTGGCGGTGGCGCCGGTGCGGGGGTGGTGGCAGAGGGTGGGGATGTAGATGCCGTGGGCCCGGGCCGCCTCCAGGACGGTGGCGCCCTCCTCGGCCGTGCAGGGGATGCCGTTGATGGTGAGCTTCATCGGCCGCTCCCTTCGGGCATGAGGGCTTCGAACTCGTCCCGGAACTTCTCCACCATGGCCAGGATGGGCAGGGCGAAAGCGAGGCCGGTGGGGCAGATGGTGATGCCCTTGACGGTCCGGCACAGGTGCAGGATGCGCTCCAGCCCGGCGCGGCTGCCGCGGCCGTCCAGGAAGCCGCGGACCAGCTGCTTCAGCACCGCCGAGCCGTCCCGGCAGGGGGTGCACTGGCCGCAGGACTCGTGGGCGTAGAAGCCGATGGTGCGGGCCGCTAGTTCGGGAATGGACACCGTGTCGTTGAGCACGATGATGCCGCCCGAACCGAGCATGGTGCCGGCCCGGGCGCAGGCATCGTAGTCCATGGCCAGGCCGGCGATCTCGTCGGCCTTGAGGATGGGCACCGACAGTCCGCCGACGATCACCCCCTTCAGGGTGCCGCGCACCCCGCCCGCGGCCTCCAGGATCGTGGCGAGCGGGGTGCCCAGGGGGAATTCGTAGACCCCGGGCCGGTGCACGTGGCCGCTGACCCCGAAGATCTTGGGCCCGGAGCCGCCGGGGCCGCCCATGGCCCGGAAGGCCTCGGCGCCCTGGTCGACGATGACCGGCACGCAGGCCAGGGTCTCGACGTTGCTGATGATGGTGGGGCAGCCGTAGAGCCCCTGGTGGGCGGGGAAGGGCGGCTTGCCGTGGGGATCGCCGCGGTTGCCCTCGATGGATGCGATCAGGGCGGTCTCCTCGCCGCAGACGTAGGAGCCGGCCCCCCGGTGGACGATGATGTCGAGGCCGTCCAGCAGTCCGGCTTCCGTGGCCTCGGCCACGGCCGCCTCCAGGATCTCCGAGATCCAGCGGAACTCGCCCCGGATGTAGATGAAGGCCTTGGTGGAGCCGATGGCCCGGGCGACGATGGCCATCCCTTCGATCAGCAGGTGGGGATCGTACTCCATGATCTCCCGGTCCTTGAAGGTGCCCGGCTCGCCCTCGTCGGCGTTGCAGACCAGGTAGACCGGGCGGCCGTCGGGCGCGGGCAGGAAGGCCAGCTTGGAGCCCAGCGGGAAGCCCGCTCCGCCGCGGCCCCGGAGGGCGGAAGCCTTGACGGTGTCGACGATCGCCCCGGGCTCCATGGCCCGGGCCCTGGCGAGGGCCCGGTAGGCCCCGCGGGACCGGGCCACGGCCAGGGTCCGCGCCCCGGGGACGGTGCGGTTCCGGAGCAGGACGGTGCGCTCCCCGCCCACGTGGTAGCCGCCCTCGGGCGCGGGCGTCCGGCCCTGGCGCAGGGCCTCCAGCAGGGCGTCGGCCTTGGCCTCGGTCATCATGGGGTAGTAGGTGTCGTTCACCTGGAGCACGGGGCAGGAGCCGCAGGAACCCAGGTCCTCCACCTTGGTGAGGGTGAACAGGCCGTCGGCGGTCGTTCCGCCGGCCTTGACCCCCAGCCGCCGCTCCAGGTGGGCGAGGATGCGGTCCGCGCCCATGAGCATGCCCGGGACGTTCACGTCCATCTGCAGGTGGTATTTCCCCACCGGGGCGGTGTTCAGCATCGAGTAGAAGGTGGCGACGCCCCAGGCGTGGCTGCGGGACACCTTGAGCTGCTCGGCCACCGCGCGGACATCCTCGCGGGTCAGGAGGTTGCCGTTGGCGCGCTGGACGGCGTCCAGCGCGGGCAGCAGGGCCGAGGCCCGGCGCGGATAGCGCGAGGCGAGCCGTTCGATGGCGTGGGCGGTGGCTTCGGGGATCATGGCTTCAGGACAGACCGTAGATGCGGCCGGTCTCCACGTCGATGTCCATGCCCAGGTAGCCGGGTTTGGAGGGCAGCCCCGGCATGGTGGTGATGGTGCCCGAAAGCGGATAGAGGAAGCCCGCGCCCGCCGCCAGCCGGACGTCGGTGATGGGGAAGATGAAGCCCTTGGGCGCGCCCTTGAGGGCCGGGTCGTGGGAGATGGAGTACTGGGTCTTGGCCATGCAGATGGGCAGCTGGCCGTAGCCCAGCTTGGAGAAGGTCTCGATCTTCGATTCGGCCTCGGCGGAGTAGCTGACCCGGTCCGCGCCGTAGATCTCGCAGGCGATCCGTTCGATCTTCTCCTTCACGGACAGTTCCAGGGGGTAGAGCGGCGCGCAGGCGGTTTCGCCTGCGGCGGCCTTCTCCACGGCCCGGGCCAGGTCCGCGGCGCCTTCGCCGCCGTCGGCCCAGTTGCGGGTGACCACCGCGTCCACCGCGCCGTTGCTGATGGCGCAGTCCCGGATGAGGTCGTGCTCGGCCTCGGTGTCGGTGGGGAAGGCGTTGATCGCCACCACCGCCGGGACGCCGAACCGCTTGAGGATGGCCAGGTGGGCCTTGAGGTTGCAGAGCCCCTTCTGGACCAGGGCCTTGTCCTCCTGGACGTAGGCCGGGGGCAGGGCCCGTCCGGGCACCACCTTGGGGCCGCCGCCGTGCATCTTGAGGGCGCGCACCGTGGCCACCAGGACCGCCGCGTCGGGCATGAGGCCCGAGGTGCGGCACTTGATGTCGACGAACTTCTCGAAGCCCATGTCCGAGCCGAAGCCCGATTCGGTGATGACGTAGTCGGAGACCTTCATGGCGACCATGTCGGCGAGGATCGAGGAGTTGCCGTGGGCGATGTTGGCGAAGGGGCCGGCGTGCACGAAGGCCAGCTGCTCCTCGAGGGTCTGGAGGATGTTGGGCTTGATGGCGTCCCGCAGCAGGATGGTCATGGCCCCGGCCACCCCCAGTTCCTCGGTGGTGACGGGCCGGCCGGCCTTGTCCAGGCCCAGCACGATGCGGCCCATGCGCTCCCGGAGGTCCTTCAGGTTCTTGGTGAGGGCCAGGATGGCCATGACTTCGCTGGCCACGGCGATATCGAAGCCGGTTTCGCGCAGGGGCCCGTTGGCGCTGCCGCCCACGCCCACCAGGATGCGGCGCAGGGAGCGGTCGTTCATGTCGACCACCCGGTTCCACCAGGTCTCGTAGGGATCGAAGCCGATCTTGCGCAGATCGAGCTTCTCGAAGTAGGCGTCCGACCACCGGGATTCGTGGTACATCCGGGCGTCGAGGGCGGTGGCGCAGAGGTTGTGGGCCGCCGAGACGGCGTGGATGTCGCCGGTGAGGTGGAGGTTGAAGTCGGTCATGGGCACGATCTGGGAGTAGCCGCCGCCGGCGGCGCCGCCCTTGATGCCGAAGGTCGGGCCCATGGAGGGCTGGCGGATGGCGCAGGAGGCCCGCTTGCCGATGACCCCGAAGCCCTGGGCCAGGCCCACGGTGGTCGTGGTCTTGCCCTCACCCAGCGGGGTCGGGGTGATGGCGGTGACGTCGATGTACTTGGCCCGGGCCGGCAGGTCCGTGCGGTCCTTGAGGAACTCGAGCCGCACCTTGGCCTTGTACTTGCCGAAGTGGTCCAGGTGCTCGTCGGCGATGCCGTAGTTGCCGGCGATCTCGATGATGGGCTTGAACTTGGCTTCCCATGAGATGTCGATGTCGGAAGGGACGGGCTTGCGTTTCGCGATGGCCATGGGGTGCCTCCTGGGTCCAGAAGCTGGGGGTGGAACTGAGGGATGAGAAATAGGAGTTGGGGGTCTTTTTTATCATGGATAGAAAAATTATCCACCACAATAAATAAATTTTTGTAGATGCCATTCTGATCACGCTTGCGTGTAAGACGGATTGCCTTACATTGGCCCTGGGAGGCGGCGCATGATCCATTCCCAGACGGTCACCCTCAGCACCAAGGGCCAGCTGGTGCTGCCCCGGGCCATCCGGACGGCGGCCGGTCTGCACTCCGGCTCGACGCTCACCGTGACCCTGGAACCGGATGGCACGATTACGGCCCGTCCGGTCCGGGGCAAGCTGGAGGCCTTTTTCCACGCGCTGGACGGGGCAGCCGCGGCCGAGCCCCTGGGCGTGGACGCCGCGATCCTGGAAACCGTGGAAGATCTCGACCATGCAACGCGTCAGCGTTGATACCGACGTCCTGGTCCGGGGTCCCCTCGGGGACGATCCGGACCAGCAGCTTCTGGCCAAGGCGCTGATGGAGGCTGCGAGCAGAGGGCCCGGCCTGGTCGTATCGGCCTTCGCGGTGCTGGAAATGGCCTGGGTGCTCCGGGCCCGGAAGATCCAGCGCAAGGATGTGGCACGGGTGATCCGGACCTTGCTGGAAGCGCAAGGCGTGACGGTGACCCACTCGGAGATCCTCCATGAGGCCTTGGCGCGGTTCGGGGAAGGCAAAGCCGACCTCGGGGAGTGCCTCATCTGCGCCGATGGGCATGCTTGCGGAGCCAGGCACTTCGCCACCTTCGACCAGGCGCCCCAGGAGGAGGGCTGGGGGTCGGCCCCTGCCCGCCTCCTGGAAAGGCCTTGAAGGTCCTGGCTCTACTCCAGGGCTTGGACGACCTGTTCCACGGCGTTCAGCAGTTCGCCCGAACCCACCATCAGCGCCGCCCGGTCCATGTCCTTGTAGAGGATCCGGTCGCTTTCCATGAAGCTGACCGCGCTCCGGACCGTCTCGTAGGCCTTCCGGCTGCCCGCGCCGAGCTTGGCGCTGCCCCGGAAATCCGCCGCCTGGGCCCCGCATAGCAGTTCGATCCCCAGCACGTGCTGCACGTGCCCGAGGATCTCCCGGGCCTTGCGGGCGGCGATGGTGCCCATGCTCACGTGGTCCTCCTGGTTGGCGCAGGTGGGGATGGAGTCGACGCTGGCCGGGTGGGCGAGGATCTTGTTCTCGGAGACGACGGCGGCGGCCGCGTACTGGGCGACCATGAAGCCGCAGTTGACGCCGCCGTTGGGCGCCAGGAAGGCCGGGAGCCCGCCGCTCAGGGCGGGGTTCAGCAGCCGCTCGATGCGCCGCTCGGAGACGTTGCCCAGCTCGGCGACGGCGATGCCCAGGGTGTCCATGGCGATGGCCACCGGCTGGCCGTGGAAGTTGCCGCCGGACAGGACGGCGCCGTCGCCTTCGGGGAAGATCAGGGGGTTGTCGGTGGCCGAGTTCAGTTCGGTCTCCACCACGGCCTTCACGTACTCGGCCGCCAGCCGGCTGGCGCCGTGGATCTGGGGGATGCAGCGCAGCCCGTAGGCGTCCTGCACCCGCGCCTGGCCCTGGCGGGTGGTGAGCCCGCTGCCTGCGCACAGCCGCAAGATGTTCCGGGCGGACTCCAGCTGACCCTTGTGCGGCCGGGCCCGGTGGATCCGGGGATCGAAGGCGTCGGTGATGCCCTCCAGGGCCTCCAGGGACAGGGCCGCGGCGATGTCGGCGGTCTTCATGAGGACAAAGGCGTCGTGCACGGCCAGCGCCGCGACCCCGAGCATCGCGCAGGTGCCGTTGATGAGGGCCAGGCCTTCCTTGGGCTTCAGGGTGACCGGGGCGATGCCGGCGGCCGCCATGGCCTGCCCGCCGTCCATGACCGCGCCCCGGTACTCGGCCTCGCCTTCGCCCATCATCACCAGGACCATGTGCGCCAGGGGGCAGAGATCGCCGCTGGAGCCCACCGAGCCCTTTTCCCGGATCACCGGGTGGACGCCCCGGTTCAGCATGTCCAGGAGGGTCTGGACGGTGCCGAGGCGGATCCCGGAGAAGCCCTTGGCCAGGGCGTTGGCCCGGAGCAGCATGATGGCCCGGGTGACCTCCCGGTCGAAGGGCCGGCCGATGCCCACCGCGTCGGCGTAGATGAGGTTGCGCTGCAGATCCTCCAGCTCCTGGCCGGAAATGGCCACGTCGCTGAACTTGCCGAATCCGGTGTTGAGGCCGTAGACCGCCCGGCCTTCGCGGATGAAGCGCTCGACCAGCTCCCGGGAGCTTTCGATCCCCCGCGCGCCGGCTTCGGCCAGCCGCACCTCCCGCCCCTGCCGGGCGACGGCCGCGACTTCTTCCAGCGTCAGGGAATCCCCATCCAGATGCACCCTCATGTCAGCCTCGATTCAGTAGACCTGCTTCATGGAAAAGCCTTCCACCCTCAGGTAGAACTCCAGCACCTGCTGCAGGGCGTCCAGGGGCAGGGGGCCGACCAGTTCGGTGCCCGCGATCGCCACGCCCCGGGCCGCGGCCTCGGACTTGATGGTCTCGAACACCCGGTGGATGGGCGATTTCCGGTAGTCGACCAGATTCATGGAGATCTGCACCTGCTGCTTTTCCGGCAGCTCCAGGGCCATGGCCCGGACGCAGGTGAAGCCGCCGGTGGCGCCCCGGACCGCCTTGACGATGCCCTTGGCCAGCTCGAGGCTCCGGGTGTGGAGGTTCACGTTGAAGGCCACCAGCGGGAAGCGGACGCCGGTGACGGTGGCGCCGCTCCGGGCCACGAAGGCCCGGGGGCCTTCGTCCGGGGTCCAGGCCGGGTCGGCCAGCTTGGCCTCCAGCGCTTCGTACTCGCCCCGGCGGATATCCACCAGGCTCCTGCGTTCCGGCCGGGTCGCCGCCTCCTCGTAGTAGTAGACCGGCACCCCCAGGCCGCCCAGGAACCGGCCGAAGGCCCTGGCGATCTCCAGCGCCTCGGCGATGGTGGTCTCGCCCACCGGCACGAAGGGCACCACGTCCACCGCCCCCATCCGCGGGTGGCTGCCCTTGTGGACGGTCATGTCGATCCGGGCGATGGCCTGGGCCGCCAGCCGCATGGTGCCCTCCAGCACCGCCCCGGGGGCGCCGGTGTAGGTGAAGACGGTGCGGTTGTGGTCCTTGTCGGTGTTCTCGTCCAGCAGCTTCACGTCGCCCTGCTTCAGCAGCTCCGCCCGGACGCCCGCGATGAGCTCGAGGTCCCTTCCTTCGCTGATGTTGACCTCGGCCAGCAGTGATTTCACCATGTGCCCTCCCCCTTTCCTTCCAGGTCGCCGATCCTGCGCTCGTAGTCCTGCCGGATGGCCGCGTCCTTGATCAGGCCGAGGTTGACCCGGACATTGGCGGCGCACCCTTCGATCCCGGTCCGGGCGAGCGCCAGGCCCACCTGGAGGTCCGAGGCCGCGTTGGGGTTGGACCGGCCGGCCAGGCTCCACCCCAGCTCCAGCACTCTCCGGCAGGACGTCCCGTTGGCCAGGGGCACGTCGGCGGCCCGCATCCCGGCCGCCTGGATGGCGGCGTCCCGCGCCGGTTTGTCCTCCCTGGGCAGCCGGTAGGCCGCCTTGATCAGGGCGTAGGCTTCGGCGTCCGCTTCCGCGCCGCGCAGCAGGTCCTGGGCGGCGCGGTCCAGCTCGTCGGCCATGGGCCCGTAGTCGCCGTAGTCCTTGGCTGCCGAAAGCCTCGCCACCATGCCCATCAGCCCGGCCCCCATGGCTCCGGCCAGGGCCGCCGCGGAGCCGCCTCCGGTGGTGACGTCCCGGGAATCCAGGATCCTGTCCAGCACGTCTCTATGGCTCATCTGCATGGCTCCTCAGGTATACGGTCTTCCCGCGTTTGATCACCCGCTCGACCCGGTTCCCGCCCAGCCGGTAGACCGCGTCTTCGTAGTGCGGCGTGTCCCACATCTGGATATCGGCCAGGCAGCCCGCCTTGAGCACGCCCCGGTCGGCCAGCCCCAGGGCCGCGGCCCCGCCGGCGGTGGCGGCCCGCACCGCCTCCGCGGGCGTCATGCCGTGCCGCCGGCAGGCGAGCATCATGACGAACTGCATGGACTCGACCCAGGTTCCCGGGTTGCAGTTGGTGGCCAGGGCCAGGGTCATGCCGGCCGCGATCAGGGACCGGGCGTCCACCGGCCGGGGATGCGCCACGGCGAAATCGGTGCCCGGCAGCAGGACGCCGGTGACTCCGGCCCGGGCCAGCTTTTCCGCGGCCGCCGGCGGGGTGAAGTTCAGGTGGTCGGCGGAGCTCATCGCCATGGCCGCGGCCAGGTCGGAGCCGCCCACATAGGAATAGGCGTCGGTGTGGATCCGGGGGACCAGGCCGTGCCGGCGTCCGGCCTCCAGGACGGTCTCCGCCTCCGCCGCCGAATAGTAGCCCTCGTCGCACCAGACGTCGCAGAAGGCGGCCAGCTTGAGCCGGCCGACCTCGGGCAGCATCTCGCGGATCACCCGGCGCAGGTAGGCGTCCTTCGATTCGTGCTCGGGCCAGCCGTGGGCGCCCAGGAAGGTCAGGGTCACGTCCAGGGGCGTGCGTTCGCCCAGCTCCCGGCCGATCCTCAGCATCCGCAGCTCCGCTTCGGTGCCCAGGCCGTAGCCGCTCTTGCACTCCACCGTGGTGGTGCCGCTGCGCAGCATCCGGCCCAGGCGCGCGGCGGAGGCGTCGAACAGCTCCCCGTCGGCGGCCGCCCGGGTCAGGGCCGCGGTGCCGTGGATGCCGGTCATGACGCCCCTGGCCTGCATGGACCCGGGGCTTTCGCCGGCGAGCCGGCCCAGGGCCTCTTCGCGCCGGTCGCCGCCGAAGACGGCGTGGGTGTGGCAGTCCACGAAGCCGGGCAGGACCGCTCTGCCCCCGGCGTCCAGGATTTCGGTCCCCGGGGCCGGGTCCAGTGCGGCGGACGCGCCGATCCAGGCGATCGCCTCCCCGCGGATGGCGATGGCGCCGTCCTCGAGCAGGCCCGGCGGGCCGCCCCGCCGGGGGTCCATGGTCAGCAGGGTGGCGTGGGTGATCAGCAGATCGGCCTTGGGAGCGCTGAGGTCCATGTCAGCGCGGAGCCTTTCCGCCGGGGCCGAAGGTGGCGGTGGGGGTCCACCAGAGCGGCACCTTGATGCTTTCGTCCGTGAGCCGGCCCTTGCCGTCGGCCACGTCCCTGGCCGTCTCGTAGCCGGCCTGGGCGTGGCGCACCACGCCGATGCCCGAGTCCACCGTCAGGCACACGTCCAGGCGCAGGGCGGCCTCCTCGGTGCCGTCGGCGATCATGGTGACGCCGGTGTGCACCGCTTCGCCCATGGAGTAGTTGGCCTGGATGGCGATGAGGTCGCACATGCCGGCGCAGTTCAGCAGGCCGTTCAGGTAGGGCCAGTCGGAGATCAGGTCCCCGCCGTCCTTCATGTTCTCGGATTCGAAAGTGGGGTTGACGATGGAGCCGGAGTCCAGGTTGTCCCGGGAGAAGGCCACCGGTCCCTTGATCTCGCCCTTGCGGATGAGCTCGTTGATGGCCAGGCCGAACCGGCGCCGCTGGCCGAAGCCCATGTAGCAGACCCGGGCCGGCAGGGCCTCGATGGGCAGGTGCCGGCGCGCCAGGTTGATCCACCGCTCCACCAGCAGATCGCCTTTGCAGACCTCCAGGGCCAGGTCGTCCGCCTTCCGGAGGTCCTCGGGCTCGCCCGAAAGGCAGGTCCAGCGGAAGGGGCCCCGGCCTTCGCAGAACAGCGGCCGGATGTAGGCGGAGACGAAGCCCGGGATCTGCAGGGCCTCTTCCCTGGGCATGCCGGCGTCCATGCACTCCTTGCGGATGCTGGTGCCGTACTCGAAGACCTCGATGCCCTTGCGGGCGAATGCGAGCATGGCCCGGAGCTGCTTCTGCATGCTGGTCCTGGCGTCGGCCAGGTAGGCCTTGCGGTCCCGGACCCGGTAGGCGTCGGACTCCTGGGGGGTGTAGCCGGCGGGGATGTAGGAGATGGGGTCGTGGCAGGGGCACATCTCGCTGACGATGTCGGGCATGAAGCCCTTCTCGTAGGCTTCCCAGAAGATCTCCGAGGCGTTGCCGACGATGGCCACGGCCAGGGGCTGCCGGTTCGCCCTGGCGGTTTCGGCCAGGTCCCGGGCCTCGTCGAAGGTCCGCACCATCACGTCCATGTACTTCTTCTCGATGCGGCGCTGGATGACCCTTTCGTCGGCGTCCACGATGATCGCGACCCCGCCGTGCATCTTCATGGCCCAGCTCTGGTTGCCGCCCATGCCGCCGGCCCCGGCGGTGAAGTAGATCCGGCCCTTCAGGCTGTTGTCGAACTTCTTCATGGCGATGGCCGACAGGGTCTCGAAGGTCCCCTGGATCACCCCCTGGGTGCCGATGTACTCCCAGGGCGCCGCGGTGTACTGGGCGAACATGGTGAGGTTCTTGTCCTGCAGGTCGTAGAAGGTCTCCCAGGTGGCCTTCATGATGTTGGTGGTGGCCATGACCACCCGGGGGGCCAGCCGGTGGGTGTGGAAGATCGCCACCGGCATGCCCGACTGGATCACCAGGGTCTCGTCGTTCTCCAGCTCCTTCAGGGACTTCACGATGGCGTGGTAGGACTCCCAGTTCCGCGCGCACTTGCCGTTGCCGCCGTAGATGACCAGCAGCTCCGGGATCTCCGCGTTCTCCATGTTGTTTTCCAGCATCCGCAGCAGGGATTCCTGCTTCCAGCCCTTGCAGCGCAGGGTGTCTCCCCTCTGCGCCTTCACCGAATAGAGAATTTCAGGGGTCGCCATGGCCGGGGTCTCCTTGGGATGGTTTTTTGCCTCTTTTCAAATGCAATGGCCATGCCAGGCAAGGCCATCGGGGTCAGGCCCGGGGCGCCGCCAGGAAGTCCAGGGCGATCTGCGCCAGCCCTTCGGACAGGACCAGCAGGTTCCTGTCGGCCCACTGGAACCGGGGGTGGTGGTGCATGGGGGGGCAGGCCGGGTCTCCGGCGATCCCCACCAGGGCGAAGGCGGAGGGCACCGCCCGGCAGAAGTAGGCGAAATCCTCGCTGCCCATGACCGGCGTGCCGGCGGCGTCCACGTGGCCGGCCCCCACGACCTTGGCGAAGGCGTCCCGGACCAGCCGGGTCATGGCCGGATCGTTCAGGAGCGGGGGGAAGATCCTCTGGTATTCGAATTCGTAGCTCGCCCCCTGGGCTTCGGTGACGCCCTTCAGGATGGCTTCCATCTCCCGGGGGATGGCGTCGCGCAGGGCTTCGCTGAAGGACCTCACCGTCCCTCCGCAATCGACCGTTCCGGAGATCACGTTGTCCGCGTCCCCGCTGTGGACCGAGGTGATGCTCAGCACCGCCGGTTCCAGCGGATCGATCCGGCGGCTGACGATGGTCTGGAAGAAGGTGATGACCTGGGCGGCCAGGGGGATCGGATCCACGGCCAGGTGGGGCATGGCGCTGTGCCCGCCGTTGCCGATGATCCGGAACCTGAAGCCGTCCACCGAGGCCATCATGGGGCCGGGGCAGAGCTGGACTTCGCCCTCCGGCAGGGGGCCCCAGAGATGGCAGCCGAACGCCGCGTCCACGTGGGGATCCTCCAGGATCCCCTCCTCGATCATCCGCGCGGCGCCGCCATCGGTCTCCTCGGCGGGCTGGAACGCCAGCTTGATCTGCCCGCTGAAGGAATCCTTCAGGCGGTCCAGGATCATCGCCGCGCCCAGCAGTCCGGCCACGTGGCCGTCATGGCCGCAGGCGTGCATGCGGCCCGGGACCTGGGAGCGGAAGGGGATGTCCACGTCCTCCTGGATCGGCAGGGCGTCCATGTCGGCCCGGAGCAGCACGGTCCTGCCGGGCCGGGCGCCCCGGATGAGCCCGACGACGCCGGTCCGGGCGACGCCCTCGCGGGTCTCGATCCCCAGCGAGCCCAGCACGTCCGCGATCAGCCGGGAGGTCCGGTGCTCCTCGTAGCCGAGTTCCGGGTGCATGTGCAGCCTGTGCCTGATGTCGACCATGGCGTCGTGGAACGTGCGGGAAAGGTCCTGGACGGTTCCGGGCATTGCGGTTCTCCCTATTTTCGAGCCCACATGCAGCGCATCCGAAGCCCCTCGGGGGAGGAGCCCCGGACGCGCCATGGTTTCTGGAACTACTTCATCACGAAATACTTGTCGGGAATCTTGAGGGCGGTGGTGCCCATGTAGCCTTTGCCGAAGATGAAGGTGTCCATGTAGACCAGAAGCTCGTTCCGGGTCTTGATACCGGTGCTGACGTCGGTGTAGTAGGAGCCGTTCCAGTTGGCGCCGGCGCTGTACTTCCCGAGGGCGTCATAGATGTCCTTGGTGCTGGTCAGCTTGGCCTTGCCTTCCACCACGCGCTTGCCGAGTTCCCCGAGGCCGGCGGTGAACACGTAGCCGGAGCTGTAGGCCCAGGTGCCGAGCCTGCCGGTGGCGCCCTTGGCGACCAGGGTCTTTTCGATCTTGCTCATGATGGCCGGCCAGTTGCCCCGTTCGGCCGAAAGATCGAGGCCCAGCGCGCCCGGGAAGCCGAGAATGGGCGAAGCGGAGCCAGGTTCCACGAAGACGCCGGTCTTGCTGGCGGCGATGGACTTGATGATCGGCTCGGCGTGGGCGTCGTTGGTGGTGAAGAAGGCGACCTTGTCGTGGTTCGGCCCGCCGTACTGCTCGATCCAGGCCGGCATCTTCTCCAGCAGGAACTGCTGGGCGCCGGCGACGCCCACGTCCGAGGTCGGGTCGGGGGCGCTCTGGAACACGAACTTGAGCCCGATGTCCGCGCAGGTGGCCTTCATGACGGCCACCCGGCGCGCCATGCTCTCGTAGGACATGTGCCGGGGGAAGGAGATGTGCACCAGGGTCTTGGCGCCGAGCTTCTTGGCGACCCAGGGGATGGTGTAGCCCCGGGAGACGAAGTCGAGGTCGACCACCAGGTCGGCGGCCTTGGTGATCACCAGCGGATCCTCCAGGGGGATCGCGCCCAGCAGGAGGATGTCCGGGCGCTTGGCGCGGATCCGTTTGAAGGCTTCCGAGGTGCCGGGCAGCATGTTGCAGGTGACGATCACCTTCATGAGCGGGTCCTCGGCCAGGGCCACCATGTTGGAGATCAGGGTCTCCTGCTGGGACATGAAGTCGTCCGGGGCGATGACGATGCGGACCATGCCGCCGTTCGATACGTCGCCGTATTCCTTCTGCAGCGCTTCGGCGCCCCGGAGGTCATCCTCGCCCTGGGCCACGGACTCCGTGCTGATGCCGATGTGGAACTTGGCCGGGGCCGCGTAGGCGGGGCCGTTGCAAAGGAGCAGCGCGAGCGCGGGAATCAGCGCCGACATGCGAGGGTTGACCTTCATGGTGCCTCCTTGGCGAGAGTGGACTGGAGCAGGCCGGTGTCGACTTGGTCGGTGCCGGCCGGGTGGGGGAGTGGGCAAAGCTTCATCCAGGGTGGAAAGTGAACCCGGAACCGCAATCCATGTCGTTGTTTTATGACTGTTTAGCTTGCAATGGTTGTGCCATGCGGGGAAACGGTCACGAAAAAATGAAATCTTGTCATGATTCTCACTTAGAACGATTTTTGATATATAAAATAATTATTAACATGATAAAATTTATACACAAACACGAATTATGACTGTAGCGTCTATGTTTTAAGCATGTGTATAAACTCTATTGTTTTGTATGATTTTTATACGTTTCTGCCGTGATTTCCAGTTTTTTCATTCGATAAAGCAGGCTCTGGCGGATGATTCCCAGATCCCTGGCCGACTTGGCGATGTTCCAACGGTTCTTCTCCAGGCTCTCCAGGATGTAGGCCTTCTCGATGTCCCGCAGGGCCTTGCTGAGGGAATCTTTCCGCGCGGGCGCCTGGGGCGGCTCGGCGCGGGGGTGGAACACGTCCTTCAGGTGCCGGGGCGCCCCCGAGGCGGACAACTCGCCCTGGCCCTCCTCCTGGCGGATCATGAGGTTCTCGATCACGTGCTCGAGCTCCCGCACGTTGCCCGGCCAGGCGTAGTCCAGGACGGACTGCTGCAGCTCCCGGGACAGGAACCGGATCTGCTTGGACAGCTGCCGGTTGTACTTGTCGATGAAGAACGCGGACAGGTCGAGCACGTCCTCCGGCCGCTCCCGGATTGGGGCGATGTACAGGCACAGCCCGGCGATCCGGTAGAACAGGTCCTGGCGGAGCCTGCCCTCCTGGATGGATTTCCGGGGATCCTCGTTCACCGCGCACATGATGCGGCAGCGCACGGGGATCGTCTTCATGCCCCCGACCCGCCGGACCTTCCGTTCCTGGAGCACCCGCAGCAGCTTGGTCTGCATGGCGATGGGCATGGAGTTCATCTCGTCCAGGAACAGGGTGCCCGCTTCCGCCTCCTCGAACATCCCGGCGTGGTCCTGGGCCCCGGTGTAGGCCCCCTTCACCGAGCCGAACAGGATGCTTTCCAGCAGGTTCTCCGGAATCGCCGCGCAGTTGACGGCGACGAAGGGCTCGGTCCCCTTGCGGCTGAAATTGTGGATGCTCTGGGCGTAGACCTCCTTGCCGGTCCCGGTCTCGCCGATGATGAGCACGGTGTTGTCCAGCATGGCGATGGTCTCGGCCTCCCGGATGGTGGCCAGGGTGGAGGCGCTGCTGCCGACGATGTCCGAGAACGAATAGGTGGTGCCGTTCTTCCGCTCCTCCCGGTGGTCCCCGGCCTGCTCCCTGCGCAGGGACAGGCGGCGGAGCTCGATGGTTTCCGCCAGCAGGGCCTGGAGCTTGCCCTCGTTCTTGCTGACCGAGAAGACCCCCAGCTTCACCCCGTCCCGTTCGATGGGGTAGGTGCTGTAGGACACGTATTTCGGCGCGCCTCCCTTGTAGGTGTGGGACTTGTAGGCGTTGATCACGGCCTTGCCGCTCCGGAAGATCGCCCGGTGCTCGGACAGCTCCTCGGAACCGTAGCGGTAGGCCTCCCACAGGAACTTGCCCACCATGTCCTCGGCCCGGAGATCCTCCAGCTTCTCCTCGGCCTGGTTGTACAGCACCACCCGGCCTTCGGCGTCGCTCATGATGATGCCGTCGTTGATGACGTCGAGGATCTTTTCCAGGCAGTAGAGCCGGTCCTGCACGTCCGGCGGGAGGGTGGCGCTCATGGGCGTCCTTTCCCGGCCAGGCCTGTGTATCGGAGGATGAAGTCGGCGATGGCGGGGGGATCGTTGAGGTCCAGCCGGGGCAGGTCCAGGCCGGGGACGGGGCGGTCCGAGGCCACGGCGACGATGTTGGGGTCGTCCGGGCAGAGCAGGGGCTTGCCTTCGGATTCCCGGTGGATCTCCAGCTTGGGGTGGGGGTGGGTCTTGAAGCCCTCGATGAGCAGCAGGTCCACGGGGGTCATCCGGTCGATGAGCGCCTCGATGGAAGGCTCGGGCTCCTCCCTGGATTCGTGCATGAGCACCCAGCGGGACGAGGTGACCACCAGCACCTCCGAGGCGCCGGCCTCCCGGTGCTGGAAGGAATCCTTCCCGGGCTTGTCCACGTCGAACCGGTGGTGGGCGTGCTTCATGGTCGAGACCGTCAGCCCGCGGCCTTTCAGGATGGGAAGGAGCTCCACCAGGAGGCTGGTCTTGCCGCTTCCGCTCCAGCCGACGATGCCCATGACCTTCATATCCGAACCTTTCATGAACTCTTTGAATCCCCGTTGGAATCGGTTTGCAAACTTCAACAACAAGGCCCAGAGTCTGCCTGCATGATCCTTTGAGTTTGCACTGAACCTGGAGGCTTGAAATGGGGCGGACCGATAAATTCAGGGACCAGCACCGTGAACTGGAGGCGGTGGTCGGGCAACTGGTGAAGGTGCTCGACCCCAAGGCCCTGGCCGGGGACGTCGCCGGGGCGAGGACGCTGCTCAGCCAGTTGGCGGAAAACTGAAAGGCGTTTCAGCTTTTATCCATTTTCCATCCCCGTTCATCATCGTTCATCCCCGGCTGAACCTCCTTCCGGTTCACCGGGAGACTTGGTTCTTGGTCAACTTTGGGAGGGCAAAAATCCTCGTCCCGGAGGTTGGGGGTGACCCGTGCGGAGGCGACCGGGGACCTGGATCTGGGTTTGGATGTGAAGGCTGTCCAGTAGGCGGCTTTCGGGTACATTCAGCGCAGGTTAGCCGGGGATGAACGTGGATGAACGGGGATAAAAGCTGATAAAAGAAAGGATACGCTAATAGTACAGACTCTTCTACGATCTTGTATCGTCATCTGAAAACGACCGGATCTGCATGGATGCCATGGAGGTAACGCCCGGGCCTTGGGTTCAGCCTTCGAGGTCACCCGGATCCTTTTGAGGATGGTCTTGGTCATCTTGGCGAGCGTCTTTATATAAGATTATTTTGTTTTTTTTCTGCTATTCAAAGAAGATCGTCGAGCAGGCTGGCCAGCCGCGGATCCCCACCGGCGGGCGGGGACCAGTCCACGTAGACTACCTCGTAGCCCGACTCCCGCAGGCTGTCGCCGAAGCCGCGCACGCCGACGTTGACGAACACCGGCCTGGTCTGGAGCACCTCCGTCAACGTCCTGGCCATGGGTCCGCCTCCTTCCGCTCCGCGAGGATCAGCATGGCCTCCCGGCAGAAGGCCGCGGCCTGCGCGTTGCTGGGGAACACCAGCACGCCGGCCTCGGCCAGGGCCCGGCTCTGGGCCTGGAGGCCCTGGGCGTCGGCGTCCGTGCCGCAGACCGAGGCGACGACGCAGAGCCGGCCGCCCCTGGCCCGCTCGGCGTCCCGGGCCTGCCCGATCGCGCCCAGCAGGTCGCCCACCGGGTCCCGGGAGGAGATGGCGCCGAGGATGAAGTCGAGCAGGAGGACCGCGACCGTGGGGTCCTCTCCTTCCTGCACGATCCGCCTGCGCCGGAGGGTGGCGTCGATCATCGGGTGGGGCCGTCCCTCGACGAAGCATTCGGCGCCCATGTCGACCAGGGTGCTGGCCAGGCTCAGGCCGGGGTCGGGAAGGTCCAGCATGCCCGCCAAGGGCGAGTTGGCGTGCACGGCCAGGCCGGCCTTGCGGAGGATCGCCTGGGTCTGGTAGCAGAGGGTGCCCCCGGCGAAGAGGCCGCGCAGGTGGCGCTGCTCCGGCCGCATCCGGGCCACCTCGGCGGCGGCCTTCGCCCGCAGGGCGGGATCGGTCCGCAGCGGGGCCGGATGGGGGATGCCCACCGCGTCCAGGGCGAGGACGGCCGCCTCGTCGAGGGTGGCCGCCTGCCGCACGGGCCCGGCCGCGCCGCCCTCCGCGCCCAGGAGGCAGAGG
>TBL_comb47_HYPODRAFT_10003423_pt1 | contig 18807 bp, 20 predicted proteins | sample TroBogypolimnion_40_FD_10682 | JGI IMG/M metagenome (IMG submission 10682)
AACCGTCTGCGTTCCTTGGCGGTAAGAAAATCATGTAAATCTTATAAACTTTAACGAGTCTATAAATTGGAATATCTTATACTTTCATGGAGAATTTATAAGGATTTATAAGGATTTTTGGAACGGTTGAAGCAATTGGATAAAGATGGAAACATAAAATATCATACCACAGTTAAATATGCATTTTCCGAAAAAATCATGATGTTTTTATTGAAGCAGACATTATCTTCGCCGGGTAGAGCTATAGGACTTACTACTGGAACCGCAATTGGAAATGCGGCAAGAAATACAATGGGGGGAGGAAGTGGATTGTGTAAAGGATTTTTATGGAGATATGCAGGAATATCTAAAGAAGAACAATTTTCAGAACAACCTGTAGTTAAAATATGTTGTAGCACTGGTAAAAAAACACATTTTACTACAATTGCAGATGCCGCAAAAGATTGTTCTATTTCTCCACCGGGAATGCGTACTAGGATTTTAACATGTGTACATGCAGACGGACATCATTGGATATTTGATAAAAATGCAACACATTATAACCAACTATAACTAAACCGCCGTATTAAGGAATTGTACCAAAGTGGCTTTAGTCACCTTAGCATCATAATTAATCACTTGTCCATCCTTCAACAAAATAACCGTAGGAAATCCCTCGACCTTATATTGGTTAATCATTTTCTCGACATCGGGAGTTTCGGTAGTACAATCGACCTCGGTAAAAATAACAGTTCGTCCATTAATAGTCTTGTCCTGATATTCATCGACCACCTGTTTCCATTCGGGTTTAGCGGTTGTGCAAATAGGACACCATTGTGCAGTGAAAATTATCAATTCGACTGGACTACCCCCACCGCTACTAGAAGTAGTAGGGATGTGCTCGCTATTTGCTCTATAACCAGGGGCAAACATCGCCTTAATTTGTTTGCTAAACATTAGATATGCCGCAACAGATATAACAATAATAAATAGAACAATAAGAACATAGGACCAATTGACGCTAGATGTTGCGGATCGAAGACGCGACATTATAGATGATCCAGAATCAGATGAAAAACTTACAGATTTACCCCCACGTGCAGAAAACATTATATATATTTATAGAAGAAGAAATTAGTATAATTATAAACGAAAACAAAATAAAGATAATTTTTATATTATATTAAACCGTATAGTACAGCACAGCACAGCACAGTACAGTCAAACAGTAATGTTAGTTAGAAAGTATGACGGGACAATGGTCGAAATAAATAAATGTGATTATACAAATGATTATCAATATTATAAAAAATTGGGAGAAATTATGTATAATATTGTGGAAGAACATAAAGAAGAAAAAGGCATTAATGGATATTCCAGGCAAGCAATTGATCAATTATTACAAAAATTTACGCAAAACAGAAATCAATAAAACAAAAATAAAAAATGAAAAAAGATAGCTACATGTAATATTCATTTTAGTATTTGTCCATGGCCCAGTGCCCATAACAGTCGTATTAGTTTCACTGGAAAATGATTTAGTAATAGTATAATTTTTATACAGAGCAAATGCTAAAATAAAAACAATCGCGCATTTTCCAAGAATCGATGCCATGAAAACCCGGTTTAGTGGACTCACGATAAAAAGTAGGATAAGAAAAATAGATACAGTTGTACAGATACATACTTGTTTTGATCCAGCTGCGTATTGAGATATATTTTGACTGGTTGCGCTATCCATTATTATATGTATAATATAATAAAAAATAATAAACATTGAAATCCATTGAAAAACTATTTTCTAGAGATAATATAACCATAGATGTCTAGTCACCACATCAATAAAAACAATAATAAAAACAATAAAACAAAAAAAGTATATACAAAAAAAGAATATAATAGCGGGGATGGAATGGTGACTGCGACATGGGGACCAAGTATGTGGCATTATTTACATACAATGAGTTTCAATTATCCCGTTGAACCGACACAAGAAGATAAAAAACGGTACAAAGAATTCATTATGAATTTACAATATGTATTACCGTGTAAATATTGCAGAATTAATTTAAAAACTAATTTGAAGCAGTTACCGATTACGTCTGAAGTAATGAAATGTAGAGATACATTTTCAAGATATGTGTATAATTTACACGAACTCGTAAATAAAATGTTGAAAAAGAACTCCAATTTAAAATTTTGTGATGTGAGGGAAACATATGAACATTTTAGATCACGATGTACAGATGATATTCCAAAATTAATTGGTGTGACAAAAGAAACAACAAAGTTTGCAAAGACGGTAAAATCGGGCCATAAAAAAGGATGTACTGAACCGCTTTATGGTAAGAAATCTAAATGTATTATTAAAATCGTACCGCAAGAAGAACGCGTAAAGACATTTCAAGTGGATAAAAAATGTATCAAGACAAAAACTAGATCTAGTGCAAAGCAAACGCGGTTTGATAAATAGATAATAACCATATTGAATACTTTTTCTCTCTACGATTTCATTCATAAAGTTGTTTAGGATAAGAATTTTGTGAATTTACAAGATATTTGTTTGAATGTATATGGTACTGTTTGGAAAATAATAAATAGTAAATAATAACATAAATAATAACATAATAAATACAAAATATTATGTTATACAAGAAATAAAAACAAATAACACATAAAAACATGTATGATTGGTTGATATATGTATCATCGGCACTAATAATATTCGGATATATTCCCGAAATAGTACAAAATATAAAAAATAAAAACGCGACATTTGATTCATTACCAATTTGGGTAATTTGGATATTAAGTTCTGTTGCCGGAATCGTATATTGTGCAATCAATCAAGAGTATACCGTTATAATAAATTTCATAATTACCGGAGTATTGAATACATTGGTATTATTGATAAAATTATATTATGCATATAAGAATTTGTCCATCAACTAAAATAAATCACTACATTCCAAACGTACTGTAACCGGATAATACGGGGTTAGGTAAATTCGGATTACTTGCGGAATAATTGGGAACTAATTTGCAATCATATTCGGGTTCAGGGCATCGCCCGCATGGTGGACAAGCAGGACATTTTTCCTTTTTATTGGGAGGACATATGACAGTGGGACACGCGGGACAAACGGGAGGAACAATTTCAGATTTCAAGATATATAAATCTTCTTGACCTTGAGGAATCATTGCTCGTGGAATGCCTTGTGGCATGGTACTATTGTATGCACCTGTACTGTTAGATCCTGCGCCTGCACCAGATCCAGCATCATTATCGCTATCATACCCGTACGAATTATAATTATTTCCATTGGAATAAGATGAAGTGCTGCTACTACCGGCATATGGCGCAGCGGCATTATTTCCAGATACGTCAGTTCCTTGATTATATGTGTATGTATATGTATTTGTGGCGGTATAAATCGTAGTTGTTCCATTAGGTTGCGTTACTTCTAATGCATATTGACCGTTTGTTCCGACAAATACGCGCGCAGATCCACCATTAGGACCATAAAACATTGTATTGGCAACAGACGACATGACGCTTGACCCAGTAGCACCAGCACCAGCACTATTCGACGACCATGAATTGGTACTTCCAGATCCATTTACGCTATATACGGTTGTTGTACCGGAGCCATCGGTGACAGAAATCAAATAGGCGCCGTTGACACTTGTGACGGTAGCAATTCCGCCATTAGGGCCATAAAATGTCGAAGGTGCTGAATTATCGTAATGATTATAATTATCATAGGATCCTCCCGTATTACCGGAATTTGTTGACGATGGAGTAGTAGATACGCCGGTATTTAAGGTGACGTATCCATTGGACATACCTTCAGTTAAATAACTACCTCCTAAAAATGTCCCAATTACAAGTCCTAATAGTAAAATAGTAAATAGAATTATTAGTGATCTATTCTGCATTTTTTTAATGATTTAGTTGATATAGTATATTATTATATTATTTGTATAAAAATAAAATATAATAATAAAATTGAATGAAAATACAATACAAAATACAAAATACAGATACACAATAAATAATAAAATGGAGAATCAGAATCAAGTCAACCAAAAGGAAAAAAAGGAAAAAAAGGAGAAAAAAGAAAAAAAAACAAAGCCTTTATTATTTCCGTATTATGATTCGTCGACGGAAATAACGGAGATTGGTGTGGATGAAGTTGGACGTGGTCCGTTATTTGGTAGAGTATATACCGCCGCGGTGATTTTACCTAAAGATCATGATGCGGAATTTGATCATTCAAAAATGAAAGATAGTAAAAAATTTCATTCAAAAACAAAAATCGTGGAAGCCGCAGAATATATTAAAGCCAATGCAATTGCGTGGTCGGTTAGTTATGAAGACGAAAAAGTTATTGATGATATTAATATTCTGCAGGCAACGCAACTGTCAATGCATAAATGTATAACACAACTTATAAAGGGACAGCAGCAACAGCAGCAACAGCAGCAACAACAGCAACAACAGCAACACATCAAATTATTGATTGATGGAAATTATTTCAAATCATTGGTCTTGTATAATCCGACAAAAAAAATGCTAGAACCGGTAGATTTTGTATGTATTGAAGGAGGCGATGATAAATATTCCGCGATTGCAGCTGCATCTATTCTGGCCAAAGTTTCAAGAGATACGTATATTGAAGAATTATGTGCAGCACATCCAAATTTATCGGAACATTATAGTATTGATAGTAACAAAGGATATGGCGCAAAAAAACATATTGATGGGATAAAAGAACATGGGATTACAGAATGGCATAGGAAAAGTTTCGGGATTTGCAAAACTTTTGTATAATTCCGGCTCATACTGACTAAGGATGTGATCCTTGTGAAGCATTTATCGGAGTAGGTCCAATGGCAAATGGAGATACGTACGATGTCGTTGTAATCGCCGACCAATCTGAATAAAAAGTGAGTTTATAAATGTCTATATCGATAAACCCATCACTTTGTCCAATTTGCCATATTCTTAATATTAATCCTCCGTCTATATTGCTATCATAACCAGTAAAATCTATAAAATCATTGACGGATACACTTTGTATAATCGCCGAATTTGGTCGCACTTGTATATATTCGCCAATGGCCCCACCATTTACACGATTAATTGTATCAGGAGTGTACTCAACTAAAGTACTTGAAGTTATAAAATCAATGTATATTGAACTATAACTTTTCCCGTATGTTGTTCTTTCATTTATTTCTTCCATCAATGTCCAGTTAATGGTTATATATGTTGGTTGAAACGAATTCGTGGTAACAGTTGTATATGCTATTACATTTGTATATGAAGTATTATTATATGTGCTTAAATAACCGGGTGGGGATGGTGGATAATTGAACGCACTATAATAAATCCAATATAATGGTAGTCCCGGTCCATAAGTTCCATCGGGTCCGGTATTGCCAAGGTCGCCTTGTGGCCCCGCGTCGCCGGATGGACCCTGCGGTCCTTGGTAGCCATCTGGTCCAATTGAACCTTGCGGACCCTGCGGTCCAACACCTTCAGGTCCAGTGTCGCCCGTATCACCTTGTAGACCTGGATCGCCGGGAGGGCCGGTGCCGCCCGCTGTGCCCAGTGGGCCTGGATCGCCAGTTGGTCCCTGCGGTCCCTGTGGTCCTTCATCTCCTTGATCTCCGGGCGGCCCTTTTACAGTTCCTACTGGTCCTTGTGGTCCTTGTGGACCCTGACCATCTGATCCCTGTGGTCCCACGGGTCCTTGTGGTCCTTGCGGACCAATAACGCCATAAGGCCCAGTATCACCAGTATCTCCCTGTGGCCCCAAGTCACCGGTCGCGCCTTGTGGCCCAGTGTCTCCTATAGTAGGAATACCTTGACTACCCTGCGGACCTTGTAGTCCAGTATTTCCTTGAGGACCGATTTCTCCTTGTGGACCCTGTGGCCCGGTTATTCCTTGAACGCCCTGCGGGCCTTGAGGCCCTGTATCCCCTCGCGGTCCTTGGAACCCATCTGCACCCTGCGACCCAGTTATTCCTTGGGGGCCTTGAGGTCCTTGCGCGCCTTGAATGCTTTGTCCGGTAGATCCAGTCACGCCTCTTGGTCCTATTATGTTTGATGTAGGTCCAGTAGGTCCAGTAATACCGATTCCTATAGAACCCGTTATACCGGGCTCTCCTTGTACCCCCGGTACTCCGTGTGATCCTGCCGGGCAGCACTGTCTTGTCGCTAAATATTCTGAATACGTGGAATAATATGACATATTATATTAGTAATATAATATATTTTTTTACACATACCAATCGATTTTTTACACATTGTATTTATGGATTATACGGACCACCTGTAATGGAAACGGGTCCAGCTGGACCAGCCAATCCAATTTCTACAAAAGTTAGAGACATGTTATAATTTTCTATAAGCACCGTTGTTCCAATATCAGACATTTGATGTAATGTACAATACAATGGAAAAGAGTGTGTATATCCATACAAATTTACATAATCATTTGCACTAGCCGATACCATACTATCTGGACTTTGTCCAGATGTATTTATCATTGGGCTACTAAGTACTATACCTCCGGTTGTGGCGTTAATTGTTATGGGAGTATAAGTGACCCCGTTACTATAAAAATCAATATATATTTGGGATTTACCATTTCCATTGTATTCAGTTGCCTCTATGGTCCAATTGATTGCCATGTATCCTATACCCGATCCACTAAAAATGGATAAATTTGGTATTTCAAAATAACTAGTGTCGGTATATCCAGTATTATCTGCTGTAACGCCCCGTGGACCTGATATTTTATATGCGTATAACGGAATAGATGACCCTTGTGGTCCCTGTGGTCCCTGTGGCCCCTGTGGCCCGGTGTCTCCCTGCGGCCCCTGTGGTCCCGGATCGCCCTGAACACCTTGAGCCCCCTGGTTTCCTTGTGGCCCTTCGCTTGTTGGACCAAGTCCTGTATATCCTTGATATCCAATTGGTCCCTGGGGACCTTGAACCCCTTGACCGGTATATGTATCACCCTGGGGTCCCGCATATCCCTGTGGTCCCTGTGGACCAGATCCTTGTGGTCCCTGTGGCCCCTGGACACCTTGCGGCCCCTGCGACCCGTTTACACCTATAGGACCGGTTGGACCCGGTATGCCTACTGGTCCAGTATCGCCAGTGTCTCCTATAGGCCCTTGAGGACCTATTCCTATATCTCCTTGGGGTCCTTGTGGCCCTTGTGGTCCCATATCACCGGTATCTCCAGTGGGTCCCTGAGGACCTATCGCCGGACTAAGTGGTCCAGTATCTCCTAATTCACCAATTATTCCAGTAGCACCTTGAGGCCCGGTAAATCCTTGTACTCCTTGCAATCCATCTAAGCCGGTTGATCCAGTGGACCCCTGAGGACCATATAATAATCCAGTCGCACCCTGTACCCCTTGTGAGCCTGGTAATCCTTGTTGTCCAGTTATTCCGGGGTCTCCTAATGCGCCACTAGATCCAGTTTTCCCGATTGGTCCTTGTGGTCCAGTAGGTCCAGTAGGTCCTGTGGGACCAAGTACAGCTCGTCCAATTGGTCCGGGTAATCCTATAATACCAGGGGGTCCGTGTGGACCTACATTTATATTTTTACAACATTGGATTGGCATTATATTTGGCATTATATTTGGCAGTATATTTGGCAGTATATATTTATCATATACATATATTTTTTATTACAATATTTATTACAATATTTACAATATTTATTGTTGAGTCATCCGTAAAGCCATTGTATATGACTGAATTGTAACTGGATTCGCATCAGTATTATTATTTATTTGATAAATATTACACTTTATTCCAGTAGCACCAGTCCAAGTAGATAGGTCAACATAATCACTTACACTAGTCGTCTGATTACTAAATGTCGCGCCTTGTATAGAATACATTACAGACGCATTTGCCGATAAAGAAGAGGCGCCACTATTAATATTAATAGGTTCATATGTAGTTACACCATCATAGAAATTAATATATACTGCACTACATCCAGTTGGTCCGGTTGTAATAATTTCGTTTAATGTCCAATTAATCACGTATGCTGCTCCGGTAATACCTGTACCCGGATCAATAACAAATGTGCTTATACCAGTAAATCCATTTGAATATGCTGCGGTTGAACCGGTTATAAAATATACGCTTGATACAGTTGCAGTAGGTCCGGTGATGCCAGTGGGTCCAGTGATATCGGTAGGTCCTTGAGGTCCCATATTACCCTGCGGCCCACCAAATCCACTTGCCCCCTGTGGTCCATCATATCCCGGAGGTGAATATGACCCTAGTGGTCCTTGTGGACCCTGTGGACCTTGTGTGCCCGTCGGTCCCACTCCTGGATCGCCAGTTGGACCCTGTACACCTTGCGGCCCTTGGTCGCCGGGAAGTCCTGAATCAGCAACGCCCTGTATTCCTTGATCGCCTTGAGGCCCCAGATCCCCGTCCGGTCCTTGGTCTCCCGTAGTAGACGGTCCTTGCGCCCCCTGTGGTCCTACTGTGCCTTGCAGTCCAATGTCTCCAGTGCCTTGAGGTCCAGTGGGTCCCTGATTTCCAACACTGAGAGGTCCTTGAGAGCCAGTGGGTCCAGTGTCGCCGGTTAAACCGGGTATTCCAGTATTGCCCGCCGCCCCCTGAAATCCTTGAAGTCCCGTATCACCTTCTAAACCCTGAGGCCCGACTGGTCCGGGTAATCCTTGAGGACCGTCTAACCCCGTATAACCTTGACCCCCCTGAACACCTTCTGACCCCTGTACACCCGTCGGCCCTTCTACCCCTTGAAATCCTGGCGGTCCTTGTACTCCCTGAGGTCCGGTTGGTCCCCGCGTTCCCGTACATCCAGTAGGACCCTTTAATCCGGTAGGTCCAGTGGATCCAGGTAATCCGGGCAAGCCAATTGGACCCTGTACTCCATCAGGTCCTTGTGGACCCGTACCGCCTTTTGCAATATTACAACAAAAATGAGATCTTAAATTATTTGCAGACATTCTATACTATTTATTATATTAGTTGAATATAATAAATACTAGCGTATCAATAAAAATAGGCAGGCGACCATTCTGCAATAGATTCGTATACATTATCGAAATTTTGAACAATGGTAGGATCAGAAGAATCAGATGATAATAAATACGATAAATTTTCAGTACATTGATTTACAGAAGATACTCCCATAATAATCTTATCGTTATATCTTAATTTAGAATGGCGTTGTAGCCATTGTAGCGAATATTCTGTGCATTTAGGGATAGTTAAATCTGTATACAATTTAGAAAGTTCTGTTAAAATCGGTTCTTTCCAAAAAATATTTTTATAAATATCATTATTTTTAAATCGATTGTCTTTGTTACTATTATTAACACTAATACAGTCGCCAATACAGTCGCCAATACAATCACGATATTTCCCGGTTAATAGCCCGCCGGCTAAAGGATTATATCCCCAAAATTCAATATTGTATTCATCGAGTAATGGGAATATTTCTTCAACGCGACGACAAATGAGATTATACATTCCCTGATAATAGTGTGGCATTACGTATCCATTTTCAAAACATAGATCCATTATTTCTTCCATTTGAATTTTTGAATAATTCGAAATACCTAATTGGGTAAACTTTTCATTTCGCCATAATGTATCACATGCTTCAATAGTTTCACGAATCGGTGTTTCATTATCAGGACAATGTAAATAAAAAATGTCGACAGATTCCAAATGTAGATTTTTCAAAGAGGTGGTTAATTGACGATAAATTCCTTCCTCTGATAATTGTCCTAATTGTCCCGTTGTAAAATCATTATTTAACCACGGATTTGCTTTTGTCGCTATTTTTGGAATCATTGATAAATCGCCTAATGAAAAAATATGACCTAATGATTGTTCTGTTTTTGTATTCCCGTAATAATATGCAGTATCTAATATTGGATCCATATCATAAACAATACATTTTTGAATATACGTTTCAATAATATTACTATACGTATTCAAATTTCGTTCTTTTTCGGATAAGGATGAATGCGGATAATCAATATTCATCGTTCCTAAAACAATATTTTTGTTTTCATTGTTGTTTTTATTTTTACGGTTCATTTTTGTATTACATAATGATAAAAATATTGATGTATGAAATGTAAAAATAATATTCGTATTATATAATATTCATGGATGAAGAATTTGTTATTAGCACACTTCAGAATTGTGAAAGGGAAAAGTGTTGGAAAACACTGATAGGAGATTGTATCGCAACGTGCGGATATACTGGACCAGGCGTAGGGATATTACTGACTATATTTATAAAATATAAAATATTCAATAAAACTGATTTAGATATATGGTTTACAACTGTTGGTATTACTCAAGTAATCTTTTCAGATATAATAAATGAAACAATTGGAAATCTGTTTGATATTGGCGGTTATAGCCCCATTGCCAACGTACATCACGGAATTAGAGGTCTTATTGTTGAAGATGTAGTAAACGCAAAAATGCAAACTAAAATACCAGCGATGTCCAGAGTTTATCTAGTTGAACCCGATCTTGTAAATCTTAAAGATGGTCCTAATATTATTTCTTTTGTCTCTAAGTATCATTTATTTGATACATTCCACCACGCAACACTTTATATTGATACTCCAAGACAAACATGCACTGTATTCAGTTCTTGGTGTATCCCGGGTGTTTGTATACCACTTACAGCAAGAACACATCCAATATCATTTGTTAAGTTATACATAAATCTAATAATTGAGAATAAAGTAACTATGGAAACAATAGCAATGGTGCTTAACACTCTTTTTTCAGCACCTAAAAATGTATGCGATATGTTTAAAGCTGGCTTCATTGGTATAAGTGTTGTTACGGTTAATCCAGAATATTTAAATCAATTAATAGGAGCAGTTTTTACTCAGGTTATTGAGGCCGCACTAATACAACACCGTTTGACGAATTATGGAGGAAAATTTCGCAAGAAAAGAAATAAGAAAACTAGAAAACTAAATAAAAAATATAAAAAATATAAAAAAAACATGGCAATACAAGTCATTCCACTGCGCAGTAGTAGCTTATAGATTAACCTACATCGTACCGAAAATGACACATGTGTCATTCCACTACGCAGTTCCACTACGCAGTAGTAGTGTTTAGGCATGCCTTCAATGTACTTATGATCATGTATGATCATAAAATATTCATAGTAATACCGAGGAAAATCCCTAGGATTTACCAGAATTTTTGGAACGGTTAATTGAAGTCATGATATACATAATAATTAGAGCATTGAATAATGACATTACATAAATATTTCGGACAAAATAAAGACACCCTATCAATAATAAAATCGCCATGTCGAGTCTAGACATTTTTATCGCCACCAATTGCCATAAAAGCATTCCAATATAGACGAGTCCAATAATTCCGGCAAGTTTCAGTGCATAATATAAAAAGGTAGATGAAAATGTAAAGTATTTGAATAATGGTAATAACGACGAATAAAATATAATGGTATTACTTGTAAATCCAAACAATTTATAGTTGGAATATTTATCGATGATATAAGGAATATCGAACATATATACAACTAATATGATGATGGGATATAACCATTCTGATTTTATTGGTGAAGAAGAAGAGGATGAATCGAAGTATAGATGGAATAACATATATGTCACTAATACGGCACTATATCCATCAACACATTTATCCAAGATTTCGCCCCATTTAGTTACTTGATTCGTTGAAATGGCGTGCATACCGTCTAGTTTATCAAGTATATAATAGATGAATAGTCCCGTTGAAAATAGGGTAGGATCTTTATATAATTTGAAAAAACATAAGATATTTATCAATATTAAGTTTGATAATGTAATCATATTCGGTGTAATTTGTCGCGGGATTTTCTCCACGATTTTATCAAGAATATATTTTTCCATTTATGGGTGGATTGTTATTATATTGCAACAATATAATAAAAATAAATCAAATAGGTGCATTTACAGTATATTCGTAGAACCACCAACTATCGTATAAATGAAACGTGGCAATAAATAAAAGACCGGACCGACTATATATGGATAAATCTTTGACGTAATAAGCAAGACATAATAAAAATAAAAAAGCGCTAAAATGGTAAGTAAATTTAACAATTCTATTGTAATCAATTGTTAACATTATGTTATATTATGCCCAGAAAATAAATAATTGGCGTATTACTGGTACAATGTACTATTTTTAACTTTTTCATAAATGATCCCGACTAAATTCTTCTGTTTTTCTTGACAAATATCGCAGAATACCATAGAAAGTAAAATACGTCGTTCCCCATCATCGATCGCAGTGGCTTTATGAAATATATCAGATCCTTTAAAAATAACAATACTATTTTCTTTCATTTGTAATTCATATGTCACATTATTATAATTATATTTGAAAATATTGGACGATAACCCGCCATCTTTTTCGCTATTTTCATTTACAATGGTAAGTAATACAACAAATCTATCACCGTGATAATTCGAATAATCTAAATGCCAATCAATATGATCCCCTTTATTCGCATAAATTAATAGGGAACATGCATTTGGATCAGATAAAGAAATTCGTTGGACAGGTTTTTTAATAATAGATGATAATGATGAAATCAAGTCACTTGAATAAAAAAATTCAAGAATACCGGGGTATGAAGATTGATGTAATTTGAAAAAATCCACTCCCGTCGCCTTTCTCAACATAAAATCCTTTGATTCGTACGTTTTATTATCAAATTGATCTCTTAATTGCATAAAAAACTCTTTTTTCAAAAAATCATCGACGACAATAATATTATTCACATGTTTCACTTTATAATGTGGATTAATCATATCATCGTGTATCGATTCGCTATTACTATAAATATCGGATAAATAAGGCTGTACGACAATATTTTTATCACTAATATCAATTAAAACAATTGCCGCAATAATTAAAATTAAAATGAGTATGATTATACATAAATAAAAGGACTTCATAGACAATAATATTGTATATAAGGTTACATTATTATTTTGACCAATATAATTGATTTATAATTATATAATATATATATATATTATATAAAAGTTAACTGTTAACCGAATATGTACGATCATTTGTATCATAAGTACATTGAAAGCTTCAACTGTGACAATAAAATAAAATTGATCGATATCAATAACAATACCAATAACAATAACAATGATAACAATATATACTAAATCAAGTTAAAGGCATATGACCACACTAAACTAGGACAACAATGCGTATTTTAGTAGTAGATACGGAGACAACGGGACTTCCCAAAAGCAGAAACGGATCGATATTTGATCAAGATAATTGGCCGTATATTGTTCAATTCAGTTATTTAATTTATAATTCTGAAACATATGTCGTCGAAAAAATGATGGATTATATTATTAAAATCCCAGATGGAATAGATATTCCAGAAGTATGTGTAAATATCCACGGGATTTCAAATGCTATCTCCAAGGAACAAGGAATCGTAATAGATGGAGTATTGCATGAATTCATAATGGATATGGAATCATGTGATTTAATAGTTGCACACAATATGGAATTTGACATGAATATTATTATGGTGGAAATGGTACGATTAAAACAAACAATTCCACTGGATTCGCCGGTTTACGCGATATTGTGCCAGCAAATTGAACAACGAAAAGGTAAATCGTCGAAATTGTTTTGTACTATGCAAGAGAGTATAGATTTATGTAATATTCTTGTGCCAGGAAAATTCGGAAAACCATATAAAAAATTCCCCACTTTGGCCGAATTACATGCCCGTCTTTTTGGATATGTTCCTCAGAAATTACATAATGCATTGAACGATGTAGTAATTTGTTTTCGATGTTTCTATAAAATGAAATTTGATCGAGATATTGGCGACGAAAATAATCAATTGGCGGAAATGATTGAGATGTTGAAGTAGTTATAGCGATACGGTATAAGTTATTAAAAATTTTATTTGTATTATGTATAATGATAATTACTATAAATAATAAAAAGTATGATATTACTGAATTTTTAAATGAACATCCCGGAGGCAAAGATGTATTTATTAATGGTGCAGACATGACAGAGCAATTTAATAAGGTTGGACATTCTAAAAATGCGATTAAAATGTTAGAGAAATATTTAATTACAGATTCAATACATAAAGTGATCTCACCAAAAGAAATAGACAACAATAATAATACCAATCATAATATGGTTGATATAAATACTATTTCTATATTTGATTTTTTATATAAAAAAATTATATTAAATGATAAATTTAAAAAATTATTTACACATGAAGACTATTTAAATATGCATAAAATTTTGGGTGGACTAACTTTATTTAATTTTGTTTACTCTATGTTTGATTTATATTATAGTGGATGCAACGGCGCATTTACAATAAGAAAATTTGGATTAGAATTTTTTATATTTTTATTTATAAATTTATTATTAAGTTTATCTTCATTACAATTTAAAATACCTATACACGGAAATTATACCACCATCAGCATTAATGAAGAATATCGATTACATAGTATCATATTTGTAATAAGGCATGTTTTAATAATTTTAATGTTACATTTTTTTAAAAATACCATATATTCACATATTCTTATACCCATTATAGTTTTATCAAATATGTATTTTGCTGATCTAATTAGTTATTTTAAAAAAACCCCCAACGATAAACTTGGTGCTAAAATTGGGTCGATTCCCTTCTGGAGTAATTGTAGCGATATACAGCAACAAATAATAACTTCCATTTATACATTTGCTCAAATTTATGCAACATTTATATTAATAAGTTTAAATTCAAATATAGAAGTCAATTTGTTTGCAATATTTGTCATACAAATAACTGCGTTTATGGGTACATTATCAAAAAAAGGAATCATTAACAACCAGCAATGGCATCTTATATATTTATTTCAATATGGGTTATTTGGTTGGTTATTCTATAATACTACCATTGTATGTTTTAAAAATGTAGCGTGTGTTTTATTATTATGGATTCTTAGAACAAAATTGGGTATAAATAAGTTCTTGTTATGGTCATGTGTTAGTATAATATGTTTATTTACAAAATACATAAACAACAATATATTACTAATTGTTACTCTAAGTATTATATATTTAATATTTAATCAATTTAATTTATGTTTTGATAAAAAAAGAGATGTAAATCATAATATTATATTAAAAAATGACCACATTTCAAATACAAAATTACATATAATTGATATAAAAATGAAAAGTAATATTACTTTTAAACCGGGTCAATATATTAATTTATTTATAGATAAAGAAAAACGACCATACAGCCCAATTACTTTTGATGCATCTACTAATTCTATACAGTTTTTTATAAAAGATTATGGAAATAATAAAATGTCAGAAAAAATATGCGCGTTAAAAAACAACACGTATATTCATCTTGATGGGCCGTTCGGCAATAATTATTATGACAAAGAAAATGATTCACTATATTTCAATAATAAAATAATCGAACATAAAAATATAATTATGTTTTATTGTGGTACCGGAATAACCCCATTTTATAGCATATTGAAAAATAAACATGAAAATACAAGATACAAATTTAAGGTGGTTGGTAGTTTACACAGCAAGGTTGAAAATTATTTTGAGGATATTAAACAAACGCTTTATTTTTCAGATAATAAATTAACAACTAAAAAAATTAATAAAATATTACAAGGATATAACCCTAAAAATACTACTCTTCTATTATGTGGCAGTGAACGTTATAATAATATGATTATTGAATGCACCAATAACAAGTTTACGGTTTGTAAATGGTAATCGTATAAAATTTATATTTTTTTTATTATAATGTATAAAATGGAATATACCGTAAATATGGTGTTATGTTTTTTATTTGGACTTTTTTTAAAAATATATGACGATATTATTGATAATAAATTTAAATTAAATATTTATTATATTGATTTTTTAAAATATTTTGTTATCACGCTATTTTCTATTATTTTTTTCAATGACGCAATATTTTCAATTGTATATTTTGAAATGACGTTATTATCATTATTAATGGATAAATATTACACTAGCAAATTAGAAATAAATAAGGATACTATTGTGTCAAAAGATTTATTGGCTTTAAATGATAATATTTGGGTATATTCTTGCATTTTATCGGGTATTTTTGTTGTATATCATTTAGTTAAAAACTATCATACCATTAATAATATACACTTTTTTGATTACAAAAACATGACATTGTATATAAATATAATTATTAATTTTTTTATAATTATCCTAGATATTTATTTTACTCCCGAACACGCAAGTGACAAAAAATTGTGCGCGCGGATTATTGTCTTGATAGTATTAAGCATATTTTTTTATTATATGACATTTTTTTCAGAATATATATATGGGGGAAATTATGGTATTATTTTAATGCATATTGGATTTTTAATTGGTTCTATATCTTTTTTAACATTGGATAAATGTAACGTATTTGATAATTTGAAAAATAAATAATTACTTGTTTGTTACCATATAACATATTCGTTATTAGCTCCAATTTATAATAGTAATATACACAAAATAAAATAAAAATGGAAGAATGTTTATTGGAACCGGTAACTTATTATAAACAATTAAAGGGAAAAGATATTCGAACCATTATTTCAAATATGTTAGGTAAACTCCTGCAAATCCCGCAACAAGATGTTAATGAGATTAATGAATTTGTAAATACTATTCATAATGCATCATTAGTCATTGATGATATTGAAGACAATTCATTATTAAGACGAAATTGTGAATGCGCACATATAAAATACGGTATCCCACTTGCACTAAACGCCGGATATTTATCAATATTCAAAAAATTATTCGAATACTTTACCTCACTAAATAATTCAGAAGTTACAGACAAAACTAAAAACACGTCAATGCTTAATATCATTGAAAACATGTATTTAGGACATGTTGGACAGGGAATGGATATTTATTTCACCGCAAATCAAATCGTTCCATCATTAGACGAATATTATAAAATGATTGATTACAAAACGGGTATCCTATTCACTATTATATTGGATCTATTATTAGTAAAATCCAAAAACGCGGTATTGAAAAAGAATAAAGATACATTACATTACTGTCTAATTAAATTATCCCACTTTTTCCAAATACGAGATGATTATATTAATTTAACGGATCCGGAATATTGGAAAGATAAAGGGTTCTGTCAAGATTTCGACGAGAAGAAAATAAGTTTTTTAATCGCCTATTATTGTCATTATAAATTGTCGGGATATGAAACGATTATTGAACAACTCAATGCATCGGCGCATAATGATGAAAATAAATGGAAATTATTGAAACTGTTTCATGATAACGGATTGTTTGATATGATATTTGATAAAATGACTGAACTGAAATGTGAAATCTTAGGTATTATGAATCTACAATATATTTTCGATGTATTACCGTATAAAAAATCGCAATTATTTGGGTAGTTGAAATATAATATAGTACAATTATATAGTATAACCAAAAATGGATAAATCAATTTGTTATCTAAGTATTTTATTGGTGGTTATTATTTATCTATCTTTAGCCACATTTAGTTATCACAATAATAAAAATCAATATATGATTGAAACATTTTCCAATAATGGTAGTCCCAATAGTCCAGGAAATTATCCTGCAAGTGAAGATGGTCCTTTATTATCGAAACACTATTTGCGAAAAACGGTAAGTGATAATAACACCAGTGATATTTGGTGGCATTTTCCTATCTTTAAAGTCGGGTCATTTGCTCAAGTAACGAATAATCTGAAATATCGTCGTAATCCGGATGATGGGACATGTATTCGCGCCGATTTCTGTGGCGCATTGTATAATGACGATCAATTGAAAACAAATATTTCAGAACCGTTACCTCCTGCTCCATTAATAACGGGATCAAGTACCCGTGTCAATTATTATACCACCAATAATAATTTATTCATGGGACAACAAGACGGACCTGAATTACAAACATTTTGATTTGGATTTTTTTTGAAATTTTATTATATATACCTAACATATAATAAAATGACCACTCGATATGGCGCGTGTGCATTAATCCACGATCACGGCTCCGAAAATAACACGGCAGTCGGAGCCTATACACTATCTACCAATGTAGCGGGACAATCAAATGTTGCAGTAGGAACAAATGCATTATTGAATAATACTGGTGATTATAATTTAGCAATAGGTACTGCTGCATTATTAGAAAATACAACGGGGAAATCAAATGTCGCATGCGGAACAAATGCATTGCAATATAATACGACCGGAAATTTCAATACCGCGGTGGGCGTTCAGGCATTATTCGGTGCGTCAAATGCCGGATCAAATAATACCGCAATCGGATATTTAGCTGGACCCGCATCGGGAACAGGGTTGAATTGTACTACTGCAATCGGATATCGGGCTATTCCTACCACGAACAATCAGATTATGCTGGGGACGGGAGCAGAATCTGTTTATATTCCTGGCAATATTGAGATAATGGGATCGGCGACTTTAGGTGGGGAATCTATTGCAACTCAGAGTTATGTTACTGGTAGAATTAGCGGCGGTGTTGGTGCTGCTGGTGCTGCTGGTGCTGCTGGTGCTGCAGGCGCAACAGGTCAAAATGGCTTGGCTGGTCCACAGGGCTTGGCTGGTGTTGCAGGTCAAAATGGTGCTGCTGGTGCTGCAGGTCAAAATGGTGCTGCTGGTGCTGC